>SXGQ01487828.1_pt1 | contig 15317 bp, 16 predicted proteins | sample 3178371 | NCBI WGS metagenome assembly SXGQ01 (sample SAMN11356859, study PRJNA531348) | freshwater metagenome | isolation source: freshwater sample F1-20 | place: China: Fuxian Lake, Yuxi | collected 2017-12-25
GACAAGACCTCGACGGGCACGGCGACGACGTGCTCATCGAACTTGAACAGGGACTCGGGATCGTGAATCAGTACGTTGGTGTCCAGGACGTAAGTCTTTTTCACGTCCCGCATTGAGTCACGTGGCCGACGGCGGGCAACCCGTAAAAACTTATTTCGACGGATCGATGGCGCGGAGGTAATCCCAACCATAGATGCCGGTCCGATGTCCGTCGCTGAATTCGAAGCACACGGCATAGTTGCCGACGCGACTCATCCCGGTCACCGTCACGCCGGGGAAACGCCGGGGCCCGTCGCCGCCCCAGCGCTGACCGAGGATGTCGACCTCCCCCATGTTCTCCGCGCTCGGGGAGAGCTCCCGCAGGAGCTCCGCCCGGAGGCATTGCTCGTGGCCGTCCTCCCAGGTGAGGGCGACGAAGTCACCGATGATCTGAAGGTCGCGCGGCGGCCGCATGGCATGAAGGTGGACGGGCCGAGGGCGGGCGCAAGCGGGGACGTGCGGGACGACCTTGACTCCGTGCCGCCGCTGGAGACCCTGCCCTTCAACATGGCAGGCGTAGGCAAACTCCTCAAACAGGCCCAGAAGATGCAACGAGGCATCGCCGAGGCCCAGCAGCAGCTCGCGGCCGAAAGGCTCGAAGTCTCGCACGGAGGCGGCGCGATCCGCGTGACCGTGGACGGCCACGGCCTCGTCCATGGCCTGACCCTCGACCCGGAGTTCCTCAAGGAGGAGAAGGCCGTGGTCGAGCAGGCGCTCGTGCTCGCCCTCCAGGAAGCCTCGGCCAAGGCCCGCGCCCTCCACGAGGCCACGATGTCGAAGGCCACGGCCGGTTTCTCCCTGCCCGGGATGTGATCGCCTGTGACGCCTTCTTTCGACAAGGTCCGCCAGCTCCTGAAGATGCTCCCCGGCATGGGGCATCGCTCCGCCGAACGCCTCGCCCTGCACTTGCTGGTCGAACGCCCCGGCAAGCTCGCCCCCTTGCTCGAGTCCCTGCAGGCCGCCGCCTCGGCCGTCCGGCGGTGCGCACGTTGCGGCAGCCTCGCCGAAACCGAACTCTGCCCGGTCTGTCAGGACGTGAGACGCGACCCCGCCGCCGTCTGCGTGGTCGAACAGGTCCCCGACCTGATGGCGATCGAACGCTCCTCGGCCTACCGCGGCACCTATCATGTGCTGCACGGGCGGCTTTCGCCCATCAACGGCGTCGGCCCGGACCAGCTCAACCTCGCGACGTTCGAACAACGGCTCAAGGACGAACCCATCACCGAGGTCGTCCTCGCGCTGGGCAACGACATCGAGGGCGAAGCCACCTGCCATTACATCACCGAAGCGATCCACGCGATCCGTCCGAGCATCAAGGTCTCGCGTATCGGTTTCGGACTCCCGAGCGGCAGCGGGCTGACCTTCGCCGATCCCGCCACGCTCCGGAGCGCCTTGGAGAGCCGTCGTGATGTCGCCGGCTGAGCAGCTGGCCTATCCGGAGTCGGCCGAAGCCTTCTGGGTCGGACAGGCGGAACTGGCCGCCGAACGCGCCGGTGACGAAGCCCTCGAACGCCTGACGCCGGCGGTGGCGCACCTGTCCGACCTGTTCACCACCGAGCGCCCCGACCGGGATTTCCCGGACTACTTCGCCGATCCGCGGCTGCTCGCTGCTTACGGCGTGTTCTTCCTTCCGCAGAGTTTCACCCGCACCTCGTTCGCCCTGGCCCAGGTCTGCGGGCTTCGTGGCTGGCGTCCCGCGACGCCGGCCCCCGCGATCCTCGACCTCGGCTGTGGTCCGGGCTCCTGCGGCGTCGCCGCGGCGCATCGCCTCCGTCAGCTGGGCATCAACGGCATCCGACTGACCGGGGTCGACCGTTCGCCGAGCGCCCTGGCGGCGATGGAGTCCTTCGGCGGAGCGATCCTCGGGGCCGACGCGACCGTCCGCACGCGCATCGGTGACGCCTCCCGGCCGGACACCTGGCCGGAAGGACGTTTCGACCTGATCGTCGCCGGCTTCGTCCTGAACGAGATGCCGCAGCTGGACGCCCCCGCCCTGCTCCGCTGGTTCGGGGAACTCAAGGCCCGGCTCGCGCCCGACGGTCTCATCCTGATCCTCGAACCCGCCTTGCGGCTCACGGCCGAGCGCCTGCAACGGCTGAGCGACACGGTCGCGGTCGGAAAGATGACGCGGGTCGCGCCGGAACTCGACGCCCGGCCCGATCCGCAGCTCGGCGCCGGCGAACACTGGAGCCACGAGACCCGCGCCTGGGACGCGCCCGCGTCGGCCGAGTTCGTCAACCGTCATCTCCATCGCGACCTGCGGGAAGTCCGCTTTTCCTTCGCGGCTTTCTCCGACGCGTCCCTCGAGCCGTTGCCCCCCGGCTTGGCCCGGCTCATCTCGGACGTCCAGATCATCAAAGGGCTCCTCCGCTTCGTCACCCTCCGCGAAGGCCGCATCGAGTCCGTCGAAGTCCCGACCCGCGGGCTCTCCAAGCATGAGGTCAAGAAACTCGCGGCCCGCTTCGGGCGCGGCGACATCGTCCGCCACCCCCATCCCGCGGCGCCGAGGCTCCGGCTGGCCGATCATCAGGAATTAGAGGTTTTTTGGACGCCGACCGGCTCCTGAGCACCATATTGTAACATTCTCGGCAGGGCATTTGTTTGCCTGCCCCTGATCATAGGAACCTAATGGGACGTCCGCGTCGTTCACCGACCTCCCCCTCATGTTCAACCGCGAACTCAGCTGGCTCAGTTTCGACCGAAGGGTCCTCGAACTCGCCGAGGACGAAACCGTCCCGCTGCTAGAGCGCGTCCGCTTCCTCTCGATCGCCAGTTCCAACCTCGATGAGTTCTTCGAGATCCGGGTGGCGGGCATCATGCAGCAGGAGGAGTCCGCGAGCCACCCGGCGACCCGGGAGTTCCTGATCGAAGTCCTCTCCAAGGCGCGCGCGCTCGTGGACGCCGAGCAGGCCTGCTGGAAGAACCAGCTGCTGCCGGCGCTGGCCGCCCAAGGCATCGTGTTCAAATCACGCGAACAGCTGACGGAAGCCGAGCGCGCCGAGCTCTCGCCCCGCTTCGACAGCGACATCTTCTCCGCGCTCACGCCGCTGGCGATCGACCCCTCCCACCCTTTCCCGGTGCTCACGAACAAGGGCCTCTACCTGCTGGTCCTCCTCCGCGACCCGGTCGGAGGCGAAGTCCGCCGAGCCGTCGTGCCGATTCCGCGCGTCCTGCCGCGCGTGCTCTCGGTCGGCCAGCCCCCGCACCAGTCCTTCACGCTGCTCAGCCACGTCGTGCAGCTGTTCATCCACCGGCTCTTCCCGGGGCTGGAGCTGCAGGGCTCATGGGCCTTCCGTATCACGCGCAACAGCGACCTGTACGTCGACGAGGAGGAAGCCGGCAACCTGCTCGAGGCGATCGAGGAGGAGATCCGCAACCTGCGCAAAGGCGCACCGGTCAGGCTGGAGATCGAAGCCGACGTCCCCGAGGGCGAGATGCGATGGCTCCTGCGCTCCATCGGCCTCGCCGCCGACAACGCCTTCCGGGTCGCGGGACCCGTCAACCTCCTGCGCCTGGGCAGCCTGGTCGACCTCGTCGCGCGTCCCGATCTCCTCTACCCACCCTTCGTGCCGGCCATGCCGGCCGAATGCGCCGACCCCGCCAAGCTTTTCGGGCGCGTCGCGCAGGCCGACCTGCTTCTCCACCACCCTTACGAGTCTTTCACGCCCGTGGTCGATTTCCTGCGGCAGGCCGCGCGCGACGACGCCGTCGTCGCGATCAAGCTCACGCTGTACCGCACCAGCGGCGACTCCCCGGTCGTGGAGGCGCTCAAGGAGGCGGCCCGCAACGGCAAGCAGGTGACCGCGCTCGTCGAGCTGCGGGCCCGCTTCGACGAACTCAACAACATCGAGTGGGCGCGGCAGCTCGAGGAAGCCGGCGCCCACGTGGTCTACGGCCTCGCCGGCCTCAAGACACACTGCAAGGCCTGCCTGGTCATCCGCCAGGAAAAGGGCGGCCTGCGCCGTTACGCGCACCTCGGCACCGGCAACTACAACCCGCGCACCGCCCGGGTCTACACCGACTTCTCGCTGTTCACCGCGGACGCCGAAGTCACCGCCGACGTCGGCCTGCTCTTCAACGTCCTCACCGGCAACCTCGCCGCCCCGAAGTTCAAGCATCTCCTCGTCGCCCCGTTCGACCTCTCGCGCCGCATCGTCCAGCTCATCGACGCCGAAGCCGAGGCCGCCCGGGCCGGCCGCAAGGCGACGGTCTTCGCCAAGGTGAACAGCCTCGTCGACCCCGACGTCATCGCGGCGTTGTACCGCGCCTCGGCGGCGGGCGTGCGCGTCGAACTCGTCGTCCGCGGCATCTGCTGTCTCGTCCCCGGCAAGCCCGGGCTGAGCGACAACATCCGCGTGCGCAGCTTCCTCGGGCGCTTCCTGGAGCACAGCCGCCTCTTCCGCTTCGAGAACGCCCCGGGCGAACCCGTCATCCTGATGGGCAGCGCCGACTGGATGCCCCGGAATTTCCTGCGACGCGTCGAATGCGTCTTCCCCGTGCGCAGCAAGGCGCTCCGGCGGCGCGTGGAGACCGAGATCATCGCGACTTACGAAGCGCAGGCCGGGGACGCCAAAGCCCTGCAGCCCGACGGCTCCTATGCGGCTTGCCGGCCCGAAGGACGGCTCGCCGCCTGCGCGCAGGACGCCTTCCTCTCGCTGGCCCGCCGGCTGGCGCCGGAGACAGTCAGCGCCCCGGCGAAGAAGGCCCGAGGCAGATCCGTTCGACGGCTGCGTTGAATCCGTCGGCGTCGCCGAGGATCTCGACCTCGAGGCGCACGAACATGAGCGGCACCGGGGGACGGAACCGCGACTGCAGCCGGACGGCGTCTTTCTCGGTGGTCACGATCATCTCGGCCTTGGCCTGCATGGCCTGGTCGAGCACCTCGTCCAGGTCCTCGTCGTTGAAGGCGTGGTGGTCGAGGAAGCGCCGGTTGGCGGCGAGCACGGCCCCGTGCGAAACCAGCAGCTCCTCGAAACGCTCCGGCGTGGCGATGCCCGAGAACGCGGCGACGCGCTTCCCCCTGAGTTCCGACATCGGCAGACGGAGCGGTCCGTCCACCTCGGCCAGCTCGCGCGCGCGATGCGAGCAGGCGATGATCTCGGCCGTGGGATTATGCCGGCGGATCAGCGCGACCAGCTCCGGGGACGGCGGACCGTCCGCCTTCGTCACGAAGACATAGGAGGCGCGGCTGAGGTTGGCGACGGGCTCGCGCAGGACGCCGCGGGGAAGCAAGGCGCCGTTGCCGAAAGGATCCCGGCTGTCGATGAGCAGCAGGTTGATCTGGCCGCGGAGCGGAAGATACTGCAGGCCGTCGTCCAACAGGATCGTGTCGACGCCGAAGCGCCGCAGCGCGAACCGTCCGGCTTCGACGCGGTCGCGGTCGACGATGACCACGACGCCCTCGGCGCAGAGATTCTGGGCGAGCATGAAGGGCTCGTCGCCGGCCTCATCGGGTCCGGCGAGGACGCGTTTCCCGTCGGAGACCACCAGCGGATCCGGCCGGCTGCCCTGGGTCAGCCAACGCCAGAAGCGCTTGGCCATCGAATCCGAGGCGCCTTTGTATCCGCGGGAAAGGATGGCGACGCGACGACCGCGGCCCGCGAGGACCTTGGCCATCTTGAGGACCACCGGGGTCTTGCCCGTGCCGCCGACGGTGAGATTGCCGACCACCACGACCTTGCAACCCAACGGGGTGTCGCGGAAGACGCGCTGGCGGTAAAGCCAGAGCCGCAGGCGCACCAGAAGCTCGAAAATCCATGAAAGCACCCTGAGGAAAGCTCCCAGCATGGCCGCGCCGAGCCCGCGCCTTCGTTCGTACACCACGTCGACGGCATAGCTCGCGATCGCCTCTCCCAAGGAGGAAAAGAACCCTCTGTGCTTCGCGGCCATGGACGAATTGATGCAAAGTTGTTTGACGAAGGCAACCATCCCGATTGAGAAGGACGACCCAGCGCCATGCTCGTACACCTGTTGCGCACCAAACTTCTCCGGGCCGAGGTCACCGCGGCCCGGCTCGATTACGAGGGCTCCTTGGCCGTCGACCGCGAACTCATGGCCCTCGTCGGGATGCTCCCGTACGAGAAGATCCTGGTCGGCAACCTGGCCAACGGCGAACGGTTCGAGACCTACGCCATCCCGGCCCCCGCCGGCACCCGCGAAGTCTGCCTCAACGGCGCGACCGCCCACCTGGGCAAGCCCGGCGACCTGCTGGTCATCATGACCTTCGCCGAAGTGACCGCAGCCGAAGCCCCGACATGGAAACCCCGCACGGCGACCCTCGCCGAAGGAAACCGCCGGATCATACGTATCGAGAACCCCGAAGTCCCCGTCGAACTCCTCACCACCTTCCAACGATGAGCTATCGTCTCTACATCCCCGGCCCCCTCACGGTCTCCGACTCCATCATCCAGGCCATGGCCAGACCCATGGTCGGGCACCGCTCAGGCGATTTCGTCAAACTTTACAATGACATGCAGCCCCGCCTGCAGTCGATGTTCTTCACCCAGGACCCCGTCTACCTCTCCACCAGCTCCGCCTGGGGCGTGATGGAAGGCGCGCTGCGCAACGTCTGCCGCAAGGGCGTGCTCAACTGCATGAACGGCGCGTTCTCGGACAAGTGGAACGACGTCGCCAAGCGTTGCGGGAAATACGCCGAAGCCTTGCAGTTCGACTGGGGCCGGCCCGTCGACCCGGAAGCCGTCCGCAAGGCGCTCGCCACCGGCAAGTTCGACTGCATCACCTTCATCCACTCCGAGACCTCGACCGGCACCCTCTCGCCGATCGCGGACATCATGGCCGTGGTCCGCGAGTTCCCGGACGTCATCTCGATCGCCGACACGGTCAGCTCTTTCTCGACCATCCCGATCAAGAAGGACGAGCTGGGCGTCGACATCTTCCTGACCGGCTCGCAGAAGGCCCTCGCCCTGCCCCCGGGCCTCGCGATCTTCGCCGTCAGCGAACGCGCCCGCGAACGCGCCAAACAATCACCGGACCGTGGCTACTACTTCGACCTGATCGAGTTCCACGACAACCACGTCAAGGGCATGACCCCCTCGACGCCTTGCATCTCGCTCTTGTACGGCCTCCAGCAGCGCCTGCTCGAAGTCGAAGCGGAAGGCCTGGAGAATCGTTACGCCCGTCACCTCCGCCTCAACGAACGCCTGCGCGCCTGGGGTCTCGCCAAGGGTTTCTCGCTCCTGCCGGAAGTCCGCTTCGGCACCCGCGGGCTCAACTGCTTCAAGAACGACCGTAACGCCGATCTCGAAAGGCTCAACAAGACGCTCAAGTCCCGTCACAAGCTCGTCATCGACGGCGGCTATGGGAAGCTGAAGGGCAAGACCTTCCGCATCTCCAACATGGGCGACGAGACCGACGCGACCATCGACGCCTTGATCGCCGCCCTTGACGACTCCTTCGCCGAGCAGGGACTGTAACCGAGTTTGACAGCCGGTTATCATCCTACGCATGCGCAAGAAGCCCGCCAAGTCTGTCGAAACCGCCGCTCCCGCGGGATCCAAGACCCTCGTCATCGCCGAGAAGCCCTCCGTGGCCGGCGATCTCGCCAAGGTCCTGAAGGTCCCCAAAGCCACCAGCGACTACTTCGAGAACGACCAGTGGGTCATCAGCTCGTCGATCGGCCACGTGGTGCGCCTCAACGACCCGCAGGATCTGGACGAGAAATTCAAGCGTTGGACGCTGAAGGACCTGCCGATCCTGCCCGACGAATTCGACGGTTCCGCCCGGCCGGGCATCCTCAAGGTCGTCATCAGCGAGCGCAACAACGGGGACCGGTTCAAACTGCTCAAGAAGCTCCTCGCCCGCGAGGACATCGGCTCGGTCGTCAACGCCTGCGACGCGGGCCGCGAAGGCGAACTGATTTTCCATTACATCTACCAGCTGGCGAGATGCCGCCTGCCGGTCCGCCGGCTGTGGCTCACCAGCATGACCAACACGGCCATCGCCGAGGCCTTCGACCACCTGCTGCCAGAATCTGGCAAGGCGGGCCTGCTCGGTTCGGCGATCTGCCGGTCGCAGGCCGACTGGCTGGTCGGCATGAACGGCAGCCGTTACGGAACGATCCGCATCGGCGGCGCCAAGCGTGACGTCTTCTCGGTCGGCCGCGTGCAGACCCCGACGCTCATGCTGCTGGTCAAGCGCGAGTTCGAGATCCGCAACTTCATACCCAGGACCTTCTGGAAGATCGAAGGCGACTTCGGGCTCAGCAACGGCGGCTACCGCGGCGCCGCCCAGGTGCCGGGCGTGACCGACCGCAAGGAAGCCGAGCGCTTCTACGACGAAGCCCAGGCCCGTCAGGTGGCGGAGGAGTCGCTCCGGACCGGCGTCGGCCTCGTCACCGACGAGCGCAAGCCCAAGAAAGAGAGCGCGCCGCGTCTTTTCGACCTCACCACGCTTCAGCGCGAAGGCAACCGGCGCTTCGGCTTCTCCGCCAAGACCACGCTCGGCGTCGCCCAGGCCCTTTATGAGAAGCACAAGGCGCTGACCTATCCGCGCACCGATTCCCAATACCTGCCCGAGGATTACCTGCCCAACGCCAAGGCGGCGCTCCAGTCCCTCGAAGGCGCCCACCCGGCCGGGGTCTTCGCCAAGGAGGCCCTGCGCAACGGCTGGGTCGACGCCGCCGGTCGCCGCGTCTTCGACAACAAGAAGGTCAGCGACCACTTCGCCATCGTCCCCACCGGCACCGTCCCGCACGGGCTGACGGACGTCGAGCAGAAGGTCTACGACCTCGTCGTCCGCCGTTTCGTCGGCGTCTTCTTCCCGATGGCCGAGTTCGAAGAGACCGTCCGTACCACGTCCGTCGGCGCCCATGCCTTCCGCACCACCGGCAAGGTTCTCGTCGTCGCCGGCTGGCGCGCGGTCTGGGGGCAGGAAGCCGAAGCGGAGGAGGACAAGGACAAGGAGGGCGCCGCCAGCCTCCCTGCGCTGACCGCCGCCGACGGCGATCCGGCCCGGGCCAAGGTTCGCGGGGTCGAGGTCAAGGAAGACGCGACCAAGCCGCCGGCGCGTTACAACGAAGCCTCGCTGCTCGGTGCGATGGAGAACGCCGGCAAGCTCGTCGACGACGAAGCCCTCGCCGAAGCGATGAAGGAACGCGGACTGGGCACGCCCGCCACGCGCGCCGCGACCATCGAAGAACTGCTGACCAAGGCCTATGTGGAGCGCCAAGGGAAAGAGCTCGTCCCCCTTGCCAAGGCTTTCCAGCTCCACCAGTTCCTCACGCAGAAGAGCAAGGGCATGTCCTTCCTGATCGAGCCGCAGCTGACCGGCGAATGGGAATACAAGCTCAAGCAGATCGAGCATGGCGAGCTCACCGCCGAAGAGTTCATCAAGGAGATCAAGGCCCAGGTCCGCGCGATGCTCGAAGGCGCCACCGAACCCGCGCCTTCGTCCGAGCTTTCGCCGCGCGTGCTCTCCCCCACCGACGGCCGGCCTTTGCTCACCGACGGCGAGAAGTACTTCTCGCAGGACAAGGCCGGCGCCACCGAACGACCCAAGCTGACGATCTACGCCGAGATGAACGGCCACCGGATCACGCCGGCCGAGGTCGCCGAGCTGGTCGAGAAGCGGCGCATCGGGCCGTTCAGCGACTTCCGCTCGATGAAGTCGGGCAAGAACTTCACGGGTTACATCGACCTCGTCGACCCGGACACGATCAAACCACGCGGCGCCGAGGAGAAATCCGAGGCCGCCCCGGCCGCCGAAGCCGAAGAAGCCGCGCCGGCCAAGGCTCCGCGCAAGGTCAGGCCGAAGGCCCCCAGCGGCAAGCTCAAGGCCGTCCTCTACTTCCCTCCCCGCGAAGGCGCGGACGGCAACCCCGACGCCTTCGACGCCGACTGGCCCGTGCTCGGCCCCTGCCCCGTCAGCGGCCTGCCCGTCCAGCATACGCCGACCGCCGGCTATCGCGTCTGCCCCCACAAGGCGCAGGAAGCCGGAGCCAAGAAGACCTTCAGCCTGAACGCGGAGATGCTCAAATGCCCGCTCTCGCCGGACGACGTCCGGCGCCTGCTCAACGAAGGCAAGACGGGGCTCAAGAAGTTCGTCTCCAACCGCACCAAGCGGACGTTCGAGGCCTTCCTCGTCGCCGACAAGGCGAAGGGCTGGTGGTTCGAATTCCCTCCGCGCAAGCCGCGCGCGGCCAAAGGCGCCCCGGCGGAGAAGAAGTCCGACGAACCCTTCTGATCAGCGCTCCCAGGCCTGGCGTTCGATGCGCCGTCCGGGAGTGATGCGCAGCGCTTCCTCCATCGTCCGCAGCCTCTGCAGGTCATCGGGAAAACCATCCTCCCGGCCCCGCATGCGTTCGGTCCAGTAATCGCGGAACCAGCGATAAGCCTCTTCCTGCCTCCCGGCCTCCCACATGACCTGGGCGCAGATGCGTGCGGCGAACCAAGGACCGTCCGGAGCCTCGGCGGCCCGGCGATAATAAGCGATCGCCAGCGGATGATCCTGCAGCTTGAGCTCGGCGAGCTGGGCGGCGGTGAGGAGCAACGGAGTGGTGACCTTGGCGTGACCCATGCCATCTTCGAGCAGCGCTATGCCTTTGCGGGCGTAGGCATGGAAGAGCCTGCGCTGCGTCTCGGCGGGCACCTTGTCATAGCCCCCGCGGCGGCGGATGTCCCAGTGGGCCATGTCGAAGCCGATGGCGTAGGCGGAGTTCTCCCAGAAATACCGCGAGTGCGGATCAAGGGCGCAAGCCGCGCGCATGAGCGTCTCGCAACCGGGCCGGTCCTTGCGCTCCCACAAGACATAGCTGCGGATCCAGGTAAGGTCGGCGATCACCGTGCGCAGCCCGCCCAGGACGCCCAGGAGCACGCCCTGGCCGAGCGTCGGCTCCAGTTCCTTGCGGCCGATCTCCGGGATGGCCGGACGGACGGCGCGCCAGGAGATCTCGGCGCAGGTGCCGGCCGCGAGCAGCAGCACGGCGGGCGCGATCCAGCGGAGATGCCTTCGCATCAGATTTCCCTCCGCCGGAAGACGACGGCCCCCAGCGCAAGGTAGGCGGCGACGTACAGGAGACCCGAGAGGACGACCTCGCCGGTCGCGCCCGCCGGCACGCCGGCCGAACCGAGGACCAAGGCATCGCCTAGGTTGAACTGCTGCAGGTTGGGCAGCAGCCGGGTCGTCAGCCACAGGAAAGCCTCGTAAAGAGGCGAGTCGGTCGGCTTGAGCACCGCGTCCTGGGCGATCCATTGCAGCTGGCCGGCGACGACGGCCAGCGAGCCGACCACGACCGCGAAGAGGAACGTGCGCGCCAAGGCGGAAATGCTTAGGACGACGGCGATCACCACGCCCAGGCGGAGCCATTGCAGCAAGGCATACCAAGCCAGGCCGCTCAGGCTGAAGGTGGCGGGGATCCGGCCGGTCTGCTCGGCCAGGGCCAGCAGCTCCGTTTCGCGCGACCACAGGACGAGGCCGAGCAGGCCGGCCAGGACGAAGACGAAGACGCCGAGCATCGCCCAGGCGCCGGCGAACTTGCCGAAAAGAAACTCCCAGCGGCTGAGCGGCTTGGCGAGCAAGGTCAGGGCCGTCTTGTTGTCGATCTCGCTGAAGAAGAGCTGCGCGGTCATCACCACGGCCAGGACGGAACCGAAGAAGAACATCCCCCCGAAACCGAAATCAGCGATGAACTTCAGCTCGCCGTGCCCGAAATCGAAGACGCGGAACGAGACCGAGGAAAGCACCATCGCGACCCCGAGCACGAGCAGGAAGGCGAAGAAACGCTGCCGCACGGCCTCCAGGAAGGTGATGCGGGCGATCCAGTCGATCCGGCGGAAAGAGGCGTTCATGGCTTCAGGCGTCGCGGCTGCCGGTGACGAGCTCGCGGAAAAGGTCCTCGAGGGAGCGGCGGGGATGGGTGACGGAGGTCAGGACGGCCCCGTGGGACTGCAAGGCGGCCTCGGCGGCCGCGCGGGCCGCGGGCGTGAGCGCCTCGACGGTCAGGACATGACGGTCGCGACGCGCGAGCACGTCCTCGACCCTCCCCTCGAGCACGAGCTTGCCGCGGTCCATGATGGCCACGCGATCGCAGACCTGCTCGACCTGGCCGAGCAGGTGCGAGCAGAGCACGATCGTCTTACCTTTGTCGCGCATGGCGCGGATCATGTCGCCGATGGCGGCGGAGCCGATCGGATCGACCCCGGCCGTGGGCTCGTCGAGGATCACGAGCTCAGGGTCGTGGACGACGGCCTGGGCGAAGCCGATGCGCTGCAACATGCCCTTGGAATAGGTGCCGACCGGCCGGTCGGCCGCGGTCGTCATGGAGGCGAGGGCCAACGCCTGCTCGACGGCGGAGCCGAGGTCAGACGGGACGACGCCGCTGAGCCGGGCGCAATAACGCACGAGCTCCCGCCCGCTCAGGAACTTATGGAAATAAGGGGCCTCGGGCAGGAAGCCGATGCGCCGGCGAGCGCCCGGAGAAGCGTAGGGTTCGCCGAGGAGGCTGACCTCGCCCGAGGTCGCGGAGACCAGGCCCAGGACGACCTTGAGCGTGGTGCTCTTGCCGCAACCGTTCGGTCCGAGCAGGCCGTAGACCTGCCCGCGCGGGACCTCGAGCGAAAGATCGTCGACGGCGCGCAGCTTCACGCCGCGCAGGCCGACGTGGAAATCCTTGGTGAGACGGCGGACGGAGATCGCGGAACTCATCGGCGGATCGAAAAATCCCGGCAGGTGCGCAAGCCGGCGAAAGCCTTGACCTCGGTCCCGCGGATATGTCCGTCGAGGGACTTCAGGACCTGCTCGGCGAAGGCCTCCACTTCGTCTTCGGCGCCCTCGGCGTGCAGGTAGACCCGGCCGTCGGAAAGGTTCTGGACATAGCCGGTGACGTCGTAGCCCCGGGCCAGATTCAGGACCTGGGCGCGGAAACCCACCCCTTGGACGTGCCCTGCGTACCAGACATCACGATGGGAGACATGGGTTGACATGGCCGAGACTTGTCGAAATGTTCATGACTCCCTCATTCACAGCAACCGCAATCTGCCCATGAACCTCCCTCTCGCCGTATTCGACGGCCCAGTCATCTGGGTTGTGCTCTTCGTCGTCCTGCTCCTGTTCGGAGGCTCCAAGCTGCCCGAACTGGCCCGCGGCCTGGGCAAGGCCAAGCGCGAATTCAAGAAGGCCTCCGACGAAGTCGAAGACGAGGTCCGTAACGCCGTCGAAGAGGACGAACGCAAGAAATTCCGCATGAAGCAGATCGAGGAGGAGGAGCGCGCCGCGATCCGCGCGAAGCTCGAGGCCGAAGAACGCGCCAAGCGAGCCCAAGACGGCAAGCAGAACTGAGACCGATCCGGGGCCTGCGAAGGCCCCTTTTCTTTTACGATGTTCACCGGGCTCGTCCAAGGCGCCGCCAGCGTCGTCTCCCTTACGCCGAGGGAGGCCGATGGCGCCCGTCTCACCCTCGCCCACCCGCTGCTCTCCAAGGCGAAGTCCGGCGACAGCATCGCCACGAACGGCTGTTGCCTGACCGTGGTCGACCCGCAGGGCGACCAAGCGAGCTTCGACCTCCTCGCCGAGACCCTGCGCCTGACCAACCTAGGGGAACTCAGGGCCGGAAGCATCGTCAACATCGAGCCGAGCCTCCTGCCGACCGACCGCATGGGCGGCCACTTCGTGACCGGACATGTCGACTGCGTCGGCCAGATCGCCTGCCTCGGCCGGGAAGGCGCCGATTGGCGGCTCGATATCTCGGCCCCTGAAAGCGTACTCCGTCACGTCGTCCGCAAAGGCTGCGTGGCCGTCGACGGCATGTCGCTGACGGTCGCCGACCTGCTCCCCGACGGCTTCCGTATCTGGATCATCCCGCACACCTTGGAAGTCACCAACCTGTCCCGCCGGAAGGCCGGCGACCGGGTGAACCTCGAGTCCGACCTTCTGGCGAAGTACGCGGAGAAACTGCTCGGCAAGGTCTGAGCCTCAGGCCGGGTCAGCGGAAACCGCCCGCAGCCTTGCCTGCAGGCGCGCCGCGACGGCTTCATCAGCCTCGCCTTCGGCGGGCACCGCTTCGCGCACGACGGCAAGATCGACGCGGGAGAAGGGCAACGGCATCGCAAAACGATCCCAACTTCCGAAGCGGAAGCATGAGGCGTAGCGGATGCCGAGCAACAGGAACGGACGTCCGGTCAGACGGGAGAGAGCGACGGCCCCGGGCTTGAAGATGAGCGCCGGGCCTTTCGGTCCGTCGGGGGTGATGCCGGCGTGGTGTCCCGCCCGCATGGCGCGCGTCAACGCGATCAAGGCGGCGGCGCCGCGACGATTGGACGAACCGCGTACGGCGGCGATGCCCATCAACCTGAAGAAAGCGACCAGCCATGCGCCGTCCTTGCTCGTGCTGATGAGCGCCGAGATCGGACGGCCGAAGAGCCGTTGGCCGATCAAAGGGGCGATGAAGAGCTTGTCGTGCCAAAGGAGGAGCACCGAAGGTCCGTCTGCGTCGTCGAAGCGGTCCAGGTCGCTCCGGAAGCGCAGGGTCGAAAGCCAGAGCCGAAGCAGCAACGCCAAGGGCGCCACCCAGAGCCAATGATACCAAGGCACTAAGAAAGGATCATCGGGGGTCTCTGGGCGGTTCGCAGGCACGCCCTTCTCTCTCACCCCCCGGCCGATATTTCAACCCATTACGCCGGCAGGCCGAGAGCCTGACGCACCGCCGCCCGGCCCAGGAGATGACACAGCGGGGTCGAGAAGACCTCCGGCTCAGTCGCGGCCCAGGCCGCCGCCTCGACGGGAGTCCTCCACAGCACCGAGTCCACCTCGAAGCGCGCCAGCGTGGTCGCATGCCGGCCGCCGATCAGATAACTGCGGACGAACTCGTTGCCGAGCTCGGCATGACAGGGGGCGTAATCGATCTCCTGCAGGGCCGCCGGAGCGAGCGAGACGCCGAGCTCCTCCCGGAGTTCGCGCACGGCGGCGGTGAGATAATCCTCGCCGGCGTCGACGTGGCCGGCGCAGGAACTGCTCAGCAGCCCCGGACTGTTGTCCTTGGCGTAGGATCGGCGCTGCAGGCAGAGATCGCCGTCCGGCCGGAGCCAGAACACGTGCACCGCGCGATGGCGGAGGCCGCGCCGGTGGATCTCCCGTCGGAACTCCCGGCCGATGACCGTGTCGCGTTCGTCGACGACGTCGAAGATCTCGTCCGGAGACTGGCCGACTTCGCGAGGCTTCATCGGCCGAGGTCCATGATGACGTTCCAACGCTTGGTCAGCTCGCGGTCATGCTTCTTCCAGTCAGGATCCCAGGCCGCCAGCTGGTTCCAGAAACGGTCCGAATGA
>SXGQ01794221.1_pt1 | contig 15317 bp, 13 predicted proteins | sample 3178371 | NCBI WGS metagenome assembly SXGQ01 (sample SAMN11356859, study PRJNA531348) | freshwater metagenome | isolation source: freshwater sample F1-20 | place: China: Fuxian Lake, Yuxi | collected 2017-12-25
ATCGGATTGTTGAAGGGCAGCATCGAGAGCACGTCGCGCTTCGTCAGCGGCCCGGGGTTGTATGAAAGATCGGCCCGGATCGAGCCGCCATTTACAAAGCCGATATCGGCATCGACCGCATTGCGATAAGCATCGGCGATGAAGTTCCCGATGTCGGTTTCTTTGTTCCTTACCGAATACGAGAGCGCATCGAGCGGGACCGAGGTCGCACCGATCCGCACCTCGAGCTGGTCGAGAAGATCTTTGTACTTGGCGATGACGGGAGCGAACTCGGGAGCATCGGCGATCTGGTCCGTGACCGGAATTACGCGCCAATCCATGCTCGCAAGCTTACCCGTCTTTTTGTCGATGAAGAGGTCGAATTTGCCGACCTCGCGTGCGTCAGCCCACATCTTGAAGATCGGCACGCCGGCCGCCGAAGATTGCAAAAGCGTGTGCTCGTGGCCGCCGAGTATCAGGTCGATGCCGGGTGCGCAGGCCGCAAGCTTTTTGTCCTGTGCCATGAAAAGATGCGTCAGGCCGATGATGGTATTTGCACCGGCGGCCCGCATTTTCGGGATCAACTCCTGCGCTGTTTTGCAGTAGTCCGCGACCTGAAGGTGCTCCTCTATCGAAGATGTTTCTTTCGTCTCCGGGAGCAGCAGGCCAATGAATCCGATCTTGACGCCGCCGATCTGGCGGATGACGAACGGCGGAAGGTCGGCAAAGATCTTGCCCGTTTTTGTGTCGATGACATTTGAACCAAGCCACGTGAACTTCGATTCCTTGATGCGGTCAAGTAGTTCGTTCGTTCGGATGTCGAACTCATGGTTGCCAAGCACGCTGTAATCGAGCCCGACCGCGTTCCAGGCATCGATCATCTGCTTGCCGCGATAGGTTCGGGTCTCAACCGAAGGTGAAAGCGTATCGCCGCCGAGCGTCATCAGAGTATTCGGGTTGTCTTTCAGGGCCTCTTTGCGGAGCGTCATAACGCGGGCCAATCCGCCACGCTTGCCGCCATCGACCGGTGTAAATTGGTAGGTGTCGTTCAAATGCAGGATCGTAATGCGAACGGTCTCCGGCTCCTGCCCCGCAACCGCCGCCGCGAAAAGGAAACTAATCAAGAGTACGAATACGAATTTCGAATGGGTCTTTAACATGGCACTGTTTCGTTCTGCTTTCGGAATAAGTTAGAAGTGAAAGGTGTTAAGTGAAAAAAATGATAAATGATAAATGAGAAGTGATAGATAGATGGATGGTTAAAGGAAGTCCGGGTAAATCGTCAAAGGGCCCGTAACGATATCGACTCATTCGTTGCTGCACACTAATTCATCTATCAATTAACAATCCTCATTTATCATCTCTCATTTATCATCTCTCATCTCTCATCTCTCATCTCTCATCTCTCATTTATCATCTCTCATCTCCCCTAATCACCTGCTAACACATCGTCCATCTTCAGATGCGTTCTTGCTTCCCAAAGTTCGGGGAAAAACTTCTTCTTGAGCGTCGTTGTCAGGTAGCCGACTCCGTCAGAGCCGCCCGTTCCGCGTTTCATTCCGAGCATTCGCTCGACCATTTGGATGTGGTTGTAACGCCAGGCGATTACCAGCTCGTCGTGCTCGATCAGCAGATCCTGCATATTGTAAAGCTCGGCGTATCGCTCGGGCTTTGCGAGCATCTTCACGGTCGAGTTGACCCGCTCCTCGTAGCTTGCAGCCGCAAGGCCGTTTCTTTCGAGCAGCGACCAAAATGCATCGGCAAGCGAGGGGGCATCGAACCTCGCCTTCAAACGCTCGTAGGCAAACTCGTCGTCGCGAAATGATTCGAGTATCTTCTCGTCCTTTGCTCCGGATGAGAACTCAAGCTCGCGAAACTGCATTGATTGAAATCCGCTTGCGGGGTTCAGCTTGTCGCGAAATTCAAGGAATCCGATCGGCGCCATCGATTCAAGTATGTGTATCTGCGTGACCAGAATTCGCTCGATCGAATTGACCCCGCGGAGCGAATGATTTGCCCGGAAGAGCCGTCCTTCGTCCATCCAACCGATGCAGGCATCAAGCTCGTGGAGTATCTGCTTGAACCAGAGTTCGTAGGTTTGATGGATGATTATGAAGAGAAGCTCATCGTGGCTCTCCGGTTCGGAAAGCGTTTGTTGAAGCCGGATAAGCTCCGGCACTTTGAGGTACTTATTATATGAAAGCGGTGCGTCGCCGCCGTAAGATGTTGACATCGCGTAACCTGTTTTTGGACACCGTAATCATCTGTTATCCGCAACTTTCTGTCAATTTTCGCGAAATTTGTCGGTTTTCCCGAAAAAGTGCTTGACACTGGCGTTAAATATAAGTAAATTCGCCTTCATCGAAGATTATACCCGCGTAGTCTAAACAACAGATCTTGCAATTTAAGATTTGATTGAACTTTGAGGTTCTCCCCTATCAAGGTCGGGCGGAACTTCATCTTCGACGCTTTCCGATCAAGGGGTTTTCCGGTGTCTGCCGTGAGCAAATGGCAGAAGAGAAAAATTGATTTTTGAAGTTTGTAGGAGGAATCAGAATAGTGATGTCTAAAACAGTAGGAATGGTCAAGTGGTTCAACAACGCCAAGGGCTATGGCTTTATCGAGCAGCCCGGCGAACAGGACATTTTCGTGCACTACAGCGCGATACTTGGCGATGGCTATAAGACCCTTATCCAAGGACAGGAAGTTGAGTTTGAGGTGACGAACGGTCCTAAAGGCCCGCAAGCTGAGAACGTGCAGGCCCGAGCCTGAGGTTGAGAATTTGACCGTTTTCAATCACCCTGCATTTGATCGAAAGCGATAATGTAAAAGCGGCCGCCGAAAATGGCAGCCGCTTTTTGTTTTCTCAATGTCGCCCGAGGCTAGATCAGCTCTTCGCCGCGTGCCCGGAGCGTCCGGCGCCAAAGTTCGCGGTAAGACGTAAAGCGGGCGACCAGGCCCTGAAGCTGATACCGCTGGCCGTAGTTCAAGTTCCGTTTGTCCGAGATCCGTTTCAGGTTCGCCTCAAGGCGTGCACGGGCCTCGAGCGGCGGACGTTTGCTCGACCCGTTAAAATATATATCGAAATCGATCTTCAGCTTGCGTATCGCTTCTTCGATCCGGGAGATCTCCTGATCGATGGCTGCGGATTCTTCAAGCCTGGACGGCATTTGGCGGATGGAGGATGAGATCTTGTGTCGGTTTACCATAGGAATGAGGAGGCGAGGAACGGCCCCTTGAGCAAAGGGCCTCTTTAAATAAAATTGCTATCTGCCGTGCTATTCCAAAAAAATCCGCCGTATGCTATTGATGGATAATGACCGATGCCGCCAAGCGACCAATGCCTAACCCTTTGAGCCAACTTCCCTCGATCGACGAGCTGCTTCAGGCCGACGCCGTTGCTGCGATGTCAACCGAATTCGGGAGCGGCCGCGTTAAGGCCTGGGCACGGCTGGCGGTCGAGCATCTGCGGGCTGATCTGATGAACGCAGGAACCAAGGAAGCGATATCGAAGGCCAGCGTGGCCGCGAAGGCCGTTGAGCACATCGGGCAGCTTCGCGATGAATTCTCGCGGTCGCTGCTTTCGGGTGTCATAAACGCGACCGGCGTCGTCATTCACACAAACCTCGGGCGGGCACCGCTTTCGGAAAACGCCAAAAGAGCAATCGCCGAAACCGCTGCCGGTTACTGCACGCTCGAATACGACATCGCGACCGGCAAACGCGGCAAGCGCGGACGCGGTGCGGAAGAACTTATCACATCGCTGACCGGAGCCGAGGCCGCCGTCATCGTCAACAACTGCGCCTCGGCAGCGTTTTTGACGCTAACGGCGCTAGCCGCGGGCCGCGAGGTTGTAATTTCCCGCGGCGAACTGGTCGAGATCGGCGGAGATTTTCGCGTGCCGGATGTCCTCGCCCGCTCGGGTTGCATCCTGAAAGAGGTCGGCACGACCAACCGCACAAAGCTCGCGGACTACGAAAAGGCGTTCGGCGAAAACACTGCGATGCTGCTCCGCGTTCATCCCTCGAATTACCGGATCATCGGCTTCACCGCGTCGCCCAGCAATGCGGAGCTTGCCGCCCTCGCACGAGAGAAAGGTGTTGTGTTTTTCGAGGACGCGGGCTCGGGAGCTTTGATCGACCTGAGCGAATACGGGCTCGGCGATGAGCCGTTGATCTCAAAGTCGGTCGCCGAAGGTGCGGACCTCGTTGCCTTTAGCGGCGATAAGCTGCTCGGCGGGCCGCAGTCGGGCATCATCGTCGGCCGGCGGGAGCTTATAGACACCATTCGCCGACATCCGCTTTATCGTGCACTCCGGCCGGACAAGCTGACCTACGCCGCGCTTGAAGCCACACTCCTCGCTTACGAACGCGGAACGCATTTCGAAGAGATCCCCGTTCTGAGAATGCTCTCGATGCCGGAAGCTGAGATCGAACGGCGGGCGAGTGCCTTTGCAGATGAGTTGCGAAGCAATTTGCCTGAGAGCCGTTCGTTTGATGTTGACGTGATCCGGGGTGAATCTGCCATCGGCGGCGGTTCGGCACCGGGCGTCCATCCGGAAACAACGCTGATCGCATTGACGGCCCGCGGCAACTCAGCAGACGAGATCGAACGACGACTGCGGCTCGGAAGTCCGCCCGTAATCTCCCGCATCGCAGAGGATAGAGTGCTTATCGACATTAGAACTGTCCGCGAAGATGAGGAAGTTGAACTGCTCGCTACGCTTTCCTCGATCTGAACTGTCCGTTATTTAACGTCATCGAATCGCGCCTTGACGTCAAATCGGGCAAAATTGCGATACCGGATCGTCTGCCGTCTCGCCTCTCTGACCTCGGGCTCCAGTTTCTTCCCAGGTTCGAGTTTCGCGATCTCGCGGCGGTTCGTCTGTGGGTTGAAGCTCGCGAAGACAATGGTCTCCGGCACCATTATCCCCAGATCGCTCGGCACAAAGAGCGATTCCATAGTCATTAATGTGAGCGGCCCTCCATAAAGTGGTGACCGGGCAGTAACTTCCTTCGAAAATTTCAGAACCTGTGCGGTTTCGCGGTCGAGCCATATTGTTCCGGCCCACCGCGTTTGTGACAACTTAAGAGCTTTCGGCGCGTTGATGTCGAATCTGACGTTGTCATGTTCCGCGACTTGCGTGAAACTCACAACCACCGCTTCACGCCCTCCGATCCGCTCTGTCCCTATATCTTCGTACTCAAAGGCTGAGGTGTCGGTAATATGAAAGAGAAAGCCCTGCCAAAGCGGCGCGTTATGGAGTAAAATGTCTTCGTCGTACCTCTGGCTTTCCTTCTTGATCCTTTCCATCTCTTCCTCGACGGAGCGGGCCTTTGCGAGACGCTCAAAGAATCTGACGGCTCGGCGATCGCGACCCTTCACGACCTTACCGTCCACCTCGCGGACGTGCCGGTACTCGGTGACCGAGCCCTTATCTATCTGCGATGCTGGCTGATAGATGATCAGGTCGGAGACGATGGTACGGCGTTTTTCGAGGAGCCCGGCCTTGTCAAAGGTCTCGGTCGTTCGGGTTTCTTCGGCTGTCAGATCCCTGAACGTCCGGTAGTATTCGTCGGACTGTTTGGACGCGTTATCGAGAAAGGCCTTCAGCTCCGCGTTTGTCATTCGAGGCTGCGTCGAAGGTTCCTGGGCTGCCAAGGGGAAAAACGTAGCCGTAAAAATTGTGAAAAGCAAGGAAAGAAAAAAGATACAGCCGGAAAACTTCATCGCGATGTTCCTCCCAAATTTCCTTGAAAGCGATCATCCGTTCGCCGCAGCGAAATCGCGCATGTATTCGGTCAGGCATTCGACGCCTTCTTGCGGAAAAGCGTTGTATATCGAGGCCCGAATGCCGCCGACCGAGCGGTGGCCGCGGAGCCCGCTCATGCCGCGGCGTTCGGCTTCGGTGCAGAATGTCTCTTCAAGCTCTTCGCTCGGCAGGCGGAATGTAACGTTCATCAGCGACCTTGCCGCCCGCTCGGCGTGGCCGCGGTAAAAGCCGTCGCTCGCATCTATCGCCTCATAAAGCAGCTTCGCTTTTTCGCGGTTCCGCTCGGCCATCGCCGCGAGCCCGCCCTGCTCTCTTAGCCAATCAGTTACCAGCCCGATTAGATAAATGCCCCAGGTATTTGGCGTGTTCGGCATCGAGTCCGCACTCGCGTATGTGCGGTAATCGTGCAGCAACGGCAAGCCATCCGGGATACGTTCGAGCAGATCCTCGCGGATGATGACGACCGTTACGCCGCTCGGGCCGATGTTCTTCTGCGCTCCGGCGTAGATCAATGCATATTTCTCAATATCGATCGGCCGCGACAGAATGTTTGACGAAGCATCGCAAACCGCCGGTATGCCGCCGGTGTCGAGGTCGTAGTGAAACTCGACGCCGTCGATGGTTTCGTTTGAGCAGTAGTGAACAAAGGCCGCATCGGCGGTGAAGGCGAGTTCGTCGATCGATGGCACTGAGCGAAAACCCGCGGCCTTCGTCGAGTAGATCTCATTAACCCGGCCAAACCTGCGGGCCTCAGCGATCGCCTTCTCGCCCCAGGCTCCGGTCGTTATGTAGTCCGCGTGGCCGCCTGCCAACAGGTTCATCGGCACCATCGAGAACTGCATCGTCGCACCGCCATAGGTGAAGAGCACGCGGTAATTTGCCGACAGGCTCAAAAGATCGCGGAGCCCCGATTCCGCCTTGTGGAGAACGCTCTCGAACTCCGGCGAGCGGTGGCTCATTTCCATCACGCTCATGCCCGCTCCGCCGAGCGAGAGAAGCTCTTCGCGTGCCCGCTCAAGCACGGGTTCGGGCATTACGGCCGGCCCGGCGCTAAAATTAAAGATTCGTTTGCTCATTAAGATGGAAACCTATCGGCTCTTTATGCAATTCTGCCTCGCCGCTCAATTTTTCCTTTCAGATACTTTTTAAACGCCTGACCCTCTCGAAAAATCCTCGAAATTCGGGTAAACTTCATACAAATATAAACCCAAATGCCGGGTTCTGCATCCTAGTCCTGCGATCTGATGGAAACAGGACCCATAGATCGGAGAAATCGTTATGTTCAAGAGAAAAGTTTTTGGTTCGATGGCCGTCGCGGCCTTCGTGCTCTCGCTTGGTTTAACCGCCTTTGGCCAAACCGCACCGGTTCGCGGCAAAGTTCTTATTGAACAGCCTGACGGGACGAAGGTTCCTGCACCGGATATTACCGTCGAAGCCTATCGGTCTGATATCTCAAAGGGGAAACTTCCGACGGCAAAGACGAATCGGCGTGGTGAATTCACATTCGCTGGTGTCCTTTTCGGTGCGCGGCTCATCATCGCGGTCGGCGGTCCGGGCATCGCTCCGTCGTATCTTGTAAATATTTCACCGGGTAATGAGAACGTCGAGTTCATAGTAAGGCCGGGCGATGGACGAATTCTGACCGAAGAAGAGGTTCGGGCGGCAGCGGCACAGTCGGGCGGTGCCCCTGCGGCCGGACTTACTGACGAGCAGCGTAAACAGCTTGAAAAGGAACAGGCTGATTTCGAAGCTAAGCGGAAAGAGGTCGAGGCCGCGAACGAAAGAGCAAAGCGAGGCAACGAAGTTCGCCAGCAGACCCTAAAGGAAGGCAGCGACGCCTACTCAGCAAAAAACTATGATCTGGCGATCGCAAAGTTTGACGAAGGCTATCAGATTGACCCCGATTTTGTCGGTGCCGCTCCACTTTTCTTAAACAATAAAGCCCTTTCGCTCAGGCAGCGCGCCGTCGCAACCTTTAACGAGAACGCGAACAAGCCGTCCGCCGAAAAGATTCCGGCAATGGCTAAGGTCAAACAGGATTTCTCGGAATCAATAGATTCTTACCGCAAGGCTTGGGACCTCGCAGCTAAAGCGACCGCCGAAGATATGAACGTCGCCAATCAGTTTAAAAAGCAGACGCTCGATGGTTCGCGTGAGGCGATCAGCCTGATGGTCCGTACAGAGCAGGCCGTACCTGAATCGGCCGAATCGGTCAAGATCTTGCTCGAAGCCAACATTGCCGCCGATACGGACGAAAAGCGTAAGATCGAGACCCGGCTGATCCTTGCTGACTTCTATCGCGTTTCCGGTGATTCGGATAATGCGATCACCGTTTATAAGGCCGTTCTCGAAGCCGCCCCGGACAACGTTGACGCGATGGCCGGTGCGGGCCTTAGCCTTGTCAACGCCGGATACATCAACGGCGACGACGCTCAACTTCAGGAAGGTGCGAACCTGCTTCAGAAGTATGCTGATGCGGCTCCTGCCGGCCACCGCTACAAAGCGGATGCCGCGGGACTGATCGAAGCTCTAAAGGCCGATAAGAACATCGCTCCTCAGCGGACGACCCGGCCGAGTACACGGCGACGAAACTAACTGAATTGGTCCGATCTTAGCGAAAAAGCCGGTCTCGATGGCCGGCTTTTTTCTTTTCATTGTTTTCGTGTGTCACAAATCGATCACCCTCGGTGTTTCTCCGTTGAATACCCCCTGCGGGCAACTAAATCTCATCTGGAGGCACTAATGCAGCACTTTTCTACTTATTTTGGCCGGGCGGCCGCACTTTTTATCATCATCATTTTCGGCAATTGGATCATCGCCGCACAGGATACGGTTTCGGGAAACTGGACAGCGAAGGTAAAGGACGCCGCTTCCGGCAAGATCCACCTTTCCTTTGAACGCAAAGGCGAACGCGGCGGCAAGTACCAGAACGGCTCGACATACGACATTTCCGAACTCAACGGCCTTAGCTCAGGTTCCCTGCAGAACGGCAGCGTTAATTTCTCGCTCGTACGCGAAGCCGGAACGATCCAATGCGAGGGCACTTTTACGGACGGCAAGGGCAGGGGAACCTATCGCTTCGCACCGAACTACGCTTTTGCCGATGGGCTTCGGGCACGCGGCTTCGAGCTCGATTCGGACGGAAACTCGAAGCGCGAATCGAGCCTTGAGGAAAAGCTGTTCATGGCCGCGATGCTGAACGTAACGACCGCTCTGGCCGATGACCTCGCCGGGGCAAACTTCGGTAAGCTCGGGCTAGGCGATCTTTTCAAGGCCACTATCTTCAAGATCGACGGCAAGTTCATGGCCGAGATGAAGGCGACCGGCTTCCCGGACCTCTCGATGGACGACCTCGTCAAGGCACGCATCTTTAAGATCGATGCCGAGTTCGTCCGCGGCATCAAGGATATGGGCTTCGGAGCGGATAACTTCGAGCATCTTGTGAAATACAGCATCTTTAAGGTCACGCCCGAGTATCTCAACTCGCTCCGCAATGAGGGCCTCACCAATCTCGATCCCGAAGAGGTCGTCAAACTTCGCATCTTTAAGGTCGATGCCGAATTCGTCCGCAAAGCACGAACCGAGAACCCGAACATCAGCGTCGGCGACATCGTCAATAAGAAGATCGGCGTTTGGGTTAAGTAGCCATTCGCGGCATCATTCCGATGCCTGAAAGCCGAACATAAAAAGCCCGGATCACTCTGCCTTTCTAAGGTAATAAGTGATCCGGGCAAATCTATTTGCGAGCACTTGGCTGCCGATCCGCCTATTCAAACTGCCGGCGAAACTCCTCAAACATCGACTTGAATTCGGTAAATTCCTCTCTGAGTTCGGCGAGTTGTGCCTCGACCTCGGCCAGCCGGTCGCCGCCCGTGGGTGCCGACGAACTGCGAGTTTCCACGAACGCCGCGGCATCGACCGGGCCGCTGAGCAGATGGGCATAGCGGGCTTCTTTTTGGCCCGGCTGGCGTTCGAGCTTTACGACCAACGGCTCATCGCGGCGTGCCAAGGCATCGAGCGTCTCCTGCACCTCGCTTATCGCGCCAAACTCATGGAGCCTGTCGGCTCGTCCGCGGAGTTCGCCCGCCGTCTGCGGCCCGCGAAGGAGCAAAAGGGTTATCACGGCCACGCCCGCTTCGTCGAGTTCAAACACCGAGGGCAGCATATGCTTATACTTCACCGTTCGGCTCGTGCTGCCGTGGAAGAGATAAACGAGGTTCTTGTCCCGCATCGAATCAACGGCGGCAAGCACCTCTGACTCGCCGAGCGACATCACCGGGTCGCGGTTCGACTTCTGATTACAGGCCGCGACCAGCGAATTCAGCGTCAGCGGATAATACTCCGGCGTAGTCAACTGCTTCTCGACCAAACTCCCCAAAACCCTTGCTTCAATTTCATTTATCACTGCCATACTCTTCCGCAAGCTCAACAAAGCTCAATCAAGTTCACTTTCAATAATACACCGTTTCACGCGATTCCCGTGTCCCCGCGTCCCGGCGTCTCCCTGTCCCCTCTTCTCCTCTTCTCCTCCTCTCCTCTTCTCCCAATTGCTTCCGCCGCCGCTTTCCTTGAAACTATATCCAAAAGCGATGGACGTTTTTATCACGAGGACCGAAACTGAATTTGCGGAGGCCTTCGAGAGGCTGCGGACGGCCACGGCGGTCGGCTGCGACACCGAGACCTCGGGCCTGAGCCCTTCATCGGGACGGCTCTATTCGGTGCAATTCTCCGATGGTGAATTCAACGTGTTGGTGCCGCTCAGCGAAGGCGTCGGGCTCGGGCCGCTTGCCGAGATCCTTGCCGACGGAAACATCACCAAGATATTCCACAACGCCCGCTTTGACCTCGATTTTCTCTCCGCCGCCGGGCTTCGGGTTTGCAACGTCTTCGACACGATGATCGCCGAAAAGGTGCTGACCCGCGGTGCGAACCAATCCGCCTCGCTCGCCGAAACGCTTTACCGCTATTTCGCCGTCGATCTGGACAAAACTCAGCGGGCAAAATTTACCCGCAAATGGGACGGCGTCTGGACCGAAGAGCTCGTCGATTACGCCCTCTCGGACGTCGTCCATCTCCCGCGGCTAATGGCAGAACAATCTGAGTGGATTAACCGGCTTGGCCTCGAGGACGAGTTGAGACGCAAGAACGATAAATTCATCTAATTTAGTCGGCCGTAAGTCTCATCACATCGTCTAACATTTGGTTCGAATGTGTTGTCGGACGTGCTAGATAATGAGAAAGCTCGATTTTATTGTTGCTGTCGTATTGCTCACGCTGTTTGCTTCATCCGGAAATTGCCAGAGGCAAAGTTTTTTCGTAGCCCCGCAAACAACTGATCCGAATATAACGACAAATCTAAATAGTCATTACGTTTCAATTAATCGGGCGACGGTTCGAAGAAATCAGCTTTTTTTGTTCTTTCCTGGAACTGGTGGTGTCGCCTTCAATTATCTTGAGATAAACAACACAGCCGCAGATCTGGGGTTCCACGCGATCAACCTTACTTACCCAAACGATGAGCCCGTCAATACTCTTTGCGGAGGACTTAACTCGGACCTGGATTGCTACGCCAACGTTCGGCTTGAAACTAAAGATGGAACGGACCGCACTGATCTCGTAAATGTGAACCGTCCAAATTCGATAGAAAACAGAATCGCCAAGCTATTGATTTATCTTGCTCAGGAGTTTCCCGATGACGAATGGGGACAGTTCATTACAAGCGACTCTACGATCAGATGGTCAAAGGTTGTAGTTTCCGGTCATTCGCAGGGTGGCGGGTATGCCGGAATTATCGCACGCTATCATCCGGTTGTAAGGGCGGTAAAGTTTGCTGCAATGGACTTCAATGGCCGCTCGAATGCACCTGCAAACTGGATCGCTCAACCAGAGTCCACTCCTAATGCGACCCCATCAGCTCGTTTCTGGGGATTCTCTCACCAGGCTGATGAGATGATCAGCTTTATGACACTTTCTACAAGGATTTGGCCGGCATATGGCATGCCCGAGTTTGGTGAGGTCACGAATGTCGATGTTGGTCAACCACCATATGGCGGCACACACTCGCTAACAAGCGGTCGGCCGTGCGGCAATTATCACGGCTGCATTGTGGTCGATGCAAGACTCGTACGCGAGAACGGCATTCCGGTCTATAAGCCCGTATGGGAGTATATGCTCTCGCATTCTACTGCTCCGCTGAATATTGAGTCTGTCAGTTTCTTTCGCGGGATTCATCCTGTATCGCGGCCGGCGGTGGGTTCATCGACAAAGTATTTTACGTTACAAATACGCGGAACCGGATTCGAACCTGGATCCGTTATTCTGATAAACGGTATGGAGGTCGAGCCGATTTCGGTCGATGCCGAAGAGGCTCGTTTCCGATTACCTGCTGGAAAGTTCGGCCGTTTCGGAGGCTCGACCGTTCAGGTTCGGAATGTGGCTGGAGCAACCTCAAACGTTATTTTCTTTTAGATCACTACCAACGATGATATGCCGGATGGCCTTCGGTGACGGCGACGAAGACGCCGCGGCATGTGTCGCAGACCTTGCCGCCGGCGATCACTTCGGCCTCGACCGTCGCCCGGTCATTGGTTGATTCGACCACGCGGGCACGAAGCGAGATCGGCCCATCGACCGGCGTCGGCCGGAGCAGCTTGACGTGAAACTCGGCCGTTACGGTACACGGGGCCGCGTCCTCGCCCCGCTTTTTCATCAGGTGAACGGCCGCCGCCCAGTTTGAATGGCAGTCAAGAAGGGCTCCGATGATGCCGCCGTTCAGCACGCCGGGAAATGCCTGATGGTGCGGCTCGGCGTGCCACTCGGCGACAAGCTCGTCGCCCTGCTCAAAACTCCTGATATGGAGCCCTTTGTCATTCGCCGGGCCGCAGCCAAAACAGATCCCGCCCGGCGAATATATTTCCTGTACCGATCTTTCGCTGTGCATAGCTCGGCGGAATTTTAGCACAGCGTTGGCCGCGGCCTAAGGAACGCATCATTACGGCAGCGGATCGCCGTCCAATGCTTCTTCGTACTTGCGCGGAAACATCAGCGAAGCGACGACCGAGATCGCGATGGTCGTAAGGATGAAACCGAGCGACCAGGTGATCGGGAATTTGCCTCCGTAAAGGTCATTGAGCCAGACCATCTTGAGCCCGACGAAGACCAGCACGATCGAAAGCCCATACTTAAGCAAATAGAACTTACCGACCGCACCCGCGAGCATGAAATACATCGCCCGCAGGCCGAGGATCGCAAAGATGTTCGAGGTAAAAACGATCATCGGCTCGGCCGTTATCGCAAAGATCGCCGGCACGGAATCGACCGCGAAGATGATGTCCGTCATCTCAAGGAAGAGCAGAGCGATGAACAGCGGCGTCGCTGCCCAGCGGCCGTGCTCCTTAACAAAGAAGTTCTGTCCGTGGATTTTTGAGGTGACCGGCATTATCCGCTTAAAGAGCTTGATGACCGGGTTCTTTTCCGGATCGATCGGCTTCTCCGGGCCGAACATCATTTTAAGCCCCGTCAAGATCAGGAAGCCGCCGAAGAGGTAAATGACCCAGTGGAACTGCATCAGCCACGCACCCATCCCGATAAATATCGCTCGGAAGACCAGAGCCCCGATAATGCCGTAGAAAAGCACTCGGTGCTGATACTTTGGCGGTATCGCAAAGTAGGCAAAGACCACTACGAAGACGAAGATGTTATCAACCGAAAGCGATTTCTCGACGATATAACCCGTCAGAAACTCAAGCGAGACGGTCCAGGCCGCAGCGTCCGGAACGAAGCCCGGGATCGCCATCAACCGTTCGTCCTGCGGAAACTTCCAGAGCGTGTAGCGGTAAAGAAGATAGTTAAAGACGAGAGCAAGCGTGACCCAGACAACACTCCAGGCCGACGCTTCCTTGAACGAGACCTCATGCGCCTTTCGGTGAAAAACACCGAGGTCAAGAGCAAGCATCAAAAGAACAAAACCGGTGAATGCAAGATAAAACCACCAGTATTCAGCAAACGGAAATAGACTCATACGTGATCCTCAATAACCAGATTTCGAATACACGTCCGCAAAGAAAAAACCTCACGCGGACATCAAACGTGTGACGTCGCGCAAGGTCTTGATACTTTGCCTTCGGGCCGGAGCATCGCTGCTCGTATTGACGACCTGAAGGACCGCTGGAGGGCTATCTACTCCCCTTGCCTAATTGTCAGGTAGAACGATATCGAATCAAGAAATATATGTCAAGATTCGCGTGGCTTGAATTAACGCCGCCGCCTCGTGTAGATTCAATCGACGCCTCACGCACCAACGGGCGGCCCGCTAAAGCCTATGCTTACAATTCTTGCCGTCGTTTTCATCGCCTGGCTGGTCTTCGGCTATTTTGGCTACGGCCGCTGGATCGCAAACCAGTTTCGGCTTGACGACGAGCGCATAACGCCGGCCAACCGGCTTGAGGATGGACAGGACTTCGTCCCGATCTCGCCATTTTATCTCTTCGGCCAACACTTTTCGGCGATCGCCGCTGCCGGGCCGATCGCCGGGCCGATCATCGCCGGAATGGCTTTCGGCTGGCTTCCGTGTCTAATCTGGATCGCCTTCGGCGTTGTGCTGATCGGTGCGGTCCACGATTTTTCGGCGCTAACTTCCTCCGTTCGCCACGGTGCCGAAAGCATCGCCGAGATCACCCGCGACAAGCTCGGCGGAGCCGCGGGCCGGGCGATGATGGCATTCATCTGGCTTGCCCTTGTTTACGTCATCGTTGCCTTTACGGACATCACTGCCGGTACGTTCGTCTCGGGCGATGAGGCACTTGCCGGTTCGACCGCGTTCAACCCCGGCGGTGCGGTCGCCTTCGCCTCGGTCGCTTATCTTTGCTTATCGATCTTGCTCGGGCTCGTTGAGCGGTTCCTCAAGCCGCCGCTTTGGCTCGCGACCGTCGTCTTTGTTCCGGCGACCTTTGGCGTCGCTTATCTTGGGACGATGTTCTCCAATGTCTTCGCGTTCGGCCATCAGACCTGGGGAATGATCATTCTCCTCTATTGCATCGCCGCGTCGCTCGTTCCGGTCTGGGCTCTGCTCCAGCCGCGAGGATATCTTGGCGGTTTCGTGCTTTATTCAGCGATCGCCCTCGGGATCATCGGCATTTTCTTCGGCGGTTACACAATTCAGCAACCGGCGTTCAAATCGTTCGACGTCGGCGGAATGACCGGCCTGCTTTTTCCGTTCCTCTTCGTTACCATCGCCTGCGGAGCCTGCTCGGGTTTCCACGGCCTTGTATGCTCCGGAACGACCTCAAAGCAGCTCGATAAGGAATCGCACGCCCGGCCGATCGGCTACGGAGCAATGCTTGCCGAAGGCTTCGTGGCCTTTATGGCTCTTGTCATCGTGATGATCGCCAGCAACGAATTACTCTACGGGCCGGACGGCAAGGCATTTGCGGCGGGCAAGATCTACGGCAACGGCATCGGCGAATTCCTGACGCTGCTCATCGGAAAAGAAAATCTGCCCTTCGCGATCACGTTCGGGGCGATGGCGTTTTCGACCTTCGTTTTCGATACGCTCGATGTCGGGATG
>SXGQ01064885.1_pt1 | contig 15316 bp, 11 predicted proteins | sample 3178371 | NCBI WGS metagenome assembly SXGQ01 (sample SAMN11356859, study PRJNA531348) | freshwater metagenome | isolation source: freshwater sample F1-20 | place: China: Fuxian Lake, Yuxi | collected 2017-12-25
AACAGCGAACTGATCCGGCAGGGGTACGAGGGGTTCAGCTTTTTCGCGTTGACGCCGTTCGGCGTGCCGGTCCTGGTGCTGGGCATTCTTTACATGCTGTTTGCACGACGCTGGCTGCCGGGGTCGAAGGGCTCGGGCCAGGAGCCGGTGGCTCGTCGGGCGAGCCTTGCGGACTGGGTGGAGGAGTACCAGCTGGCGTCGCGCGAGTACCGGTTCATGGTGCGGGACAGCTCGCCGATGGTCGGCAGGAGCCTGAGCGAGATGGACCTGCGCGGGACCTCCGGCGCGAACATCATCGCGATCGAGAGGTCGTCGCGGTTCGCACGGGAGCTGCTGCAGCCGACGCCCAAGACGGTGATCCAGGCGGGTGACATCCTGCTGCTGGACATGGTGGCGCCGGCGCCGGACATCGATGCGTTGCGGGAGAGGCTGGACCTGGAATCGCTGCCGCTGGCGGGGGCGTATTTCAACGATCGGTCGCAGGAAATCGGATTGGCGCAGGTGATCGTGCCCGCGGAGTCGCCGCTGGTGGGCAAGACGGTGGTCGATGCAGAGTTCCGGAGCAAGACGGGGCTGACGGTGATCGGGCTGCGCCGCGGGACGGAGGCGTTCGGCCAGGAACTGACATCCGAGCGGTTGCAGATCGGCGACACGCTTCTGGTGGTGGGCTCGTGGAAGCGGATCGAGCGGCTGAACCCGGACGATGCGGGGGTTGTGCTGCTGCGACTGCCGATCGAGATGGCCGAGGTTCTGCCGGCGCCGGGTCGGGCGCCGCACGCCCTGGTGAGCCTGGCGGTGGTGGTGGTGCTGATGGTGACGGGGCTCGTTCCCAACGTTCACGCGGCGCTGATCGGCTGCCTGATGATGGGGGCGATGAAGTGCGTCGACCTCAACAGCGGGTACAAGGCGATCAACTGGAAGACGCTGGTGCTGATCGTCGGCATGATGCCCTTCTCGCTGGCTCTCCAGCGGACGGGGGGGGTTGAGATCGCGGCGGGGGCGCTGGCGCAGGTGACCGAGGGGGGCGGGACGTGGCTGGTCCTGGGCACGCTGTTTGCCCTGACGGCGGTGCTGGGGATGTTCATGTCGAACACGGCGACGGCGGTGCTGATGGCGCCGGTCGCGATCGCTCTGGCCAAGGACCTTGAGGCGTCGCCGCTGCCGTTTGCGATGATCGTGGCGCTGGCGGCGTCGACGGCGTTCGTGACGCCGGTGTCGTCGCCGGTGAACACGCTAGTGGTGACGCCGGGCGGGTATCGGATCGGTGACTTCGTCAAAGTCGGCGGGCCGTTCGCCATCGTGACCATGATCGTGTGCGTGCTGCTGGTGCCGCTGGTGTTCCCGTTGTGATCGCCTGGCGCGTGCCGGCATCTCCCGAAGCAGGATCCAAGCCATGAGCAAGTCGACCGAATCGCCGAAGTCCGGCATGCAGAAGATTCTGGATGTCGTTGAAAGGGTGGGCAACAAGGTGCCGCACCCGGCGGTGATCTTCCTGATCATGCTGGTGTCGGTGGTGCTGCTGTCGCACCTCCTGCACATGGTGGGCGCCACGGTGAGCTATGACGTGATGGTGCCCAAGGAGCGGACGCAGGAGTCCGACGCGCTGTACAACGTGCAGTTCGAAGCGGGACGAGAGTCGTACGGGTACGCCACGATCGACGAGAGCGAGATCGTGATCGAGCAGCGGACCGCGACGGCCAACAGCCTGCTGACGAGCGCGGGCATCCGGTTCATGTACACGTCGGTGATCCCGAGCTTCATGGGGTTCACGGCGGTCGGGCTGATCATCGTGGCGATGCTGGGCGTGGGGGTGGCGGAGGAGTCGGGGCTGATCAAGGCCTTGATCCGCAAGCTGGTGATCGTGGCGCCGAGCTTTTTGCTGACGTACATCCTGGTCTTCGTGGGCATCATGTCGAGCATCGCGGCGGATGCGGGGTACCTGGTGCTGATCCCGCTGGCCGGCGCGGCGTACATGAGCGTGGGGCGTCACCCGTTGGCGGGTGTGGCGCTGGGCTTTGCGGCGGTGGCGAGCGCGTTCACGGTCAACATGCTCATCAAGCCGCTGGACGCGATCCTGGTGGAGTTCACCAACGATGCGATCGCGCTGGTGGACCCGACGGTCGAGATCGGGCTGGCGTCGAACCTGTGGTTCTCGATCGTCTCGGTGATGTTCCTGACGTTCGTGATCACGTTCGTGAGCCAGCGGGTCATCGAGCCGCGGCTGGGGAAGTACGAGGGTGAGAAGCCAGAGGAAGAGGGATCGGCGCTCTCGGTCAATGAGAAGCGCGGGCTGGTCTTCGCGGGTCTGGGGCTGGCGGGGTCGCTGGTGTTCTTCGGGCTGCTGACGCTGCCGTCGTGGGCGCCGCTGCGGGACCCCGAGACGGGGGCGCTGATCGGCAACACGCCGTTCATGGGCGGCCTGATCGCGGCGATCACGATCATCTTCCTGGTCAGCGGCGTTTGCTACGGCATCGGCGCCGGGACGCTCAAGGGCATGCCTGCGGTCATCAAGGCGATGGAGAAGTCGACCTCCGGGCTGGGCAGCCTGATCTTCCTGCTGTTCATCATCTCGCAGTTCATCGCGTACTTCAACTACTCGAACATGGCGACGCTCTTGGCGGTGACTCTGGCGGACACGCTCAAGACGGCGAACATCGGGCCGCTTTGGCTCTTGATCGGTTTCATCATCGTGGTGGCGATCCTGGACCTTCTGATCACGGGCGCGATCGCGAAGTGGGCGCTGTTTGCGCCGATCTTTGTGCCGCTGCTCATGCGACTGGGCGTGGAGCCCGAGGCGGTGCTGGCGGCGTACCGGGTGGCGGACTCGCCGTTGAACGCGATCACGCCGCTGAACGCGTACTTCGCGCTGGTGGTGACGTTCTGCCAGAAGTACGACTCGAAGGCGGGTGTGGGGACGGTGGTGGCGCTGATGCTGCCGTACGTCGGCGTGATCCTGGTGCTGTGGACGGGGTTGTTCATCGTGTGGCAGTTGCTGGGGCTGCCGTGGGGCATCTGAACGGGAATTCGTTCCGGAGCCATTTGGGCTGAGAGGGAGTTGAGATGAGCGCTGCGATTCCGGTGGATTTGAAGTCAGCCGAGGACCGGCTGATGCGGTACCTGGCGATCGAGGGTCAGAGCGGCCAGGAGAAGCTCATCGCCGAAGCGGTAGCGGCCGACCTCAAGGCCCTGAGCGTGCCGGCGTCGGCGATCCGGTACGACACGGTGCACAAGCGGATCGATCTGCCGACGCAGACGGGGAATCTCTACGCGGACCTGCCGGGCACGCGGAAGGGGCCGCGGCTGCTTTTCTCGACGCACCTGGATGTGGTGCCGATCTGCTCCGGGGCCAAGCCCAAGCGTGATGGGAAGAAGATCGTGCCCGAGGGCAAGACCGGGCTCGGCGGCGACAACCGGACCGGGTGCGCCGTGCTGGTGACGCTGGTCGAGACGCTGCTGAAGCACAAACTGCCACACCCGCCGATCACGCTGCTGTTCACGGTGCGTGAGGAGAGCGGGCTGCAGGGGGTGCACCACATCGAGCCGGCGGACCTGAAGGACGCCGCGATGTGCTTCAACGTCGACGGGAAACTGGCGGCGGAGCTGATCACCGGGGCGGTGGGGGCCCAGGCGTGGGAGGTTGAGATCCACGGGAAGGCGGCCCACGCGGGTGTGGCGCCGGAGAAGGGGATCTCCTCGACGTTGGTGGCATCGCTGGCCCTGGCCGAAGCCCACAAGGGGGGCTGGTGGGGCAAGGTCGAGAGGCCCCAGGGCAAGGGGACGAGCAACGCCGGCATCTTCGGGGGCAAGAAGGGGCTGGCGGCGGGGGATGCGACCAACGTGGTCACGGACTACGTGTACATCCGCGGCGAGGCGCGGAGCCCGGAGGACGCCTTCGCGGCGACGATCACCGAGGCGTACCGGGCGGCGTTCGAGAAGGCCGGCGGGATGGTGAAGGATGCCGGCGGCGCGACGGCCGAGGTGAAGTTCAAGGGCAAGGCGCAGTACCCGTCGTTCCGGTTGGGCGACGATGCGCCGGCGGTGAAGCACGCCCGCAGGGCCGCCGAATCGCTGGGTCTCAAGCCCACGACGGTGTTCTCCAACGGCGGGCTGGACGCCAACTGGCTGGTCAAGCACGGTGTCCCGACGGTAACCTTCGGGGCCGGGCAGTACGAGATCCACACGGTCAACGAGTACGTCGACCTGCCGGAGTACGCCCAGGGCTGCCGCATGGCGGCGGCGCTGGCGACGCTGGAGGGGTGAACAGGGCCTCGATCAGAAGCACGGTTCGCCGAAGTTGCTGAGCAGGGTCGAAAGGTCGGCCCCGTTGACAACGCCGTCGCCGTTGAAATCGCCGCTCGTCCACGGCGTGACCGTGTTGCCGAAATTGGCGAGCAGGACGCTCAGGTCGGCGCCGTCGATCACGTTGTCGCCGTTGGCGTTGGGCCTGACGAGCAGCGTGACCACCGCGGTGGAGTTCGAGCCGCACTCGGTGGTGATGGTGCAGAAGTAGTCGCCCGCATCGGCCATCGATACGTTGCTGATCGTCAGGCTGATCGGGCCCAGGCCGTCGGCGAAGCCGCTGGTGCTGGAGAAGACCGATCCGGCGGGGGTCGGGCCGTTGCTGAGGGGCACGTTGAGGAAGCCGATGCCCAGGTCGATGCGCTGGTACCACTGATAGGCCATGATCGCCGGGTAGCGCGGGGGAATGACGACGGACTGCAACTGCACGGTGTTGAAGGCGCAGGTCGTGGTGTTGACCGGCTGGGCGTCGATGCGCGGGCCGCAGAGCGGGGGGATGTCCTTGACGTACCAGACCGCGGGTGAACCATTGAGTGTGCCGGCGCCGGTGAGCGTGGTGCCGTCGCTGCTGACTCCTTCGCAGCTGGTCAGCACCCAGCCGGTGAGGTCGACGCCGACGGTCGGCAGATAGGTGTTCAGATCGGTCCACAGATAGGACTCGACCCAGTAGGCGGCTCGGGGAGCTGGCACGGCATTGATCGTTCCGACGATGGCGACGCCGTCTGCGGTCAAACCGTCGGCGACGGCCTCCGTCACGCCCTGGGGCAAGGTGAGCTCTTCGGTTCCGACGCCCTCGGTCCAGCGGAATGCACGCGTCTGCGGAAAGTCCGGGTGCGTCATGTACCCAACGGCGATGGTGCCGTTCGCGTTGCAGGCAGTCGGGCGATGGGAAACCAGACCTGTCATCGGTGGAGGGATGTTGGGCAGGTCGTCGAGCAGCTCTATGGGTGAGCCGGGTCTCCACCGGATGGCGCGGACCTGCTGGTCGAGCGGGTCTGGGGGTATCTGGGCGTAGGCGGTGCCGAAGACGGTGGAGCCGTCGTCGCTGAGAGCGTAGCCCCATGCTTCGATCAGCGGCAGGGCCGGCGTATTGGGCATGAAGTTGAAGACGCCGTTGTTCCAGTAGAAGGCGTTCGCGCTGCCGAGGACCAGTGGGTCCTTGGCAAACCCGGTGACCACCGATCCGTCGCCGTTGATGCCGGTTGCCTGCCCGAAGCGGTTGGTCAGCGAGCCGGGCAGCAGCAGTTGCACCACACCCCCGGGCAGGAACCGGGCGGGCTCGATGTTGGACGTCTGCGGGAACACGGTTCCGGCGGCGATCGTGCCGTTGGCGTTGATCGCGTTGCCACGGAGGGACTGACTGCCGAGCTGCACCAGACCGGTCGCAGCGCTCCAGCGGAACGCGGTGTTGAAGGGTGTGCCGCTGTATTCGCCGCAGACAGTTGAGCCGTCGGCGCTGAGGTCGTGTGGGAGGCCTGCCACCCCAGATGGGACTTGAATGATCGACTGGGCGGAGGCCGCCGCTGGCAGTCCCGCGAAGGCGAATGCGACCAAGGGACGGGCGTGCCGCAGGATTGGGTGGATCATGATGATTGCGCCAAGGGGCGCCCTGGCCAGGGCGCGGGATGTGCGAAGCCCAATCAAACACATCGGATGTTCAAGCGATTCAAGAGTACCTCCCGCGGCCGAATCGGCTAGGAGAAACTGGGGGATGGATCAGGCTGATGGTGCAGCAGCAACCCGCCTGAGGATGGTTGGGGGTACTCGCCGGTACTCGGGCGCGGGGGTGAATCCGGAGGTTTCCGGCCACCGAAGCCCTCCGGCTTGACACAAGTGCCCCTTTCGCTATTGTTCGCCCCCACCATGTTGAAAACCGCCCTCCAGCATCACGTCCATCACCACCACGCCCACGGCGTGGCCGGCTGATGGTGCGGTGAGGGCGGAATCCCACTGACACAACCCATCGACGCCGGTCCCGGACCGGCGTCGTTTGCTTTCCGGGGTCGGGGGCATGCGCGTCGGGTTCCGGGTCCGGACAAGGACCCAACGAATGATGCCGCAAAATAGTGATCAACCGCTCCGACTGGCGCTGCCCAAGGGTCGGATGCAGGAGGGCGTTCTCGGCCTGCTTGCTGAGGCCGGGCTGCGCGTGACGACCGGTGCGCGGGGGTATCGCCCCGTGGTGTCGGTGCCCGGCGTCGACGCCAAGCTGCTCAAGCCGCAGAACATCGTGGAGATGCTGCACGCCGGCTCGCGTGAGGTGGGGTTTGCCGGAGCGGACTGGGTAGCGGAGCTGAAGGTCGAGCTTGTGGAGCTGCTGGACACGGGCCTTGACCGGGTGCGGCTGGTGGCGGCTGCACCATCGGACCTTCTGGTTGGCGGGCGGCTGCCAGGGCGAAGGCTTGTCGTGGCATCGGAGTTTGAGCGGCTGACGGCGGACTGGATCCGCAGGCGAGAGCTGGACGCGACGTTTGTGCGCTCGTTCGGGGCGACGGAGGTGTTCCCGCCCGAGGATGCGGACTGCATCGTGGACATCGCGGCCAGCGGCGACACGCTGCGGGCGAACAACCTGGTGGTGGTGGACGAGCTGATGGTGTCGTCGACGCGGCTGTACGCCAACCCGGAGGCGATGCGCGACCCTGGGCGCCGGGAGCTGATTGAGCGACTGGTGATGCTGGTGCGGTCGGCGCTGGAGGCGCGGCGGCGGGTGATGCTGGAGCTGAACGTGACGGCCGACCGGCTGGAGTCGGTGATCGCGATCCTGCCGTGCATGCGGGGGCCGACGGTGTCGCCCCTGCACGCATCGGCTGGGTACGCGGTCAAGGCGGCGGTGCCGCGGAGCGAGCTGCCGCTGCTGATCCCGCTCATCAAGGCGCGTGGCGGGACGGACATCGTGGTGACGTCTTTGGCGCAGATCATCCCATGAGCACCTTCACACAGAGATCGAGCGTGTGCGCTGCGCGGCCGGGGGTTGCGGGGCTGCGCGGGTATCGGCGGTCGGCAGCGCCGGCGTGGGTGACCATGCGCCTTGACAGCAACGAGGGGCGGAGTCCGCCGCCCGAGGCGATGGCGGCGCTGGCGGGGGTTGATCAGGAGGCGACGCGGCGCTACCCGGACGCCACCGGGCTGGAGCGGCTGATCGCCGAGAGGCTGGGTGTGGCGGCGGGGCAGGTGGTCGCGACCTGCGGCGGAGATGACGCGATCGACCGGGTGTGCCGGGCGTTCATCGGCGCCGGCTCGGAGGCGATTGTGGCGACGCCGACGTTCGAAATGATCGAGCGGAGTATCCGCCTGGGGGGGGGGCGGGTCGTCGGCGTGCCGTGGGAGGGGGAGTACCCGATCGATGAAGTGCTCGCACGGGTGAGTGAAGCGACGGCGCTGATCGCGGTGGTGTCGCCGAACAACCCGACGGGGGCGGTGGTGGATGCGGAGGTGCTGCGCCGGTTGTCGGCGGCGGCCCCGCGGGCGGTGCTGCTGGTGGACCTGGCGTACTCGGAGTTCGCGGATGAGGACCTGACGGCGGCGGCATTGGAGCTTCCCAACGCGGTGGTGGTGCGGACGTTCTCCAAGGCGTGGGGACTGGCGGGGTTGCGGATCGGGTACGCGGTGTCGCGGGAGGAGACTGCCGAGTCAATCCGTGCGGTTGGCGGACCGTTCGCGGTGTCGGGGGCTGGGATTGCCGCGGCGGGTGCGTGTCTGTCGGGCGGTGACGCGTGGATGCGGGAGGGGGTGGCGCAGGTTCGACGGGAGCGCGAGCAGTTGGCAGCGATGCTGGAGGAGCTGGGGCTGCGGGTGGCGCCGTCCCAAGGCAACTTCGTACTGGCTCGATCGGATCGTGCTGGGATGGTGCGCGAGCGTCTGCTGTCGATGGGGATTTCGGTTCGCGGCTTTGAGCGGGGCGGCCCCCTGAGCGATGCGGTGCGGATCACGTGCCCCGGGGATCAGGAGGAGTTCGACCTGCTGGCGACGGCGCTGCGGTCGGCGCTGCGGCCGCAGGCGCTCTTGCTGGACATGGACGGCGTGATCGCGGATGTCTCGGAGTCGTACCGGGCGGCAATCGTGGCGACGGCGGCGCGGTTCGGAGTGGACATCACCGCGGAGGATGTGGCCGGCGCCAAGCGTCGGCCGGGGAGCAACAACGACTGGGTGGTGACGCAGCGGCTGATGCACGAGCGTGGGGTGACGCGGTCGCTGGAGGAAGTGACGCAGTGCTTTGAGGGGATCTACGCGGAGCTGCGCGATCGCGAACGGATGATCCCCGAGCGCGGGGTGCTGGAGCGGCTGGCGGGCCGGATTCGGATCGGGATCGTGACGGGGCGTCCGCGTCGGGATGCGGAGGAGTTCGTGTCGCGGCACCGGCTGGATGGGATGTTCAGCGCGATGGTGTGCATGGAGGACACGATCAGACTGAAGCCTGATCCTGCGCCTGTGCGGCTGGCGATGGAGCGGATGGGCGCCGGGAGCGCGTGGATGGTCGGGGATACGCCCGACGATGTGCAGGCGGCGCGATCGGCGGGCGTGCTGCCGCTGGTGGTGGCGGCGCCGGGCGAGGATCCGATGGTGGCCCGGGCGGTGTTCGAAAGTGTCGGGGCGGCGATGGTGCTGGGCGGGCTGGATGAGATCGAGGAGATGCTGGGATGAACCAGGTGAAGTCGAGTGGTGCTGGTCGTGCGACGGTCAGGCGTGCGACGCGCGAGACGAGCGTCGAGCTGGAACTGAACCTGTACGGCGGCGGCGCTGTGAAGGTGGTCACGGGGATCGGGTTCCTCGATCACCTGCTCACGGCGCTGGCGTTTCATGCGGGGTTTGGCCTGACGCTCTCGTGCAAGGGGGATCTTGAGGTGGACGACCATCACACGGCCGAAGATGTGGCGTTGGCGCTGGGAGCTGCGCTTGATGCAGCGCTCGGAGACCGGTCGGGGATCGCGCGCTTCGGATCGGCGTATGCGCCGCTGGATGAGGCGCTGGCTCGGGCGGTGGTGGACTTCTCAGGTCGGCCGGGATCGGTGGTAGAGCTGCTGCTGGAGCGTGAGTCGATCGGCGGGCTGGCGTGCGAGAACGTGGGACACGTGCTGTCCTCGCTGGCCGTCGGTGCGAGGATGACGCTTCATGTCGATGTGCTGCGCGGGCAGAATGATCACCACAAGGCAGAGGCGGCCTTCAAGGCGCTCGCGTTGGCGCTTCGGCAGGCCACGGCGGTGCGTGGGGATGCGGCCGTTCCGAGCACGAAGGGGGTGCTGTGATGGATGGGCGCGACGTGGCGGTTGTCCGAACGGGGGTGGCCAATGTGGCGTCGATGGTCGCCGCGTTCACCAGGCTCGGGGCTGCGCCGGTGGTGACGGATCAGCCTGCTGAGCTGGAGCGCGCGGGGATGGTGGTGCTTCCCGGCGTGGGATCGTTCAGCGCGGGCATGCGTGCGCTTCGTGCGGCGGGGCTGGTGGAGGTGATGCGGGAGAGGCTGCTCGCCGGACGGGCCACGCTGGCGGTGTGCCTGGGCATGCAGCTGCTGTGCGAGTCGAGCCAGGAGAGCCCGGGGGTGATCGGGCTTGACGTGGTGCCCGGGGAGATATCGCGGTTCGGCGCCGGGGTGCGCGTGCCGCAGATGGGCTGGAACTGGGTAGAAGCAGGTCAAGGGTGCTCTGTGATGGAGTCCGGGTGGGCGTACTTCGCGAACTCGTACCGGATGAAGGATGCGCCCCACGGCTGGGAGGCGGCGATGTCCGAGTATGGCGGCGGATTCGTGTCGGCGCTGGAGCGCGGGCCGGTGGTGGCGTGCCAGTTCCATCCCGAACTGTCCGGAGCGTGGGGACTGGCGTTGATGCGAAGGTGGATGGAGAAGGCGCGGGTCGGCGAGGGGGTGTCATCATGCTGACTCGACGGGTGATCCCCTGCCTTGATGTGCGGGATGGGCGGGTGGTGAAGGGGGTGCGGTTCGCGAACCTGCGGGATGCCGGTGATCCGGTCGCGTGCGCGGCGCGGTACGAAGCTGAAGGGGCGGACGAGCTGGTGATCCTTGATGTGAGCGCGACGCCGGAGGGGCGGCGGACGGCGGCGGAGACGGTGCGCGCGGTGCGCGGCGTTGTGGGCATCCCGCTGTGCGTGGGCGGGGGCGTGCGAGCAGTCGATGATGCCCAGCGGCTGCTCGAAGCCGGGGCCGACAAGGTCGGGGTGAATAGCGCGGCGGTCGAGCGGCCTGAGTTGCTCGCGGAACTGGCCGAGCGGTTTGGATGTCAGTGCGTGGTGCTGGCGCTGGATGCGGCGATGGTGCAGCCGGGACACTGGCAGGTGGTGACGCGGTCGGGGAAGCACCAGACGGGGATCGATGCCGTGGAATGGGCGGCGCTGGGCGCGAGGCTTGGCGCCGGCGAGATCCTGCTGACGAGCTGGGACCGGGACGGCACACGGGACGGGTATGACCTGGACCTGATCGGGTCGGTGGCGGCGACGGTCAGCGTGCCGGTGATCGCCTCTGGCGGGGCTGCGCATCCTGATCATCTGGTTGAAGCGCTGGAGGCAGGCGCGGATGCGGTGCTGGCGGCGTCGATCTTTCACGAGGGGCAGTTCTCGATCGGGGATGTCAAGGCCGCGCTGTCGGCGCGGGGAGTGAGGGTGCGGGCATGATCGTTCCATCGATTGATCTCATGGGCGGGAGCACGGTGCAGCTTGTCGGGGGTCGCGAGAAGGCGCTGGATGCGGGCGACCCACTGCCTCTGGCCGAGCGATTTGGTCGCGTGGGCGAAGTGGCGGTGATTGATCTTGATGCGGCCTTGGGGCGCGGTGAGAACGCCGAGCTGATCCGCGGGCTGCTGGGGACGGCTCGGTGCCGCGTGGGCGGCGGGATTCGAAGTGCTGATGCCGCGATCGGGTGGCTCGATGCGGGGGCGTCGAAGGTGATCCTGGGAACCGCGGCGCGGCGGGAGGTATTGGAGCAACTGCCCCGCGATCGCGTGATCGCAGCGCTGGATGCGGACCACGGCGAGATCGTGGTCGAGGGGTGGCGGACCCGGACCGGGGAGACCGTGCCGCAGCGGATGAGGGAGTTGAGGGATGTGGTGGGCGGCTTCCTGGTGACGTTTGTGGAGCGCGAGGGGCGGCTGGGCGGGATCGATATGGAGCGTGTGCGGGAGCTGCGCGATGCGGCGGGGGATGCAGCCTTGACGGTGGCCGGCGGTGTGACCACCGCGGCCGAGATCGCGGAGCTGGATGCGATGGGGGTGGATGCGCAGGTGGGGATGGCGATCTATACCGGTCGCCTGGGGCTGGGCGAGTCGGTGGCGGCAGGGCTGTCTTCGGATCGAGCCGATGGGCTGTGGCCGACGGTGGTGACGGACGAGTCGGGGGTGGCGCTGGGGCTGGCGTACTCGAATCTACAGAGTCTTTCGCGAGCGATTGATACGGGGCGCGGGGTGTACTGGTCGCGGAAGCGCGGGCTGTGGGAGAAGGGGGCAGCTTCGGGGATGCGACAGGAACTGGTGCGTGTGGATGTGGACTGCGATCGGGACTGTCTGCGATTTGTGGTGCGGCAGTCGGGGTCGGGGTTCTGCCACAGGGGCACGCGGACGTGCTGGGGTGATGCGACGGGGCTCCGTGGTCTGGAAGCCCGGCTGGCGATGCGAAAGCATGAGCCTGAGCCGGGGTCGTACGTGGCGCGGCTGTTTCGCGATCCGTCGCTGCTCGCATCAAAGCTGGTGGAGGAAGCGGGCGAACTGGGTGAGGCGTCGACGCGTGAGCACTCGATCGCAGAGGCAGCGGACCTGCTGTTCTTTGCCATGACGACGATGGCGTCGCGTGGGATCGCGATGGCGGACGTTGAGCGCGAGCTGGATCGCAGGGCGCTGCGGGTGACACGCCGGCGGGGCGATGCCAAGCCGGTGGGAGGGGATGCGCGATGAGCCGGACATGGCTGAGGACAGTGCGGGGCGAAGAGCTGCCTCTAGGCGCTCGCCGGGCGTACACGCCAGAGACGCTGCGCGAAGCGGAAGCGATTGTGGAGGATGTGCAAGCGGGCGGCGAGTCCGCGGTGCGCAGGATCGCGGCACGCTTCGGGGAGATCGAGGCGGGGCAGGACCTCTTTGCCGAGCGGGCGGAGATGGCGCGGGCGCTGGACTCGGTCGCGGTCGAGGATCGGAGGGTGCTGGAGCGTGCGGCGGGGCGGATCGAGGCCTTTGCCCGCGCGCAGCGGGCGTCGGTGAGCGATGTGGACGTGGGTGTGCCGGGCGGGCGCGCCGGGCACATGATCGAGGCGCTGGAGCGGGCGGGATGCTACGCGCCGGGGGGACGGTACCCGCTGCCGTCGTCGGTCCTCATGACGGCGGTGACAGCGCGGGCGGCGGGAGTGAGGGATGTGTGCGTGGCATCGCCACGACCCGGAGCGGTGGTGCTGGCCGCGGCGGCGATCGCGGGCGCTGACCGGGTGCTGCGCATCGGCGGCGCGCATGCGATCGCGGCGATGGCGTTCGGGCTGCCCGGGTTGCCGGCGCGGGACATCATCGTGGGGCCTGGCAACCGATGGGTGACGGCGGCGAAGTACCTCGTGAGCGATCGGTGCGCGATTGACATGCTGGCGGGACCGTCGGAGCTGGTGGTGCTGGCGGATGAATCAGCGGATGCCGGGATCGTGGCGGCAGACCTGATCGCGCAGGCCGAGCACGATCCAGATGCGCTGCCGGTACTGGTGACGACTTCCCAGCGGCTGATCGATTCGGTGAACCGTGAGCTTGGGAGTCAACTGGCGGAGCTGCCGACGCGGCAGGTGGCCGAGGCATCGTTGGCGAACGGCTTTGCGACGGTGGTCGCGTCGATGGAGGAAGGCATCGCGGTGTGCAACGGGCTGGCGCCCGAGCACCTGGAGGTCATGGCGCGCGATGAAGGGGCGGTGGTGGGGCGGCTGCGGGGTTATGGCGGACTGTTCATCGGACGTGCAGCGGCAGAGGTGTTCGGCGATTACGGCATCGGGCCGAATCACACGCTTCCGACTGGAGGGACGGCGCGTCACAGTGCGGGGCTATCGGTGATGACGTTCCTTCGGGCTCGGACGTGGCTGCGGATGGATGATGCCGACGCGGTCGTCGGTGAAACAGCGCGGCTGGCGCGCATGGAAGGGCTCGAGGGGCACGCTCGGGCGGCGGAGCGGCGCTTGGTGTGATCGCATGGCCGGTCAGAGCACCGGCCATGGCACCCGGAATGTGATGATGGCTACCAGCGCCAGAGCGAAGGCATCCAGTAGTAGCCGTCGGCGTGGTTGCCGATGTGCCCGAAGGCTGGGAAGGGGAGGTGCGAGCCGCTGACGAGCAGCTTGTCCGCGGCCGCGCGGTCCAGGATGCGCTTGCGGGACTTCACGGCCCCGTCGGGATGGACGTCGAAGGCGACATAGAACTCCGGATGAGGGAGCTGGATGGCGGCCTGGTGGAGCGTGTCGGAGACGTACAACAGTTGGTCCGTGCCGCCGCCGTCGATCATGATCGCAATATGGCCGGGAGTATGGCCGGGCGCTGGGATGATGGTGATGCCCGTGCGGACCTCGGACTCACCCTCGACACGGGTGAACTCTTCGAGCGACAGGGTGCGTTTGGCCCCGGCGATGAAGGCAGCGCGCCTGTCGGCGGGCAGGGCCGAGCCGGAGAAGTCGGGGTTGTCGGAGGACCAGAACGCATGCTCGTCCTTGTGGAGAATGAACTGGGCGTTCGGGAAGTTGGGTTCGCCGTGGTCGTCGAAGAGTCCGGCCATGTGGTCCGCGTGGAGATGGGTCAGGATGACTGCGGTGATGTCCTTGGCGCGGACGCCGGTTCTGCCGAGGTTCTGGACGAGCTTCCCGGTGGAGGGGCCGAAAGCACTGCCGCATCCGGTATCGATGAGCACGGTGTCCCGCGGCGTCTGGATGAGCAGAGCATTGACGTGAATGCTGGCCTGGTCATACGGGATGAATGCGTCGGCGAGGGCCTTCTCGACCTGCTCCTGCGTCGCGTTGACGGCGAAAGTGGGGTGGACCGGGTTCATGGTGAAGTCGCCGTCGCTCAGGACCGTGACGGTGGTGTGGCCGAGCTTGAGCCTGTAGAAGCCGGCGCCCTGGAGGTCCTGGTCTGGACGCCTGGTCCCGAGGGACTGGGCGAATGTTGTGGCGGGGGCGAGCGCGGCGGCGGCCCCTGCGAGCGAGGCGGTCTTGAGCCATTGGCGGCGTGAGCCGCCGGTCGATTGTGTGTCGCTGTGGTTCTGCATGCGCGGTCTCTCCCGGGGTGTGTGGGCCGAATGGTATCGCGCCGTCGCGCGCGCTCAAGATGGAGCCATGGAGCGGGGCGGAAGGCGTGCGCGTTCGGCAGAAGGTCGTATACTGCCAGCCCCCGGGGCATGAGGCGTCGGGCCGGAGGGCGGAAATGGATTGACGATCCTCGCGTCCCTGTTCTCGGTGTTTGCATTGGCGGCGATCGCGCCGTGGGTGTCGCGCGGCCTGGGTCGGGCGGGGGGCTGGGTGCTGGCGATCGTGCCGCTGACGGTGGCCGGCGTGCTGGTGTCGTACGTGCCACGGGTCATGTCGGGCGAGGTGATCCGGGAGAGCCTGGCGTGGGCTCCGGAACTCGGGCTGACGATTTCGATCGCGCTGGACGGGCTTGGGCTGCTCTTCGCGCTGCTGATCTCGGGGGTGGGGGCGCTGATCCTGGTGTATGCGCAGGGCTACCTGGAAGGGCACCGGCATCTGCCGCGGATCTACGCGTATCTGCTGATGTTCATGGGGGCGATGCTGGGGGTGGTGCTGACGGACAACCTGCTGGCGATGTTCGTGTTCTGGGAGCTGACGAGCGTCAGTTCGTACCTGCTGATCGGGTTTGACCACAACCGCCTGGCGGCACGGAAGGCGGCGCTGCAGGCCCTGCTGGTGACGGGGGGCGGGGGGCTGGCGCTGCTGGTCGGGATCCTGCTGTTGTGGAACGTCGGGGGCTCGCTGGATATCTCGGTGCTGGCGGGTCGGGCGGAGGCGATCGAGGGGATCGCGCGGGCGCCGAAGTACGTTTGCCAGCGCTGG
>SXGQ01859254.1_pt1 | contig 15316 bp, 7 predicted proteins | sample 3178371 | NCBI WGS metagenome assembly SXGQ01 (sample SAMN11356859, study PRJNA531348) | freshwater metagenome | isolation source: freshwater sample F1-20 | place: China: Fuxian Lake, Yuxi | collected 2017-12-25
CAGCGAGTTTGGCATTAAGCAGCGTAAATCCACGGGCACGGCCAGCCGGTTAATTGCGGCGATGAATTTTTTCGTGGAACTTCAAGCCAACGATTATGTTGAGATCATGTGGCGCGTCAGCGATTCTGGCGTTTCTCTTGAACATTTTCCTGCTGTAACTGCAAGCGGCACAACCCCTGCGATCCCGGCAACTCCGTCCGTCATTGCGACACTTTCATTTGTCTCAGCGCCCCCACCATGATAGACTTGACCAACCCCCTTTATGTGAGGCAAAAATGAGCCTTCAACTTGCCGCCAACCATCTTTCTTCGCAAGGTCGTGGGCCTGATTCCACGCTTGTCCATATGTCTCCCGGAGAGGTAAAAAGTCTCCAGCAGATAGCTATGGCGCATGGCGGGTCTTTGACCATTAACCCTCAAACGGGCCTGCCGGAAGCTGGCTTTTTGTCCAGTATTCTTCCAATGTTGGCGGGGGCAGGTTTGTCAATGATCCCCGGGGTCGGGCCTCTTATGGCAGCGGGGATTGTTGGTGGCGGTATGACCGCTGCCACTGGCAGTTTGCAGAAGGGCATCATGGCTGGCCTTGGCGCATATGGAGGCGTTGGGTTGGGTGGTGGATTGATGGGTGCTGGCACCGCTGCGGCACAGCAAGGGGCTATTGCAGGATTAGGCGAAGGGGCCTCGCAAGCGGCCATGAATACAGCGGCAGCGCAGGCCACTCAAAATGCGTTAGCAAACCCTATTTCAACTATGGGGCAAGGAATTAGCGGTTTAACTGAAACCGCTGGGCGCGAAGCGTTTATGAGCAGCATGGGTGGCGGGAAAGGTCTATTGACTTCTGGTGGAGCGGCACTTGCCCCCATGCTGGCTGATACGGGTCAACAAAAATATCAACCCCCAGCAGGTTCTACGTCTACGGTCCAGCCGTATCAATATAGCGCAAACCCAATCACCCCATCACCTCAACCCAATGTACCGGGTTATGGTAATTTAGACCGTGATTTTGGGAGACAGAATCGCTATTTCGATCATAAATTTACACAAGTAAATCCACAACCTGCCTCAATTGCACCCATAACCACTATGCCAATCATTAATGATGTGGGCGGCGGCATGGCTTCTGGTGGCCCGGTTGAGGACATGTCAATTTCCAATGTTTACGACATGCAGAACGCTCGTGGCGGGGTGTCTGACATGGGCATAGACAACTCCACAGGTATGCAGCGCATGGCTGGTGGTGGCATCTCCCACCTTGGCGACTACTCCGATGGTGGCAGGCTGCTTCGTGGCCCCGGTGATGGGGTGTCAGACTCTATCCCTGCCATGATTGGAGCCAAACAACCGGCACGCCTTGCCGACGGTGAGTTTGTGGTGCCCGCACGCATCGTTTCTGAACTGGGCAACGGCTCGACCGACGCTGGCGCACGTAAGCTTTACGCCATGATGGACCGCATTCAGAAAAACCGCCGCAAAACAGTTGGTAAAGGAAAAGTTGCCGTAAACAGCCGCTCTGACAAACTTTTGCCAGCGTAATCATGCCTTTGCATCACGTTCATCCCAACCATCTTCCAGCCATATGGCCGATTGCTTTGCCTTTACTTAAAAAAGCAATGGATTTGGAGCCGGGTTCTCACAACGAACAGTTCATTGAGTACAGCATACGTGTTGGCAGGACACATTTATTGGTGTGGGAAGAACCCGATCAAGGCATTACAGGCGCTTGCACAATTGAGTTTATTGACTATCCTCTTGAGCGTATAGCGCACGTAAATTTGATGGGTGGTAAAGGAATTGTCAGGGATTATGTTTTTGACGAAGCCAAAGAATTTATGCGTCTCAACGGTGCAAAAAAAGCACAGTGTTGGGCAAAAGGAACTCTTGTTGAGATGTACAAGAAAATGGGCATGGAAAATACCCATCAAGTAATGAGGATCGAGCTATGACACGCAGTTACTCTCGTCGTGAGTTGTACGCACTGGGCGAGCCGCTTGGTGATTCATCCACTTACCGCAAGCTTGATGGAAAGCTGGTCCTTGGTGATGGCGGCGGAGGCGGAAGCAGTCAGCCTTCTCAAACCACACAAGTTGCTGACTTGCCTGATTGGGCAAAACCCACTGCGGAGAGAACGCTAAAGAAAACTGAGGCTCTTACAGAGACCCCGTACCAAGCATACGGCGGGTATCGTATTGCCGGGTTCTCCCCGATGCAGCTACAAGCGCAACAAGCCGCCTCTCAAATGGGGACGTCCGGGCAACTTGGCACGGGCACGGGTCTGGCTACCGCTGCGGGTTTGATGGGTCTTGGTGCAAATTACCAGCCCGGATATTTTGGCAACCAGTATCGTGCTCCGGGACAGTATCAACCAAGTCAGTTTGGGATGATGCAGGCGCAAGCGCCAAGTCTCCAGCAGTATCAGATGGGGCCTGCCGAGCGCGTGTTTGGCCGTATGTATGGCGCTCCTTCAATGGAGGCAGCGCAGACTGGGTATCGTCCTGATCTTCAGGGTTTCCAAATGGGCCCCGCCGAGCGTGCCAGCACGCAAAGCTTTACTCAGCCGGGGTCTGCTGAAGCCTATATGAGTCCGTTCATGCAGAACGTGGTCGATAAACAGACCCGTGAAGCAGAGCGCCAAGCCGGTCTTGCCGCGCAGCAGCAACGGGCGCAGTCCATTCAGCGCGGTTCATTTGGTGGTGGACGCACAGGGATTAGAGAAGCTGCGGCAGCACGCGACCTTGCACAACTTAAAAGCGACATCTACGGCACGGGTCAACAAGCCGCGTTTCAAAACGCCCAGCAGCAATTTAACGCCGAACAACAAGCGCGGATGCAAGCGCAACTTGCCAATCAACAGGCCGGTCTTACTGTCGGCGGTCAGAACCTGCAAGCGGCGCTTGGCGTTCAACAACTTGGTACTCAGGCTGGACTGCAAACTGCGCTGGCAAATCTTAGCTCCCAGCAGCAAGCCAACGTGCAGAACCAAGCGGCGCAGCTTCAGACGCAGGGCCTTAATGCACAGCAGGCTATGCAGGCGGCACTTGCAAACCAACAAGCAGGTTTGACTACAGGTCAGCAAAATCTTGCAGCGCTTCTTGGAACGCAACAGCTTGGCGCGGGTCAGAACCTGCAATCGCAGCTTGCCAACCAGCAAGCATATCAAAACATGCTGGCGCAGCAGGAAGCGTCTCGTCAGTTTGGCTACGGCCAGCAGATGACCGCCGCTCAGCAACGTGCTCAATATGGTCAGGCTGCACAACAGCTTGCCGAACAGTCACGCCAGTTTGGCGCGGGGTATGGACAGCAAGGTCTTAATACAGCCCTGCAAGCCGCAGGACAGTTGGGCAATCTGGGTCAGGCCGAGTTTGGTCAGCAAAAAGACATCCTCGGGTTGCAGTCACAATTTGGCGGACAGCAGCAGGCTCTGAGACAACAGGGTCTGACTCAGGCATACCAAGACTTCCTGAACGAACAAAACTACCCGTATAAACAGTTGGGCTTTATGTCTGACATGATCCGTGGTATGCCGCTGGGTCAACAGTCAACCAAAACCGTGTATGAGGCCCCGGGCAGTATGCTGGGCCAATTGGCGGGTCTAGGTGTTGGCTTGGGTGGCATGGCGCGGTTTGGTCAGATGTTTGATTCTGGCGGCGAGGTCAAAGAGTATGCTGATGGCGGTAGCGTAACCAGCGACTACAAAGTTGACTCCATTCTCAGCACCCTCAGTGATGCCCAGTTGCAGCAAGCACGCGCCGCTGCTGTAAACAGTCAAGACAAGCGCAGAGTGGACATGATTGATGATGAGTTGGCTGAGCGAGCCTCTATAAGGTCTGGCATTGGGAGCGCGTTTAACTCCCTCCCAGAAGAAACGCAAGAGGCCGTCACTGAAATGGCTTCGGGTGGGATTGTGGCTTTTGATGACGGCGGCAAGGTTGAGCGATACAGTGATGGCGGCACGATGTCTTCCACTTTTGGACTTTCCTCAACAGACCCAATTCGGGAGCGAGAGGCATTGGCGCTAGATGAAGAGCGCCGCCAAAGAATTCTTTCTAATCGGAAAGCTGCCGAAGACGAAGAGCGCATGAAATTTTTAAAGACATCAGCGCCTGAAGTCTATGAGCGCAAGCTTGCAGAGAGGGCCGTATCAGCCCCTCCCAAACAGCCTGCTGTTACTGCTGCGCCCGTTGTTGCAACCGGCGTTGCACCTACTCCTGCTGCGCGGCAAAAAACAATTGCCGATGCTGAGAGAGGAACTCGTTCGTCAGGATCAACAAATATCTCTAGGCAAAACGCTGCTGATGCTGTGAAAACAATTGCCACGGCAGCAAAAATTGAGATTCCTAAAGACGAGACGGAAAAGCTCACGCAACAGATTCTTAAAGAGTTAAACGCCAAGTCTGATCCTGAAAAACAAGAATTCAAGAAAGATTTGGAAAGCGCCAAGAACCGAGCCAAAGAAATTGAAGCCCGTGGTATTGGTGAAGCCATGATGAAATTTGGCTTTGGGATGGCTGTTGCTGCATCAAAATCGGGTCGCCGTCAAGGCTTGTCTGGTGTTCTTGAGTCGGCTGCTGCCGCCTCTCCATTGCTTGCCGAATCTCTGGCAGAAAACACCAAGTTGCAACAGGCTGCTCAGGACAATTACATGAAGTTGCGCATGGAAAATGCCAAGTATCAGACTGCATTGGAGCAGGGCAACATGCAACTTGCCGCCAACATTGCAAACAACATCAGCCAGCGCCAATTGACTAAAGCCCAGCTTGAGCAACAAATGCTCCAAAACGAGCGCATGTTTGGCCTTGAAACTGAAAAACTTGGTCTTGAAAAGAGCAGGCTTGCTCTTACTCAGGCTGGAATCGCAAAACCGGGGTCATCGTTTGAGTTGGCTTACAACATTTTGAGCAAAGACCCCAAAAACAAAGACAAGTCTCCCACCGAGTTGGCAGAACTTGCAGCCAAAACTGTTGGTGCTGCATCGACATACAGGACTGATACATCAACATTAGTTCAGGCGGAAAAGCTCAAAAAAGAGTTGATGGAAAAGAAGCGCATGTTTTCTGGCATGGATAGCAAATATGCCAAGGAACAGGTCAGACTGATTGACGACGAAATCAGAGGCATCGACGCCCAACTTGGCTCAGGGGGTCGCAGTGGTGTAGGATCAGCAAGTCAGGTCTATAGATTTGACTCAAAAGGCAACCCAATTCAATGAGGTTTAAATGACGGTCCGAGCAGAACTTGCTGATGGTCGCGTCCTTGAATTTCCCGATGGAACTGATCCAAGCGTAATTCAATCGACCGTCAAAAGAATGATTGCGGCAGAACCTCGGCCGCAACCCAAAGAAGGCATTACAGCCGCCTTGACTGGCGGGTTTAAACGCTTTCTTTCTACCGGAGAGACTGCGCTTGAGTCTCTTGTTGATCCTGAGCTTGCTGCTCAACGTGGCGTTGAACGTGCTCAAAAGATTAGCGAGCAGTATGCTCCCGGTGCAAGCCTTGAAAAGGTTAAACAGGCATATGCTGAGCGTGGCCTGTTCCCCGCCGTTGGAGAGGCGATTAGCCAAATCCCTTCTGCGTTGGTAGAGCAGGCCCCTCAAATAGCTGCGACTCTGGGTTCGGCCAAACTTGGGGCGATGGCTGGTTCTCCTCTGGGCCCTGTTGGCGCTTTGGTTGGGGGTATTGGCGGCGCGGTAACCCCATCTCTGATGCAACTATATGGCGCAAACCTTGAGCGTCAAGCGGAAGAGAAAGTCCCAGAAATTTCCCGATCAGCGGCATTAGCCGCCGCAGCCCCCGGTGCTGCTCTTGAAGTCGCATCAACGTTTATTCCTCTTGGTCGGAATCTGGTTGGCAAACTTCTGGGCCCAAATGCCGAGAAGGCCCTTGCCCGTGGTTCAAACGAGGCCATAGAGCGGAAAGCACAGGAGGCTTTGACAACTTCCCTGCTCAAGGGTACGGCTGTTGGTTCTGCGGTTGAAATCCCAACAGAGGTAACCCAGCAGATGCTTGAGCGTCTACAGGCTGGCTTGCCCCTTACGACTGAAGATGCGTTCAAAGAATACGGCGAGGCCGCATACGGCGCTGGTTTGGTTGGCGGTCCATTTGGTGGTGCCGCTAGGGTATTGGGCCGTCCAGCCGCACGCGCTGAGTTTGAGAAGATTCAACAGGAAGAAGCCGACCGTCTGGCCGTTTCAGAAGAAGAGCTTGCCCAGCGGTTTCCAGATGTTTTGCCCGGTGGCTTCAAGATCAACCGAGAAGAGGTTGGTCGAGAGATGGCCCCAGAGGGCTTCAGCATCATGGTCGAGGGCAGGGATGAGCCACTGTCTGTGGTGGACACCCAAGAAGAGGCTGATGAAAAGCTGGCATCCCTGACCCAAATCCGGGAGAGGGAGCGGGAAAATCTTCTCAAAGACGAAGAAAAGATTAACACCGACATCCAGAAAGGCAAAGACCGCCTTGAGCAGTTAGAGGCCACCGAGCAGACTGACACCGACGACTACAAGGCGCTCAAAGCCGAGTTGCCGACCATGATGGATGAGTCGGCGCAGAAGATTAAAGACCTGTACGACAAGTCGGCGGCGCTGGCCAAGCCCCTTACGGTCACGCCTTTTGGTGAAGTTGAGCGTGTAAACGAACAGTTCAACGTCATAGGGCCGGATAACAAGCCAGTCGGATCGTTTAAAACTCTTGGTGAAGCCGAGGCCGTCGTTGAGCAGGCAGTCGGCAAAGATACGTTTAAACAAACACAGCAAAACCGCGAGGTTGCTAAAGATTTGTACAAGAACTTTGTGCCCCAGATGCGCAAGTTTGGTCTCGGAGATGTTGGTTTAAATATTGTTGACCGGATTGAGAACGGCGCTGGCGGGGCGTATCTGGACAAGCTGATCAGGGTTTCTTTGGAAGAAGAAAAACCCGTTCAGACCATGCGCCATGAGTCTCTCCATGCGATGAAGGACTTAGGCTTCTTCACCCCGCAGCAATGGAAAGCACTGGAAGAGCGTGCAAACAAGGAGTGGATCAAGACATACCTTGAGGGTCAAAAGACTGAGATTGACGGTCAGGAAATGACTCGTCTTGAGGGCTACAAGAAACTGGGCTACACCCAAGAGGCTATCGTCGAGGAGGCTATTGCCGATGCCTTCGGGGCCTATGACAAGGGAGCCAAGCCTCCCCCGGGCATGATTGCAGCCTTGTTCAGGAAGATCAAGAACTTCTTCTCTAGTGTTGGTCAAGCATTCCGTGGCGCAGGGTTTCAGTCTGCGGATGACATCTTCCAAAACATTGAGCGTGGCAGAATGAAGCCCACAGAGGTCATCTCGCCAGAGGCCAAGGCGACAGAAAAGCTCAGCCTCAAGCAAACCACCACGCCAGAGTTTAAGGGGTGGTTTGGCAAAAGCAAAGTGGTTGATGATGTTGGTAAGCCGAAGATCATGTACCACGGGCTGGCAAAGGACACCACTGACTTCACCCGTAAGACTGCGCGTGGTGCCCCCATCTTTCTGACGGACGATCCAAAGTTTGCCGTCCGTTTTGCCGTAGACAGCTATGAAAGCGTGGCCCGAAACCCCCAAAAGTATCTGTCCAAAGAGCAGATTGATGACGGGGTTAAGAGGGCTATCGCCGCAATCAAAAAAGACTACGGCAAGGATTCTCTTGGCAAAGAGATGATTGAAAGCCTGAAGATTGGTAACCTTAAAGATGCTACGCCTGAAGCGCGGGAGTACATTCAGAAGGAATTCATCAATCTTCTTCCAACCGGCCCGCACATCATGCCGCTGTATGTTCGTGCCGAGCGTTCATTCGACTACCAAAATTATCGGCATGTTGACCGACTTAAAGAAGAGGTTGATCTTGACCCCGATCTTTGGCGCTCTGTCAGCGAAGGCGACTGGGACGTTATTGAGTCGAAAGAAGTGCAAGAAGCAATTCAAAATGCTGGCTTTGACTCCTTTTACGTCAAAGAGCATGGACGCAAGAACCTTGCTGTTTACAGCGCCAATCAAGTCAAATCTGCGACCGGCAATGTCGGCACATTTAGCCGTGAGTCAGACGATGTTCGTTTAAGCCTGCCAATCATGCGCGGCGAAGAAACGCCGTTGTTTGATGTTAAACCCACCGTTGATGCAATCGGCAAATACTTTGACAAGAAAATCAAAGATCAGTACGGTGACAAACTGGATTACAGCGATAAAACTAGCTTTGACCGCGCCATAAAAACGGCGTCAGAAGAAATTGCCTATCAGTTAAAACAACAAAATTCTGGCTTGGATTGGTACGAGCAGGACATTAAAAAAGCGTTTAAACAAACACAACAATTTATTCCGCAGCTTAGCAAAGCTGAAAACAGATTGCTGTTCAGTATCATGGCTGGGATCATGTCTCCCCAGACGACTGCGCGGGATAACTGGTTTATTGCCGCCAAAGCGTTTGAACATTACGTTGACAACAAAGTCATTCCCGGCACCAACCCAGAGACTGGCGGGCTTTGGCAGGGCGGCACAACCGCAGCCAACAAAAAGATTCAGCTTGACTTCCTCAATAAAATGGTCGGCGACATGGGTCAGAAGAAGGCCATTGAGTGGCTCTTCCAAGACCACACGGTCAAAGAAATCAATGAGTTCAGGAGAAAGTACGGTAACATCAAAACCGGAATTGACGGCAAACTGACCGACATGAGGCCGGGGCTTTACGCTTTTGGTCCCAAGGTTGGCCCGTTTGTTGCAAACTTGAATGGCATTCACGATGTCACTGTTGACAAGTGGATGACAAGAACGTTCAATCGTTACTTCGGCACCATGACTGGTCCCGACGGCAAGATTGTTGATGCGCCAACAGAGCCGCAGCGCAGAGCAATCAAAGCTTTAATCAATGAGGTGGCAACAAATGCAGGAATCAAGCCTTACCAAGCCCAATCCCTTCTCTGGTTCTACGAGCAGCGACTCTTCACAAAAATGGGAGTCCTCTCACCGTCCTACGGGTTCAGCGACGGCTCTAAGCGATTCGCAGAGGCAAGAGGACGAGGCGGTGAGGAGGGTGTCAGCGATGCTGCTCAGCCAACTGCGGAACGAGTAAAAGGAGAGAGGCGTGAAACCACTAGACCTGAACAACCTGTCAAAAGACCCAGCCAAAGAGGCAAACTCTCGATCCAGCGAAGTGGAGACGGAGGAGGACGGGAAGAGGCTGGCAGATTTGCGCCTCTTGAGGATGCGCCAGCAGTCGAAGGCTTTTATGGCCCAGACCCAAGCATTGTTAAAGTCGCAGAGCAATACGCAAAAGACAAAGGCATCAAACTAAAGCGTCAAGCGCGATACGTTGATGTTGATCCTGATCGTGCCCGTCGGATTGCAGACGAGTACGAGAAGATGGAGCACGCCCCTCAAGACCCAAAGGTGAAGAAGGCTTACCAAGACTTAGTCAATCAGACGATTGATCAGTATCGCGCCCTTGAAAAGGCTGGGTATAAGTTTTGGTTTATTGATCTGAAGAGACCGGACAATTTGTCTTATTTGTCTTCGCCTTGGAACGCCATGCGTGACGTTCGTGCAAACAAGACGATGGGCGTATTCCCAACAAATGAGGGCTTTGGTTCGGATGCAAACTTCAGCGCTGATGCAAACCCTCTTCTTGCAGACACAGGCATCAAGTGGCCCGTGGGCTCTCCTACCGGCCCGCTTGCTCCGGTTTTTGCAAATGATGTTTTTCGCGCCGTCCATGATGTATTTGGGCATGGCATTGAGGGCGCAGGATTCCGTGCTCGCGGAGAAGAGAACGCTTGGCAGGCTCATGCCAAATTGTTTACAGGCCCAGCAGTTGGCGCAATTACAAGTGAAACCCGTGGTCAAAACAGTTGGCTGAACTACGGCCCCTATGGCGACAAAAATAAAACCGCCAAAGTTGAAGACACCGTTTTTGCAGATCAAAAAACAGGCTTGATGCCTGAGTGGACGTGGACCGAGGGGCGTGTTGAAGACATGCCAGAGGTCGAAAAGGGTATTGTTTTGGGCACCAAACAGCTCGGAGCAATCAGCGTTAAAGGCGCTCACTACGGAAACGCTCAGGTTGAGGAGCTTAACGCCTCCAAATATGGCACAGGGTTGCGTGGCGCAGAACGACGCCGCCTAGATCAGACGTTCGACGACCGCATCAAGAAGCGGGTTTATTTTTACATTCAAAAGGAAGACGGCACAACTCCGCCACCAGAGTCTGGTGTTGGGCAATACGTTTACACGCAGAAGTTTGACAACATCCTTGGACCCGGCCCGGAGATGAGTCGCTTGTTTAGAGAAGTCAGAGGCGACTCAAACGACTTTGAGAGCAGTGTCATTGACGCAGGGTACGATGGTTATGCAGTGCCAAGCATGGGCATGATGGTCATCCTGAACCACAACGTGCCCGTCAACTATGTTGGCCCGAGAGCAGAGGTTGGAACAGCCAAACTTAGCTTAAAGGGTATCGCTTTTCCGAAAGTCAAAGATGCCCAAGAAGCGGCAGATCGCACGTTTGTACCAGACACCGCTGAGTTTAAACAGTACATTGCCGGTAGCCAGTGGGTTGATGAGGATGGCAAGGCCAAGAAGTTTTTCCACGCCACCACCAGCAACTTCTTTGAGTTTAAAGACGGAGCAATTTATCTTTCCGAAAATGCCGCAGATGCAGAAAAGTTTGGCCGAGCCGATGAGGATCGTTTGCGTTCACGTGTTTATCGCGCTTTAAACAAAGACGAGAAACTGCCGCTGTTCCAACGGGCCGTGGATAAAGCTGTAGAAGAGGGGAAAATCAGCGCAGAAAAAGGCGTGGCATTTATGCGCGATGCCAAACGTAGTATTCCCGATTTTGACAAGTACAGCGTCATTAAAGACGAAATGGATGCAGAGTTAATTGCTCTTGCACCTAAGCGCATGCAGATCATGCCGCTTTACGCCAGAGCAATGACGCCGTTTGATTTCCGCAATCCTGATCATGTCAGTCAGGTTATGCGCTACATCGAAAGCAACTTTGAATACATACGCAACCCATCTGAAAGGGTTAAGCAAGAGGCTCTTGAGCGCGGATTCCCAACAGAGTACCCGGACAATTGGCTAAAAGGTTTGAGGGGCCTTCTGGTTCAGGGCTACGAAAAAACCATAGAACAGCCGCCCGTTCAGAATGCCTTTCGCAGACTTGGTTTTGATGGGTATATAACCCGGAAAAACCGCACCTCACCGCTGAACTATGTTGTTTATCAACCTCAACAGATCAAGTCTGTTACAGGCAATGACGGGCAGTTCAGCCTTGAGACCAAGGACATCCGCTACAGCCTTAAAAACGTCCGCTATTCGCCTGATCGTTTTCAGAAGTTGTGGGATGAATCCATGTACACCCAGAGCGATGCAGAAAACAAGACCAAGGGCTATCTTGCATTCGTTGATCCGATGGCATTTGTGAAGGCTACGGCAAGGCCGGAAACTTTTGAACAACTGCTTCAAGAGAGGGAGCCTCTTGACATCGAGAGGCTCAAGGCATATGACGCAGTCCCATTCCTGTCTGTGTCAGAAAAAGATGGCGAATGGAAAATTACGGGTCACGAAGGCCGTCATCGTATGCTGGCTTTGCATGACGCCGGTTACCGTGAAATTCCTGTTTACATCCACCTCAGAGCAGATGACGCAAAGTCCATCCCCGTTAAAACGCTGAAGGCGCAATTTACTGACGCAGTGTCATCAATCTTGATGGCCGCAGAGGTTGAGCCACTCTCCTACGCCAACAAACAAAAGGCGATGGAGAAGTTCACTCGCATGGAAAGCAAGGTTAAGTACAGTCTGCCAACCCTGTCACAGGCTACGAATGACAGGATCAAAGACGTTACCCCGGGAAGAGTTGAACTGGGATGGAAAGACCGGGTGATTGGTACGTTTAAACAAGACTACACCGGCCTGCGACAAAAGTTTTTGAACCGATACGAAACACTAGGTGTAAACGACCGACTTCTTCGAGACAAGATTAAAAAAGCTGGCGGGCCCGATTTACTGGCTGATCAGAGTGCAGAGTTTGCTGCTCTTCAATCTGATCTGTCTGCGGGGGTGGCAGCTTCTGCTATGGGTATTGGCGACCGGCAGGGCGGCGTTCCTGTTTACCGCAACGGCCTGACAACCATTGACACAAGTGTTAAGGGATTGGTGGAATCACTCGCACCGCTGGCAAAGTACGGCGACCAAAAGATATATCAAAGATATCAGTTTTGGGCTGGCTGGAAACGAGGCCGCAGGCTTTTGCGCGAAGGCCGTGAAGATGTTTACACGGCAGCAGACGCAAAAGTTGCCCAAGAGATTGAAAACGCGCATCCTGAATTCATTCAGGTGCAAAAAGACTTGATCGCTTTTAACAATGGCATCGTGAAGTATGCTGTTCAGACAGGAGTTTTGAGCCGTGAACGAGCACAGGTCTACACCCAATACGCCGATTACATTCCCTTCTACCGCCAGTTGGACCTTGACAAGACCATTGGCCCGAACCCCTTTGGAGGTATCTCAGGGGTTAAAGGACCAAAAGAACTCAAAGGTGGAGACTCCCCCCTTGGTGATTTCTTGGAGAACATGGTCCGCAACACCCAGTCAATGATCAATGCTGGGATGAAGAATGCCGCCGCCCAAAGGGCAACGAATGTGGCGATGCAAATCAACAACTCAATAACTCGCCTGCCAGCCCAAACGACGGGCGTTGGGTTTGATGTTTACACGCAGTTGGAAAACGGTCAGGTGGTTTATTACCGTTCTGCCGATCCCTTGTTTATTGAGGCGCTCAAGAGCTTGAACATGCCAGACCTTCCCTTCATGGGATTGTTGTCTGCGCCAGCCAATGTCTTGAGGAACTTGGTGACCAAGGACCCGGGCTTCATGATGGCGAACTTGCTGCGTGACTCCTTGTCTTCCTATGTCACCAGCGGCCAAAAGGTCACACCCATCGTCGGGACAATGGTCAACTTTGGCAAAGCTTTGACTGGCAAGGACAAGACATTGCAGGCGCTATTTAACGCCGGTGCAATTGGCGGGTATGAGTTTAGCCAAAACATTGAGCAGTCTGGCAAATCCCTGAGCGCAGATTTAAACAAAAAAGCAGGCAAAGACCCAATGCTTCTCAGGCCGTTTAAATCTCTGTGGGAAGGCTTGGAGAAAGGCACAACGGCGTCGGACGCGGCAACCCGTATGGCTGTTTACGAGCGCGTCATGAAAGAAACGGGCAACGAGGCAGAGGCCATTTCCCGCGCCTTGGAGGTGATGAACTTTAACCGCAAGGGCAACTCGGTTCTCATCCGTATTGCCACAGCCGCCCTGCCGTTCTTCAACGCCCGTCTGCAAGGTCTGGACTTGTTCTATCGCGCATCAGCGGGACAAATGAACAGTCAAGACGCACAGGAAATCAAGCGCCGATTCTGGATTCGCGGTATGACCATGGCATCCCTGTCAGTCATGTATTACCTGTCTGTGGCAGACGACGAAGAATACGAAAAGCAGGAAGAGGAAACAAAGGACAACAACTGGATTTTCACCAGCCTTGGTATCCGAATCCCGATTCCTTTTGAAGTCGGAACATTGTTTAAGACACTGCCCGAGCGGATCACTGCATACTTTATGGGCAATGACACGGGCAAAGACCTTGCCCAATCAACTCTGAGGGCGCTGGCCAACACGTTTGCGTTTAACCCTATTCCTCAAACGTTTAAACCAATCATCGAAGCGGCCACGAACTATAACTTCTTCACCATGCGGCCAATCGTTGGGCAGGGAATGCAAGAAGTTGAACCAAAGTTCCAAGTTGGTCCCGGCACATCAAAGACTGCGGAGTATATTGGTGGACTCTTGAATTTGTCGCCACTCAAGGTGGATCAACTGATCAAGGGTTACACGGGAACTATTGGCGGGTATGTCACAGATGTTGTTGACTCCATGGCAAACGAGTTCTCGGATGTGCCAAAGGCGTCTAAGCGGTTTGAACAGTTGCCCGTGGTTAAACGGTTTGCTCTTGACCCCGAAGCCCGTGGGTCTGTCACGCAGTTCTATGAGTTGCAAAGGTCAGTGGATACTGTGGTCAGAACCATGAGTCTGCTTGAGAAGACCGCCAGACCTGAAGAGTACGCAGATTACCTACAGAAAAACATCGGCGTTCTTGCAGTCAAAGATTACGTCAGAGACATTGAGAAAAGCATGAAAGAGTTGCGCGACATGAGGCGATTTATCAACTCCACCAAGATGGATGCAGACGAAAAGCGCGACATCATGACTGACATTGGACGGGCAGAGATCAACCTGACCGCCAACATCAAAGAGGTCAAGAAGGTCGTCAGCGCACTGAAATGAGGTCGTTGTCGAAGAGCCAGCCAATGGTTTTTCGATGCGCCTCATCCCATATCTCGCGTTTCTGATCGCGGTCCCACAAAAACCCTTGGTCGATCTGGAAATGGCAGATGTGGCAAAGGGCTGCAATCCTGTAGTCATTTGCCTTCAAACTACGGCCCTTACCATCCCGAAGCTGATTTGAATGGGCGGCAACCACCGTGCCATCTTGCGCCCCGCAGTGCATACACGGGGCATCTCTTACCGCCTCAAGGAGTTTCTTGCTTCTGTACATTTTGCTTGTTTAAACGTTTAGGTTTTGGAGCGGCAATAACTATTTCTTTGGTTTGAAATGTATGGTCGTTAAAGCAGTGTCGGCGTCTGACTAAAGCGCCGTCTATTGTTCTAGTTTGTTTAACTTCACTCGGTGCTTTGCACAGGGGGCACTTCATGTTTTGCTTTCTTTGCTGCCTCTTCCCCGGCCTTGTACCCATCATAAAATCCAGCGTCCCATGCCTTGGCCCAGCACAGGCACCACATGTCGTAGAACTCGCGGCTCAGAGGGAAGTTGAACCCCTCGTCATTGTTGAACATCTTGCGCACATCCTTGCGTTTGATGAACGCCTCCCACGCCCGATCACGGGCTGGGTTGGTGATGGGTACGTTGTCAAGCATCTCTTTTTGCCTCCTCATATAACTCCGTCATACGCACCAGCTTTGATTCCAGAAAGCCGATGACGCCGCGCTGCTCCATCAGAATTTGATTGCCTCGCTTGTTGGCCTCTTCCAACTTCTTGATGTGTACACGCAGGTTGCTGTTCTCTACTTCCAGTTGAGTGCCGTAGCTTTCCATGTGCTGCACAAAATCCATCAGTTCCTCAAGCGTTTTCTTTTTGCTCATCTTTCTTCTCCTTAAGTTTGTCGATGGCGTATGCCATCACTTGCTCAAATGTCCAGCGGTTGCCCGGTTCGATTTCATTGACTGTGCTGTAAATCTTCTGCACCAGCGCCCAC
>SXGQ01042340.1_pt1 | contig 15315 bp, 13 predicted proteins | sample 3178371 | NCBI WGS metagenome assembly SXGQ01 (sample SAMN11356859, study PRJNA531348) | freshwater metagenome | isolation source: freshwater sample F1-20 | place: China: Fuxian Lake, Yuxi | collected 2017-12-25
ACCACCTCACCAACTGGATGGGCGACCGCGGGTTTCTGCGTAAGGCCACCTGCAAGATCCGGCGCCACAACCCCGAGGGCGACCTGCTCTACATCCAGGGCCGGGTGCTCCGCAAGTTCGTGGAAAACGGAAGGCATCTGGTCGAAATCGAGCAGCAGGCTCACAATCAGGATCAGGAACTGTCGGTGCTCGGCACCGGCATCGTGGAACTCCCCTCTAGAACATGACCGACACCCCCCCACCCACCCAGCCCGATCGACCGCCTCGCGCGCTCGAGGGCCTGCGCGTCATCGATCTCTCGCGCGTTGTCGCAGGCCCCCTCTGCACGCAGACGCTCGCCGATCACGGTGCCGATGTCATCAAGGTCGAGCCGCCCGGCGGCGATGAAACCCGTCATCTGGGCCCGCCCTTTACCGCCATCGGGTCGGCCGCTTATTTCGGCAACCTCAATCGTGGCAAGCGCGCTCTTGCGCTGGATCTCACCCGCCCCGATGCGCGCGAGGTTCTGCTGCGCCTCCTGGAGGGTGCCGACATACTCGTTGAAAATCTGCTGCCCGGCACCATGGAGCGATGGGGGCTCGGCTTCGAACACGACCTGTTACCCCGGTTCCCGGGGCTGATCTACTGCTCGATCTCTGGATTCGGTCGCGATGGGCCTCTGGGCGGACTGCCCGGCTACGACGCCGTCCTGCAGGCGATGTGCGGGCTGATGAGCATCAATGGCGATCCTGCGGCCGGCCCCACCCGGGTGGGCGTTCCGATCGTCGATCTGGTGACCGGGCACATGGCGGTGAGCGGCATCCTGATGGCGGTCCTGGCACGCACCCGAACAGGTCGCGGACAGCGGGTCGAGGCAACGCTCTTCGACAGCGCACTCAGCATCCTGGTGCCGCAGGCGGTCAACTGGATGCATTCGGGCCGCGCGCCAGGACTCCTTGGCAGCGCGCATCCCAGCATTGCGGCATACGACCGGTATCGCTGCGCTGACGGCGAGATTTTTTTAGGCGTGGTCAATGACGGTCAGTTCCGCCGCTTCTGTGAACACGTCGGACTGAATCACCTGCTCACCGACCCATGTTTTTCGAACAATGCGCAGCGCATGCAGCACCGGCCGGCACTTCGGGAAACCATTGAGAAAACGCTCTCCGCGCGCACTCGCTATCCGCTCTGTGATGAACTGATGGCAGCAGGCGTACCCATTGGTCCGGTCAATTCCATCCCGGAGGCGCTTGCGCTCGAACATACCCGCCATCGCAAGATGACCGTGACCGGTGAAGGCGACTATCAAAGCACCGGCATTGCGCTGAAGCTCTCGGACACTCCGGGCTCACCGGGCAAGGCGCCGCCTGCGTTTGCAGCCGACACCGACGCCATCCTTGCCGAGCACGGTTACGACGAAGCCGGGCGCGCGCGACTGAAAACAAGCGGCGCGGTACTCGAACGGTTGCCGCGCTGACACCTTTCAGGCATCGTGACACCCACAATTATCGATAGGAGACACCCCCCATGAAATGGCTCGCACTGCTCGCTGTGTCAGCGGCAACCTGCTCCACCGCCGTACAGGCGCAGGACTACCCTGCCCGCCCGGTCCGAATCATCGTGGCCTACCAGGCCGGACAGGGAACCGACGTTGCCACCCGGTTCGTTGCTGAACAACTCAGCAAGGCCGTCGGGCAGAGTTTCTTCATTGAAAACCGTGCCGGCGCGGGCGGCAACGTCGGCACCGCCGAGGCAGCGCGTGCTGCACCCGATGGCTACACGCTCACCATGGGCACCTCGGGCACGCAGACCATGAATCCGTTTCTCTATGCGTCCACCGGTTACGACGCGGAGAAGGCATTCGAGCCCATCATTCTGGTGAGCCGCTTTCCCATGGTAATTGCCGCGGGCCCTTCGGCCTCCTTCAAGAGCGTGGCCGAGGTGCTGGCCGCGGCGCGCGCCAATCCCAAGGCGGCCGACATGGCGATGCCCAGCACTACGGCACGGCTGGTGGTGGAGTTACTGAAAGAGCGGACCGGTATCGGCCTTTTCGGCGTGCCCTACAAAGGTTCGCCTGCAGCGGCCACTGACGTGCTGGGGGGGCAGTTACCCCTCCTGATCGACACCATCAGCGCGGCCAAGCCCGGGCTCGCAAGCGGCAAGCTCCGTGCACTCGCCGTCACCTCGGCTAAGCCGTCTGCGCTCTTACCCGGGGTGCCCACGGTGGCGGAGCAGGGCGTTCCAGGATTTGATGTGTCTGCCTGGAATGCGCTCTATGCACCCAAAGGTACGCCGGCTGCCATCATCACGCGTCTCAATACCGAAGTGTCCAAGGTGCTTGCGCAAGCCGACACTCAGCAGCGGCTCCTTCAGCTGGGTCACGAACCAGTGGGGGGCACAGCTGCTGAATTAGCCGCCTTCGAGAAGACCGAGCGTGCAAAGTGGGAGCCCATCATCCGCAAGGCGGGCCTCAAGGCAGACTGACTGAAAGGGAGTGTTCATGAACCAGCTTGAGTCGGTCGTCTGGCCGCGAAGCGCCAGAACGATCACCTCGCGTCCGCTCGCGGCGCGGCTCACCTCACTGGAGGGCAAGCGCATCGCCTTCCTCTGGGACTACCTCTTCCGCGGCGACGAGATCTGGGAGTTGCTCAAAGCCGAGCTCGCCAGCCGATTTCCTGGCATCCGCTTCATCGACTGGGACCAGTTTGGTTCCACTCACGGCGAAGACGAGCACCGGGTGCTCGCCGAGCTTCCAGACAAGCTGAATGCGCTTCAGATTGACGCCGTCATCTCCGGAATGGGCTGCTGAGGCAGCTGCACGCCCGCCGTGTTGCGGGTGAGCGCTGTCGCTGAGCAGGCCGGCATTCCGAGTTCATCGCTCTGCTGCGAGGGCTTCCTGGGGCAGGCCCGTACCACCGCTGAAGGGTTGGGCTATTCCAGCCTGCCGCTTGCCAAGGTCCCGGGTCACGTCGATGTGCAGCGACCCGACGAACTGCGTGCGGGCGTGCTCGGCACCACCGTCAACGATCTGATTCGAAATCTCACTGAGCCCGTGGTATCGGTCGCGCACAGCCCGGATCCGGGCCCGAGAGAGATCGTCTTTACCGGCACCGTGGATGAAATCAACCGGTTCTATATCGAGAACGGTTGGAGTGACGGCCTGCCGATCGTTGCCCCCACGATGGCGCGCATTCAGGCCTTCCTTGACTTTGTTGACCGCGACCCGGACGAGATCCTTGGCACGCTCCTGCCCGATAACCGACAGGCCACCATCTGGAACGTGGCCGTCAACGGCGTGATCGCCGGGTGCCGTCCTGAGTACATGCCCGTGCTGGTTGCGCTCGTCGAAGCCATGGCCGATGCGCGCTATGGTGTTGAACACAGTGGCAACACGCCCGGCGCGGAAACCCAGATCATCCTCAATGGCCCAATCGCCCGTACGCTGGGGTTCAATACCGAGCAGGGAGCGCTACGCGACGGATTCCAACCCAATACAACCATCGGCCGGTTCTGGCGACTCTACCTCCGGAACGTTGCGGGCTTCATGCTCCACCAGAACGATAAGGGAACGTTCGGTGGCACATGGAATGTGGTGCTCGCCGAGAACGAGGCAGTGCTCGGGCGCATTGGCTGGAACAGCGTCGCGCAAGACCTCGGCGAGCCCGCAGGGGGCAACGCGGTCACCATCTCGCGCTTTACCGGACGCAATGTGATCGTCTCGGTCTTTGGCGACGGCCCCGACAAGGTGCTGCCCTATCTGGCTGACGCCATGGTCACCCACACCACCTGGGAAGTGATCTTCGTGGTGGGGATCGCAAACGGTACCTATCAGCCGCTTCTGGTGCTGAGCCCCCTGATCGCCGAGATGCTGGCGCGCGCCGGAATGTCCAAGACCGAGCTTCGGCAGCAGCTCTTTGAGCGCGCCCGCATGCCCGCGAGGCGGTTCGAGAACCTGATGACGAACTGGACCAATCTGGTGCCGGGCGGCAGGCGGGGGCTTTTCGAAATGACCCGGCTTGGAAAGGCACCCAAGCTATTCGGTGAGTCGCGCGATCCTGAGCGGCTGGTCCCCATCGTCTGTAAACCCGAGGACATCATCATCGCCGTATGCGGCGATCCGCTGCGCTCCAACTGCATGTTCATGCCGCATAACGGCATGCTGGGCTACACAACGGTCAAGCCGATCCGTCTGCCTGACCAATGGGAGCAGCGGGTCGGAGCCCTTTGAGGCGCATCTGCCCTCGCGAGCCATGAGCGACGCCCGCCCTCCGACGCACTGGCTGCTGATTCCGGTGGGCCAGCAGGCGGGTGGCGCCTGGATCGATGACACGGTGTCGGCACGTATCGCGGAAAGCGACGCGCGCGATTTGCTCTTGGCCCGCTCGCCTCGCGTGGGTCAGTTCCCGAGACAGCGTGTGGAGGTGATCACCTCGGCCAACCCGGCCGCCGATATCAATGAACTATACGGGGACCGGGGCTGGACCGATGGGCTTCCCATCGTCCCGCCCGAGGTGAGCGCAGTCAAGCGGATGCTTCTCGGAAGTTCGCGGCCCGCGACCACTGTTCTGGGAGACCTCGAGCCGCTTCAGGGACAGGCAACACTGGAAAAAATTGCCGCTAACGCGGTGATGGCGGGGTGCCGCCCGGAGCAGTTCCCGATCGTGGTCGCGGCGGTGGAGGCCTTGCTCGATCCTGCTTTTAACTTACGCGGCGTGCAGACCACCGACGAGAACGTTGCGCCCCTTCTGGTGGTGAGCGGAGCGATCGTGAAGCGTCTCGGCATTAATAGCGGATTCGGTCTGCTCGGACCAGGCTGGCGCGCGAACGCGTCCATCGGTCGCGCGCTACGGTTCGTGATGCAGAACATCGGTGGCGGCTGGCCGGGCGCTGTCTCCTATGCCGGTCTCGGCCAGGCGGCCCGCTATTCACTCTGCATTGCAGAAGATGAGACGGGAAGCCCCTGGCCATCGCTGCACACCGATCTCGGGCTGGCACCCGAGGTGAGCGCGGTCACGCTGCTGCGCGCGGAGACCCTGATCAACGTCACCGGGGGATTGGAAGAAATTGCGAGCGCGATGGCCAGTGCGAGTTCAGCCTTCTCCATACGCTGGGCAGGGATCTCCACAGTGATCCTGTCACCCGTCGTGGCGAGAATGCTCGCTGAGCAGGGGTTGGACAAAGCGGCCGTGCGTCAGATCTTGTACGAGCGCGGCCGCTGGACCCCCGAGCAGTGGCGCAGTTCCTGGCTTTATCGCACCGTTGGCGACGAGACGCGATGGCCGAATTGGGTGCAGGATGCAGCCTCGCGCGGCTCGATTCCGGTCACCGCCTCGCCCGACGACCTCACCCTGATCGTCGCAGGGGGCGACGTACCGGTTCCCCAGCATGCGTGGTGTCCGGCCTGGGGTTACCCGGCCTGTCGAGTCACTCGAATCATCGAGGAGAAAGGATGAGCGGTCCGGTTGATCTGGCGGTAGTGGGTAGCGGCGTGGCTGCCTATGTGGCAGCCCTCGAGGCCGCGTCCTCCGGCATGCGGGTGTTGCATCTTGCGGGCGCCGGTCTGCCGGGCGGTCTGGTCGCCAACATCGGTGTACTCGATGACTATCCCGGCGCCCCCGCCCCGATATCGGGAGCGGAACTGATCGACTCGCTTGGTCGTCAGGGACTTGAAGCCGGTGTCGAACGGGTCGCTCAGGACGCCGAGTCGCTCGAGCCCGCCGCCGAAGGCTTCACGCTCGCGAGCAGCCACGATCGCTGGCACCCTGCCCAGGTCATCGCCGCCACAGGCGCCTCACTGAAACCGCTTTCGGTTCCCGGGGCCGAGCGCTTCGTCAACCGTGGACTGCTTCAGTGCGCCTGGTGCAATGCTGGGCTTTATCGCGGGCGACGAGTGGTCGTGGTGGGCGGGGGCGACTCAGCCCTTCAGGAAGCCCTGCACCTCGCCCGTCACGCCGAATCGGTGGTGATGGTGGTGCGCGGCGATACGCTTCGGGCACGCCAGCGCTTTGCCGCTCGCGCCGCCGATATTGAGTCGATCGAATTCCGATGGGATAGCGAACTGCTGTCGCTTGAAGGCGCCGAGGCACTTGAAGGCGTCATGATCCGCGATCGCTACGCCACGGCGCCTGAACGAATCAACTGCGACGCGGTATTCGCCTACATCGGGCTTTCGCCTTGCGCCGACTGGCTGGGCACGCTGGTCGAGCGCGACCCGCAGGGTGCGGTCATCACCGATGCCAGCCTTCAGACGCGAACACCCCATCTGTATGCCGTGGGTGCGCTTCGCAGCGGCTACTCGGGGCGGCTCGCGGTCGCGATCGGCGAAGCAACGCTGGCCGCCCAACTGGCCGCACGCGTCATCGCCTGACCTCGCACCCTCACCCCTCTTCAACGAAAGGACCGACATGCGCGACTATCTGGCCTGGCGAATGGCATTCGGTGTTGCGACGCCTTCGACCAATACGGTGGTTCAGCCCGAATACGACGAGATGCGGCCAGCGGGCATCACCAATCACCTCGGCCGGATGGTGATTCACGAGCGTCCGGTGAGCAGCTCTGAAGATTTCAATCAACTGGTCGAGGATATCGACCGCGCGCTCGAACCCGCCGTGGCGAGCGTCATGGATGCAAGGCCCAATGCGTTTGTGCTCGGCATTTCTGCGCTTGCGGTGTGGGGCGGAAATACGGAGTGGGGTGAGCATCTGAAAGCCCGGATCCGCAAGGTGGCCGGGCACGATATTCCAGTGGCCCTCGCCTCCGATGCGGTGGTTGCGGCGCTCAAGGCGCACGGCGTTAAACGCAGAATCGCGGTGATGGAACCCTACTATCCCTCGATTGAGCCACGACTGCAGGGCGTGCTCGGGAGCTTTGGCTACGAGATCCTGCGGTTCAATCACATGCGGGGCAGCAACCCGGCTTCCTATTCCGTTCTCACCGCTCAGGACATGATCCGCGCGATGAGATCGATTGACGGCGATGACATCGAAGCCATTGTTCAGTTCGGCGCGAACCTCCCCATGGGCCGTCTTGCTGACGAGGCTGAGCGCTGGCTCGACAAACCGGTGATCAGTGTGAACGTGGCCACCTACTGGCATGCGCTGCGAATGAACGGCATCACCGACCGTATCCGGGGGTTCACCCGCTTGTTGTCGGAGTTCTGATTCGCGTCGTCTGCTCAGGCCACCGGGCGCAGGCTACGCTCGGCAGCCTCAATAAACGAGGCATCGATATAGGTGTCGGCGCGCATGGAAGCGCGGGTGGGCAAATCTCGGATCAGGCTGCTTACCTCGATGAGGGAGCTCACAGCGGCCACCGACGGGTAGCCGTCCGGTGGAAAAATAGTGTCACGCGTGTACTCAAGCCAGGCCTGATCGGCATAGCGGCGCTCAACACCGGTTTCGCGACAGGCCACCGCAGCGACCGCGTCCTGGTCGGCGTAAAACAGACGATGCGCGCGAATGAAGGCCCGCATGAAGCGTACTGCGGTCTCCGGGTTTTTCTGGAGCCAGGATCGGCGGACATCCAGCGACGTGAACTGAAAATCCGGAAAGAGGTTACGCGGGCTGCCGAGATCGGCGAAACCCAGATCGATCGCAATGTGGTTCAGGGGCGCGCCCTGGAGCCCGGCATCGATCTCGCCCGAGCGCAGTCGCTCCCAGCGGGCGAGGATCGGACCGACCGCCACCAGCGTGTAGTCGGCCGGGTGGTGCAACCCGGCATCGGCGAGTAGACGCATGACGAGCGAAGAACTGCCTGCTCGCAATGAGGACACCCCGATCTTTGCGCCCCGCAGATCGCCCACCTCGCGCACGCCCGGTCGAGCAATCAGAGAAAACGGCAGCCGGTTGACGTTACCGCCAATGATGGCGAGATCACCGCCGGATTCGCGGTTGAGGAGCGTGTTCTCGGTGACATTGAGCGCCAGATCGAGCGTACCGCTCGCCAGCCCGTCGGTCACCTGATCGATCGCTTCGATCAGGTGCACTTCGAGCGACAGCCCTTCGGTGCTGAAAAAATCCGCCTCGATGCCCAGCCAGAGCGGCAGATTGAAGTAATTGCGCGAAACCGCGCCCACTTTGAGTACTGTCATGGATCCTCCTGTTTCCATCGGCGGCTACGTCCCGCCGAACGAAGCCTTCGCCTTGAACGCGCGGGGTCGGTAAGCTCGAAGCGGCCATTCGATCATAGAGGCGCAAGCGCCCTCGAGGCTGACCACGCAGGCGCTTTCCGGAAGATTACCGTCATGCTTGTCAAGCGCCACAGGACTGCGGATACTGCTTGACTGAATAACCCAGGCCCGTCACCCACAGCGGCCGCCATTCCAACAACAGGAGACACCCATGTTCAAACCGTCCCGCCGTACCCGGCTTGTGGCAGGCGCGGCGCTCGCTGCCGCTGCATTCGCCGCCGGACCGATTCAACCCGTACAGGCCGCCGAAAAATGGGACATGTTCGTGTTTCCCGGTGCTACGCACCCTATCAGCCTGCGCCTGAAAGAGTTCTCTGACGAGGTACGAAAGCGCAGTAATGGCTACTTGACGATCACTGTGAGGCCGCAGGGCGAACTCCCGTTCAAGGCAACCGAAGTCGTACGCGCAACCGGCCTGGGTCAGGTTCAGATTGGCGAGGCGTATTCAGGCTTCATTTCAGGCGCCGTGCCAATCTCGTCAATCGGCAACCTGCCGTTTCTCGTGCGCACATCCGAAGAGCTCACCAAGATCTATCCCATCATCAGCAAATATGCGGAGCCGGAATTTCGCAAGGCGGGCGTCAAGACGCTGTTCTACTTCGAGTGGCCCGATCAGAACCTCTGGGGCCGCGGACCGCAGGTGAGAAAACTTGAAGATTTCGCAGGCCGAAAATTCCGCACCACCGACGTGAAGCAGACCGAGATGCTCCGCCAGTTCGGCGCCGCTTCGGTATCGCTTACGCTAGCGGAAGTGCCGGCGGCGGTAGAGCGTGGCGTGGTCGAGGGCTTTCTCACCGCAGGCTTCAATGTGATGGGCGCCAAATGGTACGAATTCGTGAAGTGGGGCTTTACTCCAGGCTTTCACGTGGGGGGCCCCGACTACATGCTTATCAACCTGGCCGCGTACAACAAACTCCCCGCAGAGGTGCGCAAGGTTGTCGACGACGTGGCTGCCGTCTGGGGGCCCCGTATGACCCAGCAGAACCTTGCTGACGAGCAGAAAGACCGTGAGGTGCTGAAGACCAAACACGGGGTAGACATCTTCACACCGTCCGCCGCGGAAATCGACCGGATGACAGCCAAGATGATCCCCTTCTGGGACGCCTGGGCCCAGCAGAACGGTCCCAACGCGGTCGCAGCGCTGAAGGAAATCCGTCAGGTTCTGGGGCGCTGACCCGCGTCGCGGTCTTATCGTCACAGCCGGCGTCTCGCGAACGGCGCCGGCCGCTTTCAGGATCAACCATGCAGACTCAATCAGATCAACCGGCTGCGACCCTGTCTCGCAGACGTTCGTGGATCGACAAGATCGTTGATGCTGGTGAAGTCATGGCCTCGATAAGCGTGGTCCTGATCCTCATCCTTGTGTGCGCAGAGGTTTTTTTCAGGCTCTTCAACCGCTCCACGATGGTTGCCGATGAACTGGGAGCCTATCTGAACGCTGCGATCGTTTTCCTTGGCATGTCTTACACCCTGCGTGAAGGCGGTTTCATCCGAATCGAAGTGATCTACGAGCGGTTGAGCGGGGCAGCGCTGCGTGCGGTCGATGTTCTCTGCGGCCTCATCAGCCTGGCCTTTGCGGCTGTGCTTGGCTGGTTCATCTGGCTTCACATCGGCTATGCCTATTCGATGAATACGCGCTCCACCAGCATTCTGCAGACACCCGAATATGTACCTCAGTCACTCATGCTGATCGGACTGGTGATGCTGGTACTCCAGTTGCTCGTCCTCACCTTTCGCCCGCCCAGGCGTGTGGCGAACGAGTTTCTATGATGGATACCGGCGCGCTCTCAATTCTGATGCTGGTCACGCTCTTTGGCTGCCTGCTGCTCGGCCAGTGGACTGCGTTCGCACTGGGCTCGGTGGGTGTGCTGGTGCTGCTGCTGAGTAAAGGGCTGATTGGCCTCACCTCACTCAGTTCGGTGGTCTGGAACTCGGCCAACAGCTACATCCTCATTTCCATCCCCATGTTCCTTCTGATGGGGGAAATCATTCTTCGAAGCGGCGTGAGCTCAAAATTCTACGCCGGCGTGGTTGCCCTGCTTGGCCGTCTTCCGGGCGGGCTGCTGCACGCCAATATCGTGAGCTGCGCGGTGTTCTCGGCAGTGAGCGGCTCGAGCGTAGCCACCGCCGCAAGCGTGGGCACCGTGGCTATCCCCGAGCTCCGCAAAGCGGGCTACAACGACCGCGCCCTACTCGGCTCGCTTGCGGCCGGCGGCACGCTGGGTATTCTCATTCCGCCCAGCATCGTGCTGGTTCTTTATGGCGCATTGGTCGACGAATCAATCACCCAGTTGTTTGTGGCAGCGGTGATCCCGGGCCTGGTGATGACAGCGCTTTTCATTGCCTACATCGCCGTTCTCGTAATGGTGAATCCCTCGGTTGCGCCCCCCATAACGAACCGAATGCCGGCAGCGGAGCGCAGGCAGGCTGTACTACACCTGATCCCCATCGTCCTCCTGCTGCTCGTGGTGCTAGGCGGTATCTACGGCGGATTCACGACGCCAACCGAAGCCTCCGCAGTCGGTGCGCTGGGCGCGATCATCCTGGCGGCCGCCTATCGCCGGCTCACCTGGAACATGTTCAGAGAGGCACTCACCGCTACGGTCAAGACATCGTGCATGGTCTCGCTGGTGATCATTGGCGCGCAGATTCTTTCTACTGCCCTCACCTTTTCAGGCGTCAGTCGCGAGGTGAGTGAATGGATGCTCGCGCTTGGCCTGTCGAAGTGGGCGTTCTTCACGGCGGTCATGTTTCTCTATCTGATGCTCGGCTGCTTCGTCGACGGTCTCTCCATGATGTACATGACGCTGCCGGTGCTGCTGCCGGTCATCAAATTCATGGAGTTCGATCTGGTCTGGTTTGGCGTGGTGATGGTGGTCATCATTGAGGTCGGTCAGATCACCCCGCCGGTGGGACTCAATCTCTTCACCATTCATGGCATCTCCGGCGGTGCGAAATTTTCTGATGTCTCAGCCGGATCGTTCCCTTATGTGATCGTGATGCTCTTCATGATCGCCGTGCTTGCGGTCTGGCCGGAGCTTGCGCTGTGGCTGCCACAGACCCTCAAGGATTAGGGTGCGACGTTTCTAGGCCCGGCACACAGCCCTGGGGTGACCTGCGCCCATGAGCCTGATCATTGCGGTTGCCGGTCATATCGATCACGGCAAGACAGCGTTGGTTCGCGCGCTGACGGGCGTTGACACGGATCGGCTGCCCGAAGAGCGCAGGCGCGGCATTTCCATCGAGGCCGGGTTTGCCCACTGGCGCCGCGCCAATACCGACGCACCGCCCCTCATGTCATTTGTCGACGTCCCCGGCCATGAGCGGTACATCCGCAATATGGTCGCTGGGATTCAAGGCGCACGCGCGGCCCTGCTCGTCATCGCCTGTGATGATGGCGTCATGCCACAGACCCGCGAACATGCTGAGATTCTTCGCCTGCTGGGCGTCAACGATTGGGTGATTGCCCTCGCCAAATCAGACCGTCTCGATCCAGTTCAACTCGCTGACCGTACCGCTTCGGTCCGGACATGGCTCGCGAGCGAGGCCATTGATGCCGAGGTGATGACTGTAAGCGCGCACACTGGATTCGGCCTTCCCGAGCTCGCCGCTCGACTTGAGGCGCTCGCTGCGGGCGCTCATCAGAGGGCAGAGCAGGGCGAGTCAGGCGCACACGGGGCACCTGACACCGCGATCCGGCTATGCGTCGACAAGAGCTTCATCGCGTCAGGCGCTGGGCTGGTGGTTACCGGCATCCTGACGGCAGGCGTACTGAAGATTGGTGAGACGGTCGTGGTGAGCCCGGCAGGTCATCCCGCCCGTGTACGCGGCCTCCAGGTTGCCGGCCAGGCGGTTCGTGAAGCGCGACCGGGCTCGCGCTGTGCAGTCAATCTGGCAGGCACGGGGATCGACCGACAGTCGGCAGGGCGAGGCGACTGGATCGTCTCGAGCGAGTTGCATCAACCGGTCAGCATCGTCGATGTCCAGATGCATTGGTCGAGCGGCCTCGATGACGCGCGCCCGAGAGTGCCAGACCGGCTGGCACCGCACCAATCGAGCGGGGCTGACCACCCGATACGACTGCCCGCGGAGGTCCAGGTCCACGCTGGAACCGCCAGGCTGAACGGGCGGCTCGCAGCGCTCTCCGTACCCGCAATCGGGGCCGGACATCACGGCAGGTGGGCGCGGCTGCGGCTGGCTCAGCCCGTCAGTGCCGTCGCGGGCGACCGATGGATTATTCGGGCCAGCGACGGCTTGCGTACCTTGGGGATGGCGGAGGTCGTCTGGCCTGTTGTCGCTGCCGACGGACTGCGCGGCACCGCGTATGCGGCCTTGCTCCAGGGACTGAACCGGGACAGTCCTCAGTCATGGCTCGCCTCGGCGCTCGCCGAACTACCCGGCGGCATGGCACCCGCGCGGTTTGCCGCAACCTGGGCACTGTCAACCGAATCAGCAAGCGCCTGCTGGCCGGGCGCAGGCGCAGTCCTGGTACGGCATTCCGGAGAGGACGTACTGCTCGACCAGACACGGCTGACCCAGGTTCGCTCCAGGCTACTCGCCGCAGTCGATACCTGGCATCAGCAAAATCCGCAGAGCCCGGGCGCCGACTGGGCCACATTACTGAGCGCGCTCAACCGCCGCGATATCCGGCGCTATGCGGGAGTCGCGCTATCGGCCCTGCAGGCGCAGGGTGAACTGATGCGGCACGGCGAGCGGATCTTCAGACCAAGCCACATTCCCAAAACCAGCGCAGCGGACGATGCCTTCCGGCAGCGCGTCCTGCCCCTACTCGCCGAGCGGCGTTCACGATCCGTGCATGAACTGTCGGACCTGCTGGAAATGCCACTCGGGGAGGTACGCCGGGCGCTTGATCGCCTCGCCTTGCAGGGGTTCGCAATTGCGATCACACCGCAACGCTACCTCGCGGTTACCCAGATCGTAGCGTTGGCCGCCACAGCCATCGCAATCGCCCAATCGGGCCCGCTGCGGGCAGGCGATTTCAGTCGAGCCACAGGCATCGGGCGTAACCTCGGCATTGACGTGCTGGAATTTTTCGACCGGATCCGGCTCACGCGTCGCCTGGGCGACCGACGGATCGTGATCGACGATCAGGCCTTGCGACGTGTGCTCAGGCCCGATGCGACGTCGATGATTGAAGCCGCCTGATCGGTCGCCACTCGCGCCCCCGGGCGACATCTGACGGACGGGTCGCTGCATACGGTCGACCGCGGGCAAGGAGGCTCCAGAGGGTGGCTGCACCCTGGCTCCCAGCCGGGGCATAATCGGATTCGGTCTGTAACTCATCCTGAACATGAAGCGCCCTGGTACTGCCCGTCGTCCTCGTAATCCGGTCGCCCGTGCGGTGCGCACACCGCTTTACCGACCACGCGCCGAAGAAGACAAGCGACGGAAGCTCCGCGACCCACCCGTCCGGCCGCGTGGCCCGGTTGAGCCGGACGAAACCTGACCGCGCGGTCTGGTCAGGTCGGGCGAAAGCGGAGTTAGCCTCGACCGATGCGGCCCGTCGCCCGGCAGCATTCGCGGGCTCTCGGATTGACGCCGCTGTGGTGTGTAATGATTGGCCGCTGCGCCCGACTCAAACCATCGCCAACCGGCCAGACCTATGCAGACCTCTGTCCCGCCGTCCTCGCAGGCCCTGTCATCAACCCGCCCAGCACCCGCCGCCCTGCCCCGCCAGTGGCCCGAGGAAGGCTACCGGCGTGCGCCGTATTGGGTCTATACCGACCCCGGCGTCTATGCGCTCGAGCAGCAACGTATCTTTCGCGGGCGCGCCTGGCACTACGTCGGTCTTGAGGCGGAGGTTCCCGAGCCGGGAAACTACAAAACCACTTTCATCGGCGACACGCCCGTCGTCCTTGCGCGCGCGGAAAACGGCAGTTTGCATGCGGTGGTGAATCGGTGCGCGCATCGCGGCAATCTGATCTGCCGCGAGCCCTTCGGAACCGCTGCCAAGCTTTACTGTGTTTATCACGCCTGGAGCTACACGCTTTCGGGCGACCTGAGCCATGCCGCCTTCAGCCAGGGGCTGCGCGGAGAGGGCGGCCTGCCTGCCGACTTCGACAAGACGCAGCACGGTCTTCGAAAGCTCAAAGTCGACACCCTCTGCGGGCTGGTGTTTGCGAGCTTCAGCGATGACATTGAGTCACTGGCTGGCTGGTTGGGAGAGGTGGCGCCGGGCATTCGCCGCGTGCTCAACCGCCCGCTCAAGGTGCTGGGCTACGATACGCAGCGTATTCACGCGAACTGGAAGACCTATCACGAGAATCCGCGCGACTCGTACCACGCGAACATTCTCCATACGTTTTACGGCACCTTCGGCCTCTCGCGGCAATCGCAGGAATCGGCCATGACGATCGATGGCTCGGGTCGTCATGTTTATTTCTACACCAAGGCGGGGACCGAGAAAAAATCAACCGACTACGACAGCACTGCGAACCAGCTTCGCTCGCACAATGATCAGATGAAGCTCGAGGACCCCTCCATCCTTGGCTGGCGCGATGAATTCGGCGATGGCATCAGCGTTCAGATCCTCAACACCTATCCCTCTTTCGTGCTCCACCAGATTGCCAACAGTCTCGCCACCCGGCAACTGATCCCGCGCGGCGTTCGGCAGTGCGATCTGGTCTGGACCTACCTTGGCTTTGCCGATGACGACGAGGCCACCACACGCACCCGACTCAATCAGACCAACCTCGCGGGCTCCGCGGGCCTGGTCTCGGTGGAAGATGCAGCGGTCTGCGAGATGATGCAGCGGGCGTTTGCCGACGGCGAAGACGGTGCATCATTCATCGAGATGGGCGGCAAGACGCTGGAAAGTGGTGGCTCAAGCAAACTTTCCGAACGTGCGATCCGTAACTTCTGGAACGTGTACCGTCAGGACATGGGACTCTGATCATGGATCTCGCCCTGCACCATGCCCACATCACTACCGTGTCCTGGCTGATCGCCGAGTGGGCGCATGCCATCGATGATGACCGGGTTGAACGCATTGCCGAGCTCATGCGCGAGGACGGCCGCTACACCGTCCGCTCGCGCTTTAATGCCGACCGCGGCCTGCCACTTGCCATCATCGATACGCATAACGCAGCGCAGCTGCGCGATCGCATCCGGTCCATGCGCGTGGCGAA
>SXGQ01167421.1_pt1 | contig 15314 bp, 20 predicted proteins | sample 3178371 | NCBI WGS metagenome assembly SXGQ01 (sample SAMN11356859, study PRJNA531348) | freshwater metagenome | isolation source: freshwater sample F1-20 | place: China: Fuxian Lake, Yuxi | collected 2017-12-25
GACAAGGTGCAGGTCATCATCGCGCCACCCGGCTCGGGCGGCTTCATCGGCAACGCACTGTTGGCCGGCGTGGGTGCACAGCCCAAGCCTGCTGCCGATCAACAACCGGAGTCGGAGTAAGCCGCCATGCGTCGTGTTGCCCTGACCCTCGTGGCGGCCATGGTGGCTGCCGTCGTGATGACCCAGGCCGACGCGGCCGAGCCGGTGACCGCCTTCCCGCGCGCCGGGCTGGTGTCGCAAGACTCGCCGCTGCGCGGCGCGCCGCGCGACACCGCGTCGCTGCAGGCCCAGATGGGCCGGGGCGAGGCCCTGGAGATCCGCGCCGAGCGTGGCGACCACTGGCAGGTGTGGGACTACCGCCGCGAGCGCGGCGGCTGGCTGCGCAAGGGCCAGGTGTTGCTGGTGCCGCGGGGTGAGGGCGCGACGGCCGAACTGCTGTCGCAGCTGCGCCTGGCGCGCCAGCAGTTCGGCCCCGAAGGCCTGGGCCTCGGCCTGGCCGCGGCCTACGTGCAGGCCGCCACGCCGGCCGAGATGGCCGGCCCCGGCGGGGCCGAGGCGCTGGACGCGATGGGCACGTTCGCCGAGCGCATCGCCGACCGCGCCTCCACGCCTGCGGCCAGGCCGCAGGAAGGCCAGTTGGCCGCACAGCTGGACGTGGCGGCGCGCTATGGCCTGAAGTTCGAGCAGTTCGAAGCCGAGGACGGCCGCGTGCAGGTCTGCTACGACGGCGAAGCCTTCCGCCGCCTGCTGGCCACGGCCGCCACGCCCGAGCAACGCGTGCGTGCCGTGCTGGCCATGACGCGGCCCGACTGCCTCAACCTCCGTGCCACGCCGCGCGTGCAGGAGGCGCGCGACCAGTGGCGCCAGCAGGTGCTGGCCCATGTGGACGCCACCACGTTGGCGCCGCATTGGAAGAACCGGTTGCTGATGCGCCGCGCCTCCGTGGCCGCCAGCCTGGCGTTCGCGCTGGCCCGCCGCGGCGCAGGCGGCGAGGGCGCCGCCGCGCTGGCCGAGTTCGCCGGCATCGTGCCCACCGAGCTGACCGATGACGACCAGCCCACCTACAACGAGGCCGCCATGCGCGTGAACGCGGCGCGCTGGCTGGGCACGGCCGCCACCGCGCGCGACTTCGGCAGCCTGCAGCTCGCGCTGCAGCCTGGCGTTGACGGCGAACGCTGCGTGGAGCTGAAGGAAGCCGGCAAGCTGACCGTGCGCCGCTGCAGCTTCGGACAGGTGGCGTTGGCCTCGGCGTCGCTCAGCCGCGAGGGCCGCGCCCTGGCCCTGGCGGTGCAGCCGCTGGATGGCTGGCGCGAGCTGTGGCTGTTCCTGAAGGAGCCGGGCAAGGATGGCGGCTGGCGGGTGGAGGTGCTGCCCCCCGCACCGGCGCAGCCGGGCCTGGGTGTGGCGGAGTTCGCCGGCTGGGTGCCGGGTGGGCAGCAGATGCTGCTGGCGCGCGAGTTCCGCGCCGAGGGCAAGTACCGCCGCAGCTTCGAGGTGGTGTCACTGGCCAGCCTGGCCACCGAGCGCCAGTCGCCCGAGCCCGCCCTGCTGGCTGCCTTCCAGCGCTGGTCTGACGCGGCGTGGCGCGGCGCGTCCCCGATGCGCCGCTAGGAGGCCGTCGGGCCTGGGGTCAGGCCGCCAGCGCCAGCGCGGCGGTGGCCTGCAGCGGCAGTTCCAGGCGTGCCACCGTGCCCTGGCCGGGTTTGCTGTCCAGCTGCAGGTTGCCGCCCAGCATGCCGCTGACGAGGCTGTGCGCCACGAACAGCCCCAGCCCGCTGCCCCCCTGGCCGAAGGTGGTGGAGAAGAAGGGCTCGAAGGCGCGCGCCACGTCGGCGGCCGGCATGCCGGCGCCGTTGTCGCGCACCTCCAGCGTCAGCCGCTCGTCGCTGGTGCGGCGGGCGCTGACGCGCAGATCCGCGCCGGCAGGCTTGCCACGGAAGGCGTGCAGGCAGGCGTTCTCCAGCAGCTGCTCCAGCACCTGCTGCAGCACCTCGGGGTAGCCGTCGATGCGGAAGCCTTCAGGCAGCTCGCAGGCGAAGCGCACGCCCTCCGCGCGCTGCCGTGTCTGCACGCGGGCCCAGGCCTGCAGCACCGCCTCGCGCAGGTCGAAGCGCGAGCGCACGGCGCGGCCGCTGCCTTCGGTCAGCTCCTTGAAGCGGTTCACCAGCCGCAGCGCGCGGTCCACGTTCTGCTCCACCAGCTCGGCCGCGTTGCCGGTCTGCGCGACCCAGCTCGTCAGCTCCTGGCGCTTGAGGGGCAGGCCGTTGGCCAGCCGCTCCTCGAAGCCGGCGCTGCCGGCGCGCAACGCGCTGGCGCTGAGCAGTGCGTTGCCCAGCGGCGTGTTCATCTCGTGCGCGATGCCGGCAAGCAGGTGGCCGAGCGCGGCGAGCTTGCGGCTGTTGACGAGCTCGTCCTGCGTGGCCATCAGCTCGGCGGTGCGTTTCTGCACCTGCTCTTCCAGCCACTGCGCGGTGCGCCGTCGTTCTTCTTCGCGGCGTGCCTGGTCGATGGCGATGCCGGCCAGGTGCGTGGCGGTGTTCAGCGCGTTCAGCTCCTCGGGCCTGGGCCGGCGCACCTCGCGGTAGTACATCGCGAAGCTGCCGACGACGCCGTGGTTGGCGGCGTGGATGGGCGCCGACCAGCAGGCCTTGAAGCCGTAGGGCAGGGCGAGGTCGCGGTACGGCACCCACAGGGGGTGCGTGGCGATGTCGTCGACGATGACGAGCCGGTCGTCGTACATCGCCGTGCCGCAGGAGCCCACGGTGGGGCCGATGGGCAGGCCGTCCAGCGCTTTCATGTAGGCGGGCGGCATGCGCGGGCCGGCACCCACGTGCACATGCACGCCGTCCAAGTCCAGCAGCAGCACGGTGCAGTACAGGCCGTCGAACTGCGATTCGATCAGCGACGTCAGCCGGTCCAGCACCGGCCGCAGGGGCTGGCCGCTGGCCACCATCTCCAGCAGTTCGTTCTTGGCCTGGTTCAGGGTCTCCGCGGACTGCATGCGGCTCATGTCCACCATGCACACGGCCACCTGGGGCTCGCCGTCGCGCTCGGTCATCGTCAGGTGCAGCTCGTGGGGCCGGGTCTCGCCGTCGCGGCTCTGGAAGTTCCAGGGCACGCTCAGCGAGCCGGCGCTTTGCAACTGCTCGAAGAAACAGGCCAGCGTCTCGGCGGAGCGCCGGCCGTCGGGCTGGCGCAGCGGGCACAGCAGCGACAGCGGCATGCCGTGCAGCGCGCCTGGGTCGTAGCCCAGCACCTTGGCCCGGCCCGAGGCCGTGCCGGTGATGGCCATCTCGGCCGTCGCCTTCACCAGCAATATCGCGACATGGGTGACGTCTTCCATCTCGGCCTCCGCTGAGTTGAGACTTTAGGGCAGAGCACGCCGCCAGGCCACTCCCCGTGCCGCATCCAGGTGTAGGACCCTGCTGTCATATCTGAGCAGGGCAGCCGGGGCCAATCGCGCCAGAATCCGCGCCATTGCCCACGACCCGGACACCGCCATGCCCCAGATGCTGCTCATCCTCGAACCCATCGGCCAGCGCGCCGAGCGTGGCCGCGCGGCCGGGGAGGCCGTCTACCAGCGCATGCTGGACTTCGCGGCCGAACTGCAGTCCGAAGGCATCCTCTTGGGTGTCAATTCACTCGGCTCCGCCGCCAAGCGCCTGGCCAAGCGGGGTGACGCGGCCCAGGTGTGGGATGGCCCGTTCGCCGAGGCCAAGGAGATGATCGGCGGCTCTTTCCTGCTCGATACCGAGGATCCCGCCGTCGCGCTGGCCTGGGCTGAACGCTGCCCCGCCGCCGAATGGGCGACGGTGGAGATCCGCGGCATCGGGCCCTGCTACACCTGACCGCGCTCCCGAGGCGCTTGCCCGCATGAACCCATCGCTCCCGCCCGCCGCCCTGGCGCTCACCTGCGCTCTGCTGGCTCCTGCCGCCCACGCGTCGCTGTGCCCGGGCGGCCCCGGCCCGGGCCAGGTGCAGATCGGCGTGGCGCGGGGGCCGGGTTTCAACGGGGTGCCCATCTGCGCGCCCGACCCCAACGCCCAGGCGCAGGCGCTCATCGACGCCCAGGACCAGGCCGCGCGCGACCGCGAGGACGCGGCGGCGGCGTCACGCAACGTCCTGCGCGGCAACATCGAGGCACTGACCCGGCTGGTTGAGATGTCCAAGGCGGCGCAGCGCAGCATGGCCGGCATCGACCCCTATCTGTCGTTCACCCCGGCCGTGCCCGACTACGACCGCGGCTGGTGGGCCTATCCGCAGCTGAAGGTGCGCCAGGCCAAGCCCGGCGATTACTGCCAGGTGCTGTTCACCAGCCGCAACGGCCTGCTGGGCGTGTCCGGCCCGGGCGGCGACTACCGCGGTGCGATGCTGATCTTCTGGCACGCGGACATCCCGGCACCGAAGGAGCTGCAACTGGTGCCGGTCAGCCTCGGGCAGGATGACGAAACCACGGTCCAGACCGTGAAGGCCTACAACTACACCGACCTCAACACGCGCAGCGGCGCCCTCGCGCTGGCGGTGCCCACGCTGGACGCGCTGCTGGACAACATGCAGGACAAGCAGACCCTCCGCCTGTCCATGAACGGCCGGCAGGTGGTGAACCTGACCTGGCACAGCGGTCGCGAGGCGCGCGGTGCGCTGAACAACTGCGCCAAGCCCGGGCGGGGCTGACCCCCCCCAAGAACCTGGGTTCTCGGTAGTTTCCCGAGGTCTGTCGAATCCGATCGCGCTGGATCGTCGTGGGTATGAAGGCCGCGAAGCACTCGCCGCCGCCCTACCCAGGAGACCCGACATGCGATTCATGATCCAAGTGCGCGCCAACCCCTACAGCGAGCGTGGCGAGCGGCCCGGCCCCGAGTACCTGAAGCTCTTCGAGGAGATGGGCGCCTTCCACGGCGAGATGGCCCGTGCCGGGGTGCTGCTGGACGGCGCCGGCCTGCGGCCCAGCCGCGACGGCTGGCGCCAGCGCTACGACGCCGACGGGCGGCATGTGGTGGTCGACGGCCCGTTCACCGAAGCCAAGGAGCTGATCGCCGGGTACTCCATCATCCAGGTGCGGTCCGAGGAAGAGGCACGCGCGTGGGCCAGCCGCTTCCCGGCGCCGTTCGTCGGCATGACCTGCGAGGTGGAGGTGCGCCGGCTGTATGAAGACGCCGACTTCGCGCCCGGCGGCGACATGGAAATCCGCACCGCATGAGGAGCCGTGCCATGAGCGTCTTTTCCTACGTTCTCATCGCGATCGGCGTGGCCGTGCTGGCATTGCTGGCCTATGCCGCCGCGCGGCCCGACGAGTTCGCCGTCGAGCGCCGGCTGCGCATTGCCGCGCCCGCCGAGAAGGTGTGGCCGCTGGTCAGTGAGCTGCGCAGCTTCAACCGCTGGAACCCCTACGAGCGCAAGGACCCGCTCATCAAGAGCCAGTACGCGGGCGCGGTCAGCGGCGTGGGCTCGCGCTACGCGTGGGAGAGCGACAAGGTCGGCACCGGCAGCATGGAGATCACCGGCCAGCAGCCTGGCCGCGCGGTGCAGCTGAAGCTGGATTTCGTGAAGCCCTTCGAGGCGCACAACCACGCCGAGTTCGCCTTGCAGCCCACGCCCGATGGCGCCACCGAAGTGCGCTGGAGCATGCGCGGCCCGGCCAACTTCATCAGCAAGCTGATGGGTGTGGTGATCGACATGGACAAGATGGTGGGCCGTGACTTCGAGGACGGCCTGCGCAACCTGCAACAACTGGCGGAGACACGGACATGAAAGATTTGACCTTCACCATCGACATTGCCGCGCCGGTGGCCCGCGTGTGGGAGTGCATGCTGGACCCGCTGACCTACCGCGACTGGACCCGTGCGTTCTGCGAGGGCTCCTACTACGAAGGCAACTGGGCCCAGGGCAGCCGCATGCGCTTCCTGGACCCGGACGGCAACGGCATGGAGGCTGTCGTGGAAGAGAACCGCACGCACGAGCGCGTCGCGTTGAAGCTGGTCGGTGACCTCACCGAAGGCCGTCCCACGCCAGGCAGCACCATGGGCGATCGCCCCGCGCACGAAATCTACGAGTTCAGTGCCGCCGGCCCCGCCCGCACCCAGCTGGTCATCCTGCTCAAAGGCTGGGACGACGGCTTCGCCGACATGATGGCGGGCATGTGGCCCACCGCCCTGCAGCGCCTGAAGACGCTGGCCGAATCCACCCTCTGAAGGAGACGCCCGATGAAGATCCAAGTGACCAGCGTCATGGTCGACAACCAGGACAAAGCCCTCGCCTTCTACACGGAGAAGCTCGGCTTCAAGAAGATGGCCGACATCCAGATGAGCCCCGACTACCGCTGGCTGACGGTGGTGTCGCCTGAAGGCATCGCCGGCGTGGAGCTGTCGCTGGACCCGATGAACATGGAGGCGTCCAAGGTCTACCAGAAGGCCTTGTACGACGCCGGTGTGCCGCTCAACGCGTTCGTGACGGCCGACATCGAGGCCGAGGCGAAGCGGTTGCGCGAGCGCGGTGTCGTGGTGCGTGGCGAGCCCGTGGACATGGGCCCGATCAAGGGCGTCATGTTCGAGGACAGCTGCGGCAATCTCATCCAACTCGTGCAACCGCTGTGAAGGACACCCCCATGCACAAGCAGATCTTCGTCAACCTGCCCGTCAAGAGCCTGCCGGCCAGCATGGCCTTCTTCGAGGCCATGGGCTACCACTTCAACCCGCAGTTCACCAGCGAGATGGGCGCCAGCCTCGTGCTGGGCGAGAACCTGTACGCCATGCTGCTGACCGAGGACTTCGCCAGGACCTTCACCGCCAAGCCGCTGGTGGACGCCAAGGCCGCCACCGAGGTGCTGGTGTGCCTGTCGTGCGAGAGCCGCGAGGAGGTGGACGCCCTCGTCGCCAAGGCCAAGGCCGCCGGCGCCAGCGTGCCGCGCGAGCCGCAAGACCACGGCTTCATGTACGGCCATGGTTTCGAAGACCTGGATGGCCACATCTGGGAGCTGGCCTACATGTCCGGCGAGCCGCCCGCTGCTTGAGGAGCACACCATGAAGATCCATCAGAAACTCACGCCCTTCATCTGGTTCGAGCGCGGGGCCGAAGACGCGGTCGCGCACTACCTGAAGGTGTTCGGCCAGGGCCGGGTCGTGCACACCCAGCGGTGGGGCGAGAACGCGCCGGGCGCCGCCGGCACCGTCATGGTGGTGCAGTTCGAGCTGCTGGGCCAGCAGATGACCGCCTTCAACGGCGGGCCGCACTTCAAGCTCACCGAAGCGTTCTCGCTGATGGTCGCGTGCGAAGACCAGACCGAGATCGACCACCTGTGGACGCAGCTGCAGGCCAACGGCGGCAAGCCCAAGTCCTGTGGCTGGGTGGAAGACGCCTGGGGCCTGTCGTGGCAGGTCATCCCCAAGGCCTGGTTCGACATGATCCGCGACCCCGATCCGGCCCGCGTGGAGCGCGTGTTCCAGGCCATCTGGGCGATGGAGAAGATCGACCTCGCTGCGCTGGAGAAAGCCTATGCCGGCGGCTGACGCGGTGGTGGCCCGGTGAACCATGCCGACCTCGCCGCCGCCGTCTGGCGCGTGGAGCGCAGCCGCCTCGTCGGTGCCGCGGCCAAGCTGCTGCACGACCTGGACGAGGCCGAGGACTGCGCGCAGGACGCGCTCATCAGTGCGCTGGAGGTCTGGCCGCGCGACGGCCAGCCCGTCAACGCCGCCGCCTGGCTGATGACCACCACGCGCAACAAGGCCCTGGACCGCCTGCGCCGCCGCGCCATGCTGGCCCGCGAGCACGAGCACCTGGCGGCCGACGACGAAGCCGCTGGCACCCACGTCGTGCCCGACTTCGTCGACCACCTCGACGCCGCGCGCGACCAGGCCGAGATCGGCGACGAGCTGCTGCGGCTCATCTTCATCGCCTGCCACCCCGTGCTGCCGCGCGAAGCGCAGGTGGCCCTGACGCTGCGCCTGCTGGGCGGCCTGGAAACCGCCGAGATCGCCCGCGCATTCCTGCAGCCCGAGCCCACCGTAGCGCAGCGCATCGTGCGCGCCAAGAAGGCGCTCAACGGCCAGTCGTACGAGCTGCCCGGGCCGCAGGAACGCGAGCAGCGCCTGGGCGCCGTGCTGGCCGTCGTCTACCTGATCTTCAACGAGGGTCACAGCGCGGGCAGCGGTGCCACGTTGCTGCGCCCCGCACTGTGCGACGAAGCGCTGCGCCTGGCGCGCCAGCTGCAGCACCTGCTGCCGCACGACAGCGAAGTGCATGGGCTGGCCGCGTTGCTGGAGATCCAGGCCTCGCGCCTGCCGGCGCGGCTGGACGCCGAAGGCCGCCCCGTGCTGCTGCCCGACCAGGACCGCCGCAAGTGGGACCCGCTGCTGATCCGGCGCGGCCTGGCGGCGCTGGATCGCGCGCTGCAGCTGGGCGAGCCGGGGCCGTACACGCTGCAGGCCGCCATCGCGGCCTGCCACGCCCGCGCGCCCCGCGCCGAGGACACCGACTGGCCTGCCATCGTCGCCGGGTACGACCGCCTGCTGGCGCTGAACCCCTCGCCCGTCATCGCGCTGAACCGCGCGGTGGCCATCAGCTTCGCCAGCGGTCCGGCCGCGGCGCTGCCCCTGCTGGTGGCGCTGGATGCCGAGCCCCAGCTGCAGCGCTACCCCTTCCTGGCCGGCGCGCAGGCCGACGTGCTGGAGCGCCTGGGCCGCGTGGGCGAGGCGCGCGATGCCTACCTGCGTGCGGCCGACCTGACCGACAACGACGTGCAGCGCACGCTGCTGATGGCGCGCGCCAAGCGCCTGGCCAGCTGATCTGGAGATCCTGATGACTTCTGCAGAACAAGCCGTGCGTGACACGCACACCCGCTTCATCGCCGCCGTGAACGCGGCGGACCTGGAGCACGTGCTCAGCCTGATGACGGACGACGTCGTCTTCTTCAGCCCGGGCCAGGCGCCGTTCGGGCGCGACCAGTTCCCCGCGGGCTTCAGCGCCGGGCACCGGGAGTTCGAGCTGCGATGCGAGAGCGCGCTGGAAGAGGTGGTGGTGTCGGGGGACGTGGCCTACACCCGTGCCCGCGATTCGCTCGCCCTCACGCCGCGTGCCGGCGGTGCCGACAGCGCCCTGGCCGGCTACCGCATGAGCGTCTATCGCCTGCAGCCCGATGGGGTCTGGCGCCTGGCGCGCGACGTGCACACGCTGGCGCCGGTGGCGAACTGAACGCATGTCGCCAAAGACCGGTTAGCCTTGGCGGCATGACGCAAGACCCGACCGACACGCTCGAATACGCAGGCTTCTGGATCCGTGTGGGCGCCTCGCTCATCGACACCGTGGTGGTGGTGTGCGTGACGCTGCCGCTGCTCGTCGCGCTGTACGGCTGGGCCTACTTTGAGACGGGTGGCGTGGCCGGCACGGCCGACGTGCTGATCTCGTACGTCTTTCCGGCCGTGGCGGTGGTGGCGTTCTGGCTGCTCAAGCAGGCCACGCCCGGCAAGATGGCCGTTCAGGTGCGCGTGGTGGACGCGAAGACCGGTGGCACGCTGTCGGTCGGCCAGTGCATCGTGCGCTACCTCGGCTACTTCGTGGCGACGCTGCCGCTCGGGCTGGGGTTGTTCTGGGTGGGCTTCGATCCGAAGAAGCAGGGCTGGCACGACAAGATGGCCGGCCCCGTGGTCGTGCGGTCCAAGACTCGCGGGCCCGTGCCCGTGACGTTCGAGAAGCAGCCCTGACGCCCGGTTCGGGCTGCCCGGCGCCGGGGTGAGCTGTAGGGGGCGACCTACGCACGCTTGCGGTGCCGATGTGATGTGCGGCAGCCGGCGGCTGTCTACATTCAAGCCATCGCGAGCCCGCATTGCTGCACCGACCTGCAGCTCGATGGGCAGACCGATGGAAGGCCTGGCGCGCGTCGCCGGGCCGTCGCTTTTTCAGGGGCGCGCCAATGCCTGTGCACCGGGCGGGAGCGTGAATTGCCGGCCCGCGACGCCGGTGTGCGATCCCGCGCACGCCCTTGAGAGGAGTCCTGCCATGAGCATCCCTGCCAACCCCACCATCTCGTCGTCCAAGGTCGAAGGCACCACCGTCTACAACACGCTGGGCGAGAAACTGGGCGCCATCGACGACCTCGTCATCGACAAGCGCAGCGGCCAGGTGCGCTATGCCGCGCTGGAGTTCGGCGGCTTCCTGGGCCTGGGCACGGACCTGTATCCGCTGCCGTGGGATCAGCTGACCTACGACACCAAGAAGGATGGCTACGTCGTCAACCTCGACAAGTCCGTGCTGCAAGGCGCGCCGCGCTATCCCCGGCTGGCGCAGCCCGACTACACCGACGACTACAACCGCCAGGTGCACGAGTACTACGGCAGCACCTGGCGCTGACACGCGGCGCCTGCATGGGAAGATGCGCCACCCTTCGGGGTGCCGCGTCTGATGCCTGCTCCCCGCCCGACTTCCGAACCCCCTGCCGCCGACCCCGAGGCCCCGCCGCCGGGGCCTTGGCAGGGCCACACCGGGGATTCGCGCGAGTTCCGCCAGGTGCTGGTGGCGCTGACCGCCGCGGGCGTGGCGACCTTCGCCCAGCTCTACGCGCCGCAAGGCGTGCTGCCGCGCATTGCCGACGGCCTGCAGGTGCGGCCCGACCAGGCCGCGCTGCTGATCTCGGTGGCCACCATCGGCCTGGCGGCGGGCGTGCTGCCGTGGTCGTGGCTGGCCGACCGCTTCGGCCGGGTGTGGGCCATGAAGGTCTCGCTCGTCCTCGCAACGCTGCTTGGCTTGGCCAGCACGGCAGCGCCGGGCCTGGAGTCCATCCTGCTGCTGCGGGCGCTCGAAGGCTTCGCGCTGGGCGGCCTGCCGGCCGCCGCCATCACCTACCTGAATGAGGAAGTGCACCCGCACAGCACGCCGATGGCCGCGGCCATCTACGTGTCGGGCACCACGCTGGGCGGCTTGCTGGGCCGGGTGGCGGCGGTGCCCGTGGCCGACATGGTGGGCTGGCGCGGTGCACTGCTGTGCGTGACGCTGATCGCCGCCGTGGGCGCGGCCGTGTTCGTGTGGAGCGTGCCGGCCGCACGCGGCTTCAGGCGGGGCGGCGCGCATCACCTGCCGGTGCACCGCGCCGTCATCGCCAGCCTGCGGCGGCCCGACCTGCTGGTGCTGTTCCTGCAGGGTTTCCTGCTGATGGGCGGGCTGGTGACCATCTACAACTACATGACCTTCCACCTGGAGGGGCCGCCGTTCTTCCTGGCGCCCGGCGTCGTCGCGCTGCTGCTGTTCTCCTACCTCGCCGGCACGGGCTCGGCGAGCCTGGCCGGCTGGCTGGCACGCCGGCGCGGGCGGCTGGCGGTGCTGTGCAGCGCCATCGCCACGCAAATGGCGGGCGGGGTGCTGATGCTGAGCACGTGGACGGCCGTGTTCGTGGTGGGCCTGGTGCTGTTCACGGCCGGCTTCTTCGCGGCGCATGCGATCGCCGCGGGCTGGGTGGGTCACCGCGCCACCGTGGGCCGCTCGCAGGCGGCGTCGCTGTACAACCTGTTCTATTACGCGGGGTCCAGCTTCTTCGGCTGGGCGTGCGGGCTGGTCTTCGTGTTCGCCGGCTGGACGGCCACGGTGGGCACGGTGCTGGGCATGGCGGCGCTGGCCGCGGCGCTTGCGGTCTGGCAGCTGCGCCGCGAGCCGTAGCGTGGACAGGCGCTAGCGGGTGCGTGCATCGCGCGCATCCCGCAGGTGCGAGGCGATGCAGAACCACAGCGCCGCCCAGCCGGTGCCGAACGCCCAGCCCGCGAGCACGTCGCTGGCCCAGTGCACGCCAAGCATCACGCGGGTCACGCCGACGAGCACGGTCATGAACGCCGCCACGGCCATCAGGAACGCCCGCACGCGCAGGCGCTCGTGCCGCTGCGCCACCAGCACGCCCACCGTCAGGTAGAACAGCGCCGACATGCTTGCGTGCCCGCTGGGAAAGCTCAGCCCGTCCTGCACGAGCGCGGCAAACGCCGGGTCCGGCCGCGCCCGGCCGAAGGTGGCCTTCAGCGCCGTGACGGCCAGGGCGCCGCTGGTCATCGCCAGCGTCACCGCCGCGGCCCGCGCCGGGCGGCCGACGCAGCACAGGTAGGCCGCCGCCAGCACGGTGAACAGCGTCATCATGGGCGTGCTGCCCAGGCTGCTCAGCTCGCGCATGACGGCTTCCACCAGCGGATGCGTGGCGCGCCACTGCTGCGCCAGGTGCAGGGCGGCCGTGTCCCAGTGCTGGGTCTCGGCTTCCATCATCTCGCGGGCCAGGCCCGCGAAACCGACGAGCGCGAAGGCGGCGACGGCCAGCGTCAGCCAGCGGCGCACGCGCCGGTCGGGGGACTTCAGGACGGAGGGCAACGGCGGATCAGGAAGGTGGGCCAGCACCGATCATCGCCCGTGCGCCGGCCCGGCCGTTCACGCCTCCGCCCGCAGCGCTGCCTGCACCGCGGGCCGCTGGCCCACCCTCGTCTGGTAGGCGGCCAGCGCCTCCAGCCCGGCGAGATCCACGCCCACGCGAGGTGCCCAGCCGGTGATGACGAAGAGGTAGGCATCGGCCACGGTGAATGTCTCGCCCATCAGGTAGGACTTGCCGGCCAGCTGCCGGTCCACCCACGTGAAGCGTTCGACGAGCTTCTTCCTGAAGAGGGGCCTGGCGTCTTCCGGCAGCGCCGGGTTGAACAGCGGCGAGAACCCCTTGTGCAGCTCGCTGCCCACGAAGGCCAGCCACTCCTGCACGCGCGTGCGTGCCAGCGTGCTGGGCGGGGGCAGCAGGCCGCGGTCGGCGGCGTGGTCGGCCAGGTACTGCACGATGGCGGCGTTCTCAGTCACGCGCTGGCCGTCGTCCAGTTCCAGCAAGGGCACATAACCGCGTGGGTTGACGGCGTAGTAGTCGCTGCCGTCGGGCAGCTGGTGCGTCTTCAGGTTGACCTTCACGGTCTCCACCGTCAGGCCTGCTTCCAGCAGCACGATGTGAGGGCACAGCGAACAGGCGCCGGGCGAGAAATAGAGCTTCATCCAGGGGTCTCCAGGGCGGCGTGGAGGTGCAGGCTAAGGCAATCGCCACCGGCCTCCAACCCCGGCGCCGCAGCGCCGATGGACACGGCCGCGGCATGCCGATTGCCCGCAGGGGGCAACGCTCAGGCGTGGCGCAGCAGTGCCTTGGCGGCTTCGATGCGCAGCGCCAGTGGCACGGTCTCGTCGTTCAACACCTGCTGCAGGAAGGCCCGCGGTTGCACGTCGGCCTTGGGGGCGGTGGCCGGCGCCGGGGTGGGTGCTGCGATGGGTGCGGGGGCCTGGCCCTGCAGCCGCTGCAGCGCGGCCTCGAACGCTGCGGGCGGGATGGCGTCCAGCCGGGCCAGCAGGTCGGCCTGGCCTTCGGCGCCTGGCTCGATGTCCAGCCAGGGCGTGTCGGCGAACACCGGGGCGAGGTCGGGGGCGACGAAGGCCGACCAGTTCTCCGTGACCGCCTGCTGCGCCGGCACCGGCGCCGCCTGCCAGGCCGGCGTGGTGGCCGACGGCATGGTGCGCACGCGGGCCGGCGCGAGCTCCGCGAGGTAGCGGGCCTGCAGCCGCGCCAGGAACGCGCAGGCGCGGGCGTCGCTGACGGACTGCTGCAGCGAGAACCAGAGCTGCAGCCCGTCCGTGCCCGACACGGCGATGGCCGGTGCGGGCAGCGCCAGGTCGGCCTGCACGCCGCGCCACACACGGCCCAGCGCGCCCCAGTCGGCCGGCTGTGCCAGCTCCAGCACCAGCGTGCGCACGCCATCGCTGGCGGGCGGGAACAGGCGGTGCAGCTCGGTCTGGAGGCGGTTCATGGCGGCGAGCCTACCGCACGGCACCGGCCCGGGGCGGCGCCGGCAAGGCCGCCTGAGGCCGTGAAGCTCTCAGGCCTGCCACACCCCGTAGCCCTTCTCGCGCAGCGCGATGGCGAGCTCCACCTCCATGTCGCGTGCCGCGTCGTAGGGCATGGGGTTGTAGACCTCGTACAGCTCCGGCAGCAGGCGCACGCCGTACTTCAGCACGAAGCGGTTGGCCTGCACCCCGGCCATGTGCCGGTCGAAGCGCAGGTCGGGGTCCAGCCCGGTCATGCCGACGTACAGGCATGGCCGGGTGATGTCGTGATCGGGGTTGGCCCGGCGGAAGCCCGGCTCGTTCCACACCTCGGGCGAGAGCAGGACCACATAGACGTGGTGGTGATGCTTGCGCGCGCGGGCCACGCGCCCCTCACTTGTCGTTCGTGTTCTCGCGCAGCATGCGCTGCATCAGCACGAAGAAGCGGTCGTAGAACTCGCCGGCCGGAATGGTCTCGGACGCCACCTTCACGAGCGAATCCTCGGTGGAGGACAACGGCACCGAGATGGAGCCCAGCGCGCTGACGCCCAGGCTGGCCGCCTGCGGGTTCTTCTTGAGCACGTAGCGGTCCTGCTGCGCGCTGACGTAGGCGGTGGCCACCTGCTGCTTCGGGCCGTCGCCCACGCAGACGATGTTGAAGCCGATCTCCACGTGCACCTCGCCTTCGGGCTGGAAGTGCTTGGCGCCCCGCACCAGGCCGCCGTCGGCCTTGCTGATGACGTAGCCCTGGCTCAACAGCGCGCGGCGCGCGGCTTCGCAGGTGGCGTCGGTGCTGGCGTCGAACAGCCGCGAGTAGGTCTCCTCGGCCGCGAAGGTCTCGCCCTGGTACACCTTCTTGGACTTGTCCGTGGCGCGGGGCATGCCGTTGCAGCCGGCCAGCAGCGCGCCGAGCAGGGCCGTCAGGATCAGGAAGCGGATGCGTTGCATGGCGGGATTATTCCGTCGTCGGGCGAGGCGGGGCGGGAAACCCCTCGTCTGTCGCCCCAAAGCGGTGCCGCGAAGGGGCCGGTGGCCAACGCGGGGCCCGGGGCGGGCGATGACAGGGTCGGCCGCGCGGCGGGCGTCACAGCGCGGCCATGCAGGCCGCCAGCCAGCCGCTCGCCGTGGCCGGGCGCCACACGAGATGCACCTGTTCGACCGCGCTGAACGGGTGGTCCGGCCCCGCCACGGGCACCAGGCCCGGCGTGCCGGCCAGCGCGAAGTCGGGCACGTAGGCCAGCGCCTGGCCGCTGCGCACCAGCGCCAGCAGCAACTGCAGGTCATCCACCCAGAAGCGGATGCGCCGGGGCCACTGATCGTCGCGCCAGCCGTCGGCCCGGGGGCCGCGCTCCAGGCCGCAGAACAACGAATGCTGCGGGCAGGCGAAGTCGTGCGCCAGCAACTCGGCCGCCGGCACCGCTGCCCGCCCCGCCAGCGCGTGGCCGGCACCCGCCGCCACCTGCATGCGGATCTCGCCCAGCCGCACGGCCTGCAGGCCCGCGGGCAGCGCC
>SXGQ01303473.1_pt1 | contig 15314 bp, 8 predicted proteins | sample 3178371 | NCBI WGS metagenome assembly SXGQ01 (sample SAMN11356859, study PRJNA531348) | freshwater metagenome | isolation source: freshwater sample F1-20 | place: China: Fuxian Lake, Yuxi | collected 2017-12-25
ATGTCCGTCGACGAGGTCGCGCCAAGCCGGATCGACGTGACCTCGAGCGGCTCCTGCCCGGCGTTGAGCAGCGCGAGCGTACGCTCGGCCTGAACCCCGCCCTCCACCGCGCCGAAGTCCACGATCCCGGGGGCCGCGCGGATGTTGGCGCCCTGGGCGAGGGTGGCGACCGGGATCTGGCCCTCGACCGCCCCACCCGCGCCGTCGGGCACGTTGGTGTCAAAACGCACGACGCCCTGATCCGGGACGGCGTCCGCGGGGGCGTAGGTGATCGTGAAGCTCGCCTGCTCGCCAGGCGCCAGATCGGTCGCGGACAGCGCGTCGACCGCCAGATCGACGCTCGTCGTGTCGAGCCGGAAGTTCCGCAGGCGCAGCGTCCCCTCGAGGCCGCCGTTGCGGATCACGACCTCGCGCGTCGCAGTCTCGCCGACGTTGACGGCCGAGAACACGACCTGCGACGGCTCGATCTCGAGGACGAGGTCATCGCCGACCGAGAAGCCACCCGCGCCACCGTCCTCATCGGAGCAACCCGCGGAGGCGCCCCCGAAGATGCCCACGCAGGCCGCAAGCGCCGCCCGCCAGATCCCCGCTTTCATCGTGCTCTCCAGCGACGCCATGGCACCTGTCTCCTCGTCTGTCTTGACGGCAAAGGGCGCCCGGCTCCCGGGCGCCCTCGCGAGGCTCGAATCCGGTCTCGAACGCACGCCCTCAGGGCGTCGGGAAGGCCGGGTGATTGTACTGCGGGGTGATCTTGAAGCCGCAGGTCCGGCCCGAGGCGCAGTCGGTGTCCGCATCGCAGGCCGTGTTGGTCCCTGCGCACACCTTCGTCGGCTGCGGGGCCTGCCCGTCGGGCGGCCAGCACACGTCACTCACCCACCACAGGTCGCGCTGCGTCAGCTCAACCCCGGACACGTCGAAGACTGGCGAACCGTAGATGTACATCAGCACGGCCGCCTTGGCGGTCCCGAAGTTCCCGCCATCCTTCCAGTACTGCACGCCGACGCCGTAGCACACGCCCTCCTCGGGGAGGTTGAGCGTCACGATCTCGGGGCCCGCGCCGTCCGTGTCGTCGCGATCGAGGCGCGGGTTGTCGTCGACCGAGGCCAGCTGGTTGCCCCAGTTCGGGCGCGCGTTGTACCAGAAGCAGTCGAAGACGTCGTCGAACCAGCCGTCAGGCTCCTGGTCGCCATCGCCGTCGAACCCACCCCCGACCGCAAACGGGTGCTTCACGTGGAGGTCAAGGTCCGTCCCGTTGGCCGATCCCTCGTCCGCCTGGTTCGCGTCATTCGGCGTGTCCCACAGCAGCTCGACGTGGAGCGCCCGATCCGGGTTGACGATCACCTCGAGCCGCGCGGGCGCGCACGACGGCTCGCCCGCCGCGTCCGTCACCACCAGCTCGAACAGGTAGCGCCCGACGGTGTTGACCTCGAACTTCACGTCCGGGCTCGTGTCGGTCGGCTTGAAGACGCTCGCCGACCCTGGCGGCTGCGACACCCGCCACTTCCAGGTCGCGATCGCCCCAGTCGTCGCATAGCTCTGCGACCCGATGAGGTTCAGCTCGGTCTGCGGAATGACCTCTTCGCCCTCGCGCGACACGATGACGGCCGTCGGGCATTCGCGCTCGACGCCGAAGCCGCTGACATCCACGTCGTACTCGGCCGCGAAGGCGTTGGATTTGATACGGATCCGAGCCGTGTCGCGGACTGGCATCTGGCCTTCGTCGAGTGGGCTGATGTCCTCGGGGAAGTACTCCACGACGAAGCGCCTGGTCTGGTTCGGTGCGATGATGACGGGCGCCGCGGGCGCCCCGAAGCCGCCGAGCCCCTGCCCTTCGCCGCGCCCCGTCATCTCGCCCACATCCACGTTGAACTCGGGGCCGCTCGCCTCCGCCACGAGCTTCAGCTCGCTGATCTCCAGGGCCCGGTCGCCGCACGAGCTCACGTCCACGGTCACGCGCGCAGTGCGTCCGACGAGCTTGCCGCCGAAGTCCACCTTGCGCGGGTTGACCGCGATGCACGGCCCGCCGACGTTCGCGCGCAGCTCGACCTGGCTCCCGGCGGGTGCCGACGGGTCGTTCGAGAACAGGACGAGCCGCCCCTCGGCCGGCTCCGACGACTCGGCCGTAAAACGAAGGCCGATCGGGAAGGACGATCCGGGCGGCACCGACAGCGGCGTCTCGAGCGTGATCCCCTCGCCAGCCGACTCGGGCGAGACCTCCCAGGTCTCGGCGCCGATGTTCATGCCGTAGTTCGGGTGCCCCGACAGCAGGAAGCCCGAGATGACGAGCGGCTCGCTGCCCTGGTTCAGGACCGACAGCGTCTTCTGCTCGGTCGTCCCGGCTGGCACAACCTCGAAGTCGACCCGGGAGGGCATCAGCTGGATCCGCGGCGAACCATCCGCCACCACGATGCTGTACCGGATCTCCGGCTGCTCGAGATTCGGCGGCGAGACGCTGTTCGACTTGATGATGATCTGCCCGCTCGGCACGACCCCCGCCGTGGGCCGGTTGAAGCGCAGCTCCGCTCGCAGGCTAAGCTCTCCCGTCGGCGAATTCTGCGGGGCGATGACAAACGGACCCGAACTGAGCGCGCCGCCGCCCGCTGTCGCGTCCGCGAGGCTGAAAGCCCCGGGCGGGGTCGACTCGACCGTGATCGCGCTGATCCGCAGATCCTTCGTCCCGGTGTTGATGATCCGCAACGACGCCACGCTGGCCGTTTCGCCCTCGTCTTGCCCGCCAGGGCTCACCCCGACGACACCGCCGGGCGGCACCGCGCTGCTGTTCGCCGAGAGCTCGAGGGTCGCGAGGCCCCCGCTCGTGAACGGCCCGTCCCCGCCCTCATCCCCGCAGGCCGCCAGCGCGACCAGCGCGACGCCCGCCCAGCTCCAGCTCCGATGCCTCGACATCCCTGCCTCCCGGCGCCGCCGCACCACGCGCGGTCCGCGCATCCTCTCCGTCCGTTCACGCCCACTGCCTTCCAGCCACGATCCGCCCCGGTCGCGCACGACGACCGACCGCGATCGCCGCCGGAAAGAGGTGATGCATACCCGGCACGCCCGCACGGGTCAAGGCCCAGCGCCCCGGAAAACGGGCCGGGAGGTTCCGGAAACGTTCGGTCGGACACATCGATGCACGCCCCCGCGGACCGGCTTGACATTCGGGAGCGACACTCGAAAGATAGGGCGCCCTGGCGCGGGCCATGGTCGCCCCGCGCAGCCGAGCTGGACTCGACATCGGACCCCGCCACGCGTGCGCCGGGTTCAGACCAGCCCGCTCCTCGACCTTCGGAGACGGCTCCCTCATGACTTCCCTGTATCGCCTGCTGCTCCGCCTCGGCCTCCCGACGGCCCTCGGCGCGTCCTTCGCCGCGACCGGCTGCGACTCGAGCGCCCGTATCTACCAACAGCGCGTCACCTTCCAGTACGCCGAAGTCGTCTCCGCCTACCCCGCCGCCCAGCGCTCGGACGGCACCTGGGGTCGCGTGTGCGACGCGACGCCGCCGCAGGGCTTCATCACGAACGTGGCCCTCGTCTCGTCGCAGCGCAAGCCGAAGCCGGGCGAGACCCGCGCCAAGGATCGCGATCAGGGCATCCGGCCGGGCGACGTCGTCGAGACGCGCGTCGTCGAGGGCGGGCTCCCCGACGACATCAACCTGACCAACCTGGCGAACGTCGGCCTGACCTTCGACTGCCTTCAGGACGTCTCCTCGAACCCGCAGGGGACGTGCAGCCAGCCGACCGCCCCGCTCGCCGAGGTCCGCTACAACGCCAACACGGCGGCGCGCGATGTCGCCCACAACGTCCTTCTGCTAATCGATCAGAGCGGCTCGATGGCGGGGCTCGTCAACGATGGCTCCTTTAAGGAGGACAAGCCCGATCGCGTCCAGTTCCCCGGCAACTTCGGTGAGGTCTCCTCCGACCGCAACGACGAGCGCCTCGCCGTCGCACGCAAGCTCCTCGAGGACCTGAACCCCGAGGACCAGTTCGGGGCGCTCGCGTTTGGCGAGGGTGACGGCATGTCGGCGACCATCAAGGTCCCGTGCAACGACACCCAGCCGAGCCTCGACAAGTGCTTCGGCATCAACCGCAGCCTCTGGAGCGCCGGCAACGCGATCCCGGCCCTCGGCAGCACCGAGGGCGGACGCTCGAACCTCTGGCAGGCCGTCGGGACCGCCTATGACTTCCTGAAGAACCGCCGCGACCAGACGCGCTCGAACCACATCATCGTGCTGACGGACGGGCCCGACACCTGCGCGCCTGGCGAGAACCTCGGCAGCTGCCAGACCGCCTGCAGCTCGGTCGGCTACACCGACTTCCGCGAGCGCTTCGAGACGGACCTCGGCGACCCGAACCGCGTCCCGATCCGCATTCACTTCATTCAGTTCGAGTCCCTCGGCTACACCGGCCGCGACGCCCGCCAGGTCGAGCTGTCCTGCCTCTCCGGTGGCCACTATCAGTACATCAACTCGAACGGCCTCCCGCGCGACCAGCAGAACCAGCTGAACCTCGCCCTTCAGACGGCGATGAACAACCTCCGGTTCTCGCTTCAGGGCCACTGGCAGCTGACGAGCGATGTCCCCGGCCTCGCGAGCGGCGCGGCCTCGGGCGTCAAGCCCGGCTCCCTGACCGCGCTCGGCGGCACCTTCACCATCAAGGCTGGCTCGAACCTCCAGCGCATCGACATCCAGACGACCTTCGGGGTCGGCCGCGGCGGCGCCACCGGCATCCCGGCCTCGTGGGATCATCGTCCGGTCATCCGACGCGCCTGCTCGGCCGCGACCGACTGCGGCGCCTCGGGCGACGGCAGCAGCTGCAGCGTCGTCTGCTCGGAAGAGACGCTGACCTGCCCGGGCGGCGCGAGCGGTGTGACAGCCCCGAACCTCTTCGCCTGCGACGTCGACGGCGGCGGGGCGGGCTTCTGCTGCGAAGGCGCCTGCGGAACCAGCACCTGCGGCGCCTGCACCCCCTGAGGCCTGCCTCGCCCAGGGTGCCCCCACCCGACCACCCGAACCCGCGCTCCCCGAGTCACCCAACCAACCGCATCGCCCGCCCGCGGGGCCCTGCACAACGTCACCCAGACAGGGACGGACCGTCCATGAACAAGCGAATCCACGTCTCGTGCGCCTTCACCGCTGCCCTCCTCTCCGTCGCGGCCTCTGCGCCAGCTCACGCCGATGAGTCGGAGCAGGAGACCCAGGTCCTCGACGAGCGCCTCAAGAAGTACTGGGGCACCGAGATGCGCAACGTCCAGGTCCTCCAGAAGCGGACCTACCGCAAGGAGACGCGCTGGGAGTTCGAGCTGATGTCCGGCATCATCCCGAACGACGAGTTCACGGCCTACATCCCGCTCGGTGGGCGCCTCGACTACTTCTTCGCCGAGGACTTCGGCGCCGAGCTCTGGGGCAGCTACCTGCTCCGCGTCCCCTCGGATCTGAAGGACTTCCTCGAGCAGAACTTCAACCAGAGCCTGCTCGTCGAGCTGCCGCAGCAGCTTCAGTGGCTCGGCGGCGCGAACTTCCTGTGGAGCCCGATCCACGGCAAGATCGGCTTCCTGACGAGCAAGCTGACGCACTTCGACGCCCACCTCGCGTTCGGTGTGGGCGCGGTCGGCACGACCGTCACGAAGCTCCAGCGCAACGAGTCGAAGGTCGACGTCGCCGGCAACGTCGGGCTTGGTCTCCGCTTCTTCCTGTCCGAGTCGACCGCCCTGCGCTTCGACTACCGCCAGTTCTTCTACGCCGCGGACGGCGGGGGCCTCTCACACCCCGCCGAACTGACGCTCGGCGTGTCGTTCTTCACGTCGGCCCCCGAATGAGCCGGACTGCAAGCGGAGGACAACCATGAAGCGCCACTACCGCTCCTGGCTCGCGTCGATGATCGGCGGCTGCGTCATCGCAGCAGGTGCGAGCCCTGCGTTCGCCGTGTCGAAAGAAGAGATCATGACCTTGACGAAGCTCGGCATCTCCGCCGACGAGATCATCAAGGCGATCGACAAGGACCGCACCGTCTTCGAGCTGAGCGTCGGGGAGATCCTCGAGCTCAAGAAGGCGAAGGTCCCCGAGAAGGTCATCAAGTACATGCTCGAGACCCCGAAGAAGTTCGGGGGGGCCTCCGCTGGCGGCGGCAAGGGCAAGGCGACCGCGCCGAAGGAGCTGAAGCCCGAGGCGCCCGAGGAGACGCCCGAGCAGGTCGCCGCCCGCGAGGAGCGCCTGCGTCAGGAGTCGATGAAGCTCGTCGAGGAGCGCCGCAAGGCCGAGGAGCGCCAGCGCGCGACCTTCGCGCAGGGCGTGCTCAAGAAGGGCCGCGAGCTCGGCGACCAGGGCCGCTACGTCGAGGCGATCCGGACCTTCGAGGGCTTCGTCGAGCAGGGCAGCTTCGCGCCTGACAGCGAGGAGGCTTACTTCGCCCGCTTCGGCATCGCCAACGCGCTCGTCAACGCCGGCCTCTATCAGGCCGCCGCGAGCCAGCTCGTCGACCTCGTCCTCGAGGGGCCGAAGCGGCCGTTCTTCCAGAAGACCTTCGAGCAGCTCCGCGAGCTGCGCAAGAAGGTCAACTACTCGCCGCCGCAGCTCGAGCGCCTGGTGGAATTCGCGGGAGACGTCGAGAGCTTCTCCGAAGGCTTCCGCGACGAGTTCAACTACGTCGTCGGCGAGTTCTTTCACGAGGGCCGCAGCAGCGACCAGGCCGAGGCCTACCTCGGCAAGGTCAGCCCGAACGCGCCCGACTACGCCAAAGCGCAGTTCCTGCTCGGCGAGTTCCGCGTCTTCCTCTTCCAGGAAGACCCGAAGGGCTCCCTCGCGGTCCGCTATCTGCAGGAGTCCATCGGCGCCTTCCAGCGCGCGATCATCGCGACCGAGGAGAACCGTTCGGACCCCGAGGTCCGCGACGTCAGCTTCCTCGCCCTCGCGCGCATCGCGTACCAGATCGGCGACTACGATGCGGCCATCTACTACTACCGCAAGATCCCGGCCAACTCGTTCAAGCAGGCGACAGCCTTCTATGAGAGCGGCTGGGTGTACTTCCTGAAGGGCGACTACAACCGGGCGCTCGGCACGTTCCACACGCTCGATTCGCCCTACTTCGACCACTTCTTCTACCCCGAGATGTGGATCCTCGAGGCGACCGCCTACCTCAACACCTGCCACTTCGACCGCGCCAAGCTCGCCCTTCAGCGCTTCGAGCAGGAGACGCTGCCGCTCATCGAGCCGCTCGAGGGCTTCCTCGCCCAGACCCAGCGACCCGAGGACTTCTACGCGGCCCTCGTGTCGACGGTGAACGGCGAGCAGCGCTTCGGCCTGCCGAAGAGGCTGACCGCGCCCGTGCTCGCGAACGTCGAGTTCTACAACCTCTACCAGACCGTGCGGCAGATCGACGCCGAGCTGAATCGGGTCCGCAAGGACGCGGGCGCGCTCGGCGAGACAGGGGCGAGGCTCGTCGACAACCTGACGCAGCTTCGCGGTGACCGCGTGCGCGAGGTCGGCCTGAACGTCCGCCTCGTCCTGCGCGAGGTGCTTCAGGAGATGCAGAAGTTCCGTACCAAGTACGTCGCGCTCGGCATCGACATGGAAGACCTCGTGATCGAAGAGGAAGATCGCCGCCAGCGCGAGCTCTCCGAGGGCAAGACCGTCACCGAGGAGCCCGTCGAGAAGGGCGGCGCCTCGGCCATCATCGGGTCAGACACCTGGCGCTGGCCGTTCGAGGGCGAGTACTGGCTCGACGAAATCGGCAGCTACCGCTCGACCATCGCGGACGTCTGCGTGCGCGAGGCGACCGAGCAGTGACCTGACGGGGGCCCGGTGCTGTCGGGCCCCTGAACCGCATGAGCAATCTGGAAGACGACCGCGCGACGCCGCGTTGTCGTCAGACGCCTGGCCCGGAGGTCTGCCCCGGGCCGATTCGTGAGCGGGGGCGCGGGCCCCCAAGCGGGAGAAGCAAGACGATGCAAAAGCGCTGGCTGTTCGCACGGACACTCCACTCGGCGGTCGCGATGGGTCTCATCTGCGCCCCGCTCGGCCCGCTCACGAGGGTCATGGCCACCCCCATCCCGGCGGAAGCTGGCGCTGGAACGGGCAAGCCGCTCGCAGGCAAGGGGTTCAGCCTCGACCAGCTCGAGAACTCGATGTGGACGCCCGAGAAGCTGAAGTCCGAGAAGACGAAGAGCGACGCCCGAAAGCGCAAGATGGAGAGCCTGAAGCTCCTCATCGACGACCCGAGTCACTCGGACAAGGCCGACGCCTTCTTCCGCCTCGCCGAGACGCACCGCGACGAGGCCCGCTACCAGCACTTCATGGACCGCGCGAAGTACGAGGCGGAGTACCGCTGCTTCGAGGAGAAGCGCTGCCCCGAGCCCGTCGAGCCGATCGAGGACCAGAGCAAGGCGATCGACCTCTACAAGAAGGTCCTGCAGGCCGACCCGACCTACAAGCGCCTCCCCGAGGTGACGTACTACCTCGGGCGCGCCACCATCGAGGCGGGCAAGGAGCGCAAGGACGCCCAGCTCGAGAAGGACGGCGAGAAGTACCTGAAGGACGTCACGACGAAGTGGGCCAATGACCCGCTCGTGCCGCAGGCCCACCTCTCGCTCGCGGAGCACTACTTCGACAAGGACTCGCTCGTCCCCGCGAAGATGAACTACGAGCAGATCATCCAGCGCTTCCCGAAGCACCCGATGTACAACTACGCCCTCTACAAGCTGGGCTGGGTGTACTTCAACCTCGCCGAGTTCGAGAAGACGATCGACAACTCTCACCGGGTCTTCGGGGCGATCGACAACAAGGACGCCGGGCTCATCGAGTTCCGCGAGCAGGCGCTCAACGACCTCATCCAGGCCTACGCCGAGATCGACAACGGCTGGCAGCAGGCGCGCGACTACTTTCTCCGCCAGGTCGGGGAGAAGGAGACGTACGACAAGCTCGACAAGATGGCGGCGCTCCTCGTCTCGAAGGACAAGGACCTCGAGGCCGTCGACCTCTACAAGCACCTGATCTCGAAGGACAAGACGACGCCCAAGGTGGCCGAGTGGTTCGACGCGGTCATGGAGGTGCGGCGCAAGCTGGCAGACATCCGCGAGACCGAGAAGGAGGTCAACGAAATCACGGCCTTCTTCGACCCGAAGAGCCCGTGGCGGACCGCCAACGCCCGCAACGCGGACGCGATCGCGAAGGCCGACGACCTCGTCGCAGGCGGCCTCGCTTCGATGGCCAACCACTTCCACCGCGACGCGCAGGCGCTGCAGGACAAGAAGAAGCAGAAGGAGGCCGACGTCGACTTCGACAAGGCCGCGAGCTACTACGCCCGCTTCCTCGAGCGCTACCCCGACCATCCGGACTCGTACAAGTTCAACTTCTTCTACGCCGAGATCCTGTTCGACCGCTGCCTCTACATGGACGCGGCCGCCCAGTACGAGAAGACGCTCGCGAAGGACCTGCAGGGCGAGCTGACCGAGGACGCGGCCCTCGGCGTGGTCTACGCGATGGAGTCCGAGCTCGACAAGCTCGGGGTGCGCCAGAAGGCGAAGGGCAAGATCGAGATCGTCGAGGTCTCGGCCGAGGTGAAGAAGGCCGACGCCGAGGTGGACGACGCGCCCATCGTCGAGGCCCCGCTGCACCCGCTCGAGGAGCGGATGATCCGCGCCGCCGACCAGTATGTGAAGGTGCTTCAGGACGCGCTGAAGGACCCGGAATTCCTCAAGAAGTATCCGGATCGCGGCAAGCAGATCCCGTCGATGATGTACATCGCCGCCGAGATCTTCCACCAGAAGGGGCGCTATCGTGACGCCGTCACCCGGCTGCAGGTCATCTTCGACCTGTTCCCGAAGGACGAGATGGCGGGTTACGCCGTCAATCTCATCATCGACGCCTACAAGCGCCTGAAGAACTGGGTGAAGATCGAGGAGTGGGCCCGCGAGGTCATCGCGAAGAAGAACTTCACGACGCGCAAGCAGGAGGACTGGGAGCAGATCATCGCGGTCGCCAAGACGCAGCACGCGATGGACCTCACCCGCCAGCGCCGCTACGACGAGGCCGTCAAGGAACAGCAGGAGATCGTTGACGAGTTCGGCAAGAAGAACCGCGAGGTCGCGTCGAAGGCGCTCTTCAACATCGGCGCCATCCACGAAATCGCGCGGCGCTTCCCACAGGCCGTCGAGGCCTACGAGCGCGTCATCGCCCAGTACAAGGACATGGAGGTCGCCGTTCAGGCCCAGGCCGCGATCGGCATCCTGTACGAGAGCCAGACCGAGTTCGCGAAGGCCGCCGAGGCCTTCATGGGGATGCAGCAGTTCAAGACCTCGTTCAAGTCGAACCCGACGGCCGCCAAGCGGGCCGCCGACGCATACCGGGACGCGGGCATCCTGTACGAGGCGCTCGAGGACTACGACCGGGCCCACGAGGTCTTCACGACGTACACGAAGATCTACGGTGACCGCCCCGACGTGCAGGTCGTGGCGTTCCAGTCGGCCGTCGTGCTTGAGTACAAGAAGACCCCCGAGGCCGTCCTCGCGGCTGCGAAGGCGTACGAGAAGATCGCGAAGGCCTATGGGAAGAAGGACAGCGCCTACGAGCTGCGAGCGCTCGCGGCTTCGGGTGTCGCCTACAAGAAGGCCGACAAGGCGAAGCATCGCAAGACCGTCGAAGGCCTGTTCAAGCGCGTCACGAAGGGTTGGGAGACCCTCATGAAGGCCAAGGACAAGGGCGCCCCTCCGCCAGACGAGGCGACGAAGGCCTACGCAGCGCTCGCGTACTTCGAGCTCGCCGAGTACGCCTATGACGACTACAGCGTGCTGAAGGTCGAGGCGCTCAGCCGCGGCGGCGAGTTCGACATGAACCTGCTCGGCAAGACGCTGAAGGCGAAGGCCGAGGCCCTCAAGGCGTGCGAGGAGTCCTTCGGGCGCGTCCTCGACTTCCAGGACAAGGGCATGGGCGCCGCGTCGGCCTATCGAATCGGCAAGATCTACGACGAGTTCTACGACACCCTGATGAACGCGCCGCCCCCGCCCGGCCTCGAGCCCGAGCAGGAGGACGAGTACCGCTTCGCCCTCGAGGAGATGGCGGCCCCAGCTCAGGAGAAGGCGCTGACCGCCTTCACCATCGCGCTGAAGAAGGCCGTCTCGGACGGCGTCTACAACAAGTGGTCGCGCCTCTCGGCCGAGGCGGCGGCGAAGGTCAACAAGGACCAGTTCCCGCTCGCCCACTTCGAGACGCAGCCTGACAAGACGCGCGACACGGTGCTCTCGACGAGCTTCATCAAGATCGTCCGCCGCGGCTCCGAGGTCGTGGACTACCTGAAGAACGAGAGCTCGCTCCACACGCACGGCGGGGAGAAGCCGCACAGCCACGTGGACGGGTCCAAGGATGGCGCGGGCGAGCAGAAGGGGGACAAGTGATGCGCAAGCTCATCGTGGGACGTTGGGTCGCCTTCGGATTCGGACTCGGCCTCATGGGCCTCACGTCTGGCTGCGCCTCATCGGGTGGCACGGGCGGCGGCGGTGAGGACGACGACAGCCTGCCTGGCACGCGCCCTGTGCGCGTCGGCGAGCGCGACGGGGGCGGTGGCGCGGGTGGCGCGGGTGGCGGCGATGACGACTTCACGGTCCGCAAGATCGAGGAGGTCAAGGCGCCGGTCTACCTCGACGGCGTGAAGAAGGAGGCGCAAGACGACTTCCGCAAGGGCGTCGCGGCCGTCTCGTCCGAGAAGCCCGACTTCAAGCGCGCGATCGAGTTCTTCGAGGACGCGGCCGACGAGGACCCGAAGTTCCTCGAGGCCTTCTTCAACTGGGGGCAGGCGCTCGAGCGCATCGGCAAGGGCGACGAGGCCCTCGAGGTGTACGAGGAGGCGCTCGAGAAGAACCCGGGCAACGCCTCGGCGAGCGCCTACATCGCCAAGGTCTATCTCGGCAAGGCGCGGACGGCGCGCTTCCTTGGGGACGAGTCGGCGGCGACTGGCCACCTGCAGCGCGCGAAGTCACGGCTTGACGGCCTGCTCGCGACCGAGCCGACGAACGTCGCGGTGAACAACGCGATGGCCGTGTACTACCTGATGCAGGACGACATCGAGGCGGCCGAGCGCTACGTGCGCGAGGTGCTCTATGTCGAGCCGACGAACGTCACGGGCCTCAACACCCGCGGCCTCATCAACCTGAAGCAGAACAAGTACCTGATGGCGAAGTGGATCTTCGAGAACAAGGTCCTCCGCGAGGACCCCGCGTCGACCGAAGCCCACACGAACCTTGGCTACACCTACATCAAGCTCGAGCAGCGCCCGCTCGCGATGCGTCACTTCCAGAAGGCGCTCGAGTACGACGCCGACAACATGGAGGTGCGCATGAACATCGCCGCCATGCTGCTCGAGCACCTCGACTACACGCAGGCCCTGTCGCACTACGACCTCGTGCTGAAGCAGCAGCCGAAGAACACCGAGGCGAAGTCGGGCCGCTGCGACGCGATCTACGGCCTCGGCGGATCTGCGAACGACCGGAATGCGCAGTTCAAGAAGGCACTTGAGTGCTATGACCGCCTCGTGGGCGAGCGCCCGGACAAGGCGCACCTCTACAAGCGGGCGGCCGAGACCTGCCAGAACCGTCTGCAGGATCTCGAGGGAGCGGTCCGGTACTATGAGCTTTACCTGAAGCATGGCAAGCTGGTGGCGGACGAGGCGGACAAGATCGGCAAGACGATCTTCAGCCTCAAGGACATCATCAAGAACGGCGGCCTCAAGGCCATGATGGAGCCCCCGCCCGAAGAGCCGTCGGCCGAAGGTGGCGAGGGTGGCGAGGGTGGCGGCGAGACGCCTCCCGAGACAGCCGAGTGACGACAGCGACCTGACACACGAGGAGATGTGCGATGAAGAAGCTTGGAATGATCGTGGTGGTGGCGCTGTCGGCAATCACGTCGACGGCCTCGGCGGCCGACTCGAAGTCGAAGTTCTACGACTTCTCCGACCAGCTGATCGACGGCGAGATCAAGAAGCCGACGACGCTCTACTCGAACGTGCGTGGTGAGGCGAAGTTCAGCCGCATGCTCGAGTTGAAGAAGGAGCTGTTGCCGAACGTGCAGACCTCGCGCCGCGAGCGCGTGTTCAAGTGAGCGCCTGACCGCACGCGAACGCCGTCGGCGACAGCCGCGCGAAGGTTGTGATGAGGCGAGGTGGCCAGCAGGGCCCCTCGCCTCTTCGCGTTTCGGGCCCCGGAAGGTCGCGCGGGCCTCGGGGTGAATGCGGCGGGCCGCGCGCGAGCAACGCTAGGCGCGGAGGGCGCCCGCTGCGATCTGCTCGGACTCGAGGATGGTGACGCCCGAACGCGCGGCGGCGAGGGACGCGAGCAGGGCGGCGGCGACGACGGCGGCGGAGATGGGTCGATAGCGCGGCGGCGTGAGTGGCCGCAGGAGGCGGGCGAGCCCGAGCCCGAGGCGCTCGAGCGGACGTGACTCGCTGCGAGGGCCGTCGAGGAAGGACGGGCGCAGAATGGTCAGCGCGGTGAAGCCGAGGCCAGCGAGGTCCCGCTCGAGCTCGCCGCGCGTCCTGAGATAGAGGCTGCGGGCCTGGGCGTCAGCACCGACCGAGGAGACGAAAGCGATGCGGGCGACGCCAGCGGCGCGAGCCGCGCGGGCGAAGGCCAGGATGAGCTCGGGATCGCGGGCGCGGAAGGCGGCCTCCGCCGACGTCGGGGTACCCTCCCGGGTGGCCTCGGCACGGGCCTTGCGGCGGGTGGAGCCGAGCGCACAGGCGATAGCGTCGACGCCGTCGAAGATGGACGCGGGCGGATTGGCGAGGTCGACGACGGGGTTCGTGAGGCGCCCGCCCGGGACGGCCAGCGCGAGCGGGCGGCGGGTCGGTGCGACGATGGGGCCGAGCGCTGCGTCCGCGAGGGCGAGCCGCAGGGCCTCGCCACCGACGAGCCCGGTGGCACCTGCGATGAGGAACGACATCACGACCTCCGATCCGCGGCACCGCCAGCGGGAGCGCAAGCTTGCACCGCGCGCGGCCACGCAGGGAAGTTTCCGGTCGTCAGGACCTTGCCTCCGACCAGCGGGTGATGTATCGTGTCGGGCCGCGAAGCCCCAGAGAGCGTTCAACTGGCGGGTGGCGAGGCGGTCAGGACAGTGGTCACATGTCACGGGTGGGCACGACCCACGGATGACGCGGACGCGAGGTGAGGCAGATGAGTCAGGGCAATGGCGCAGGCGGCGGGGGCGGACTTTGGAGCGCTGGCGTGCCCGGTCTCGGGGTGGGGTCGGTCACGAGCCGGTTCCAGCCGTACATCCTGCAGCCCGGGTCGCCGAACGCGTACACCTGCTTCGGCATGTGGGAAGACAAGGCACCGAGCTGCATCCCGATCGAGGAGGTCACGAGCGACGATCCGCTCGACGGCTGCTCGCAGGCCGGTGAGTGCCGCTCCTGGGCGCTCGATCAAAACCCGCCGACGACGCGCTTCCCGATCAAGCCTCGCCGGGATGGGCGCTTCGAGATCCAGCAGTTCCGCGACTTCATCCGGGAACAGGAGACCTACAACATGGTCACCGAAACCGGGCGAATCATCGTGACGTACCCGGGGAATCGCCCCGTGCCGAAGGCGAAGCGGTTCTTCCTGAACGTGAAGAACCTCGAAGAGGCCGAGCTCGACGTGGACCTCGAGTTCGAGCTGCTCGTCACGGTCGACCGCATGATCCTGCGGCAAGCCACGAAGGGGGGCGCCCCCATGGCCCCGGTCCGCGCGATGGCGAAGCCCGAGGAGGACGAGGCGCGGCGCAAGGACCGCATCGGCGACCTGCTCAAAGGCAAGATCCGCAAGGATATCCGTAGCGAAGACACGACAGCGGGCGCGGCCGGCAACGACGACATCGACGACTTCGACTTCGAGGGGCTCGAGCTCGACGAGTTCGAGGACGATCTCGACGAGGAGGACATCGAGGTCGACCTCGCCGAGGAGGACGTGCCCGAGGTTGGCGACGAGGCGGTCGAGGCCGAGCTTGTGCCCGTCGACATCGGCGACGAGATCGGCTTCGACGACGACGGTGAGCTCGAGCTTGAGCTCGAGGGCGAGGGCGAGGACGGCGACGGCGAGGAGGAGGAGGCCCCCGCGGCGGCCCCCGAGGCGACCGAGGACGCTGGCAAGGGTCGCAGCGGGAAGAAGGTGGCCAAGGGCGGCAAGGGCGCGCGCGAGGACGAGGACGAGGCGCCGAAGCCGAAGGCGGGCGGGAAAAAGACCGAGGCGGTGGCGCTGGCGGGAAAGGCCGCGAAGAAGGCGGTCGAGGTCGAGCCCGCGCCGAAGAACCGGAAGCAGGCCGAGCCCGAGCCCGCGCCGAAGAACCGGAAGCAGGCCG
>SXGQ01439983.1_pt1 | contig 15314 bp, 15 predicted proteins | sample 3178371 | NCBI WGS metagenome assembly SXGQ01 (sample SAMN11356859, study PRJNA531348) | freshwater metagenome | isolation source: freshwater sample F1-20 | place: China: Fuxian Lake, Yuxi | collected 2017-12-25
GGCCAGTTCGGGAACCACGCCGCCGTAGTCGCGGTGCATCGCAATCTGCGAATGCAGGGCCTGGCCGCGCAGGCAGCCGTTGGTGTCGACAATCGCAACCCCCGTTTCGTCGCACGAACTTTCGAAGCCAAGAACCAGCAAGGGTGTCGGGGCTGAATGTGTTTGCGAAGAGAAGGCTGGCGTGCTCATGGTATCGGGTGTGATGCTGGCAGGGCATATTGTCCCATAGCGTGCTTCATGTTTGTGCATTGCCACGTCCGGGGTGGTGGCCACTTTTTGCGCGTCGGTTGCTGATGCCCGATGGTGCACGGTTTTGATGCGTTTCTAGGGTCGTGTAGGGCGAAAAAGGGGGTAGCCATGTGAAATGTGCGGCAAAAAGCTGGCATGCCGTTTGCTAACTACCGAATGTGGGCAGCCGGCGACGGCAGCTTACAGGTGGATTGACAGGTCTCCCGCGGGGAAGCCCCGGGAGTTGGACGTCGGCGCACTGTTTCTGCGGTTGGTTTGCAGGGCATGCGCCGCTTTTTTTTGCGCTGGCAAGGGATTGGGTGCGTTTGCTTTCATGCGTCAGTCAATTGCGTTTGCAAGCCGATAAGCGCAGCTGTAGACGATGTCAGTGCGATTGACGCGGCGGAGGGCTGCGGTGGTTTAGACTGTCAGTCTTGCCATGTTCTACTGAAGGTCGGGCGTTTCATGTTTGCCTGCGCATCACTCATACGCGAAATCGGTCGGGGTAAAGAAGGTGCTCGCAGCCTCACAGCCGAGCAGGCTGAGGCCCTGTATGCCGCCATGCTGGCTGGCGAGGTATCCGACCTTGAGTTGGGGGCCGTGCTGATTGCGCTGCGTGTGAAAGGCGAAAGCGCGCAGGAGTTGGTCGGCTTTTGCAGGGCAGCGCAGTCCTTGCTGCCACGTATCGACACGCCCGAGCCCATGTCGGGGCCGTCCAAGCCCACTCTCGTCTTTCCGTCCTACAACGGCGCGCGGCGTCGCCCCAATCTGCTGCCACTGTTGGCGGGTGTTTTGGCGCGACTGGGCTACCCCGTTCTCATCCACGGTCATCTGGAAGATCCGACTGGGCGCATCACCACGGCGCAGGTATTTGAACATTTGCGTTGGCCGCAGTTTGGCGGCGAGTTGTTGCGCGGCGAGGTTTCTGAACGTCTCGCCAAGGCACTTGCCGATGCGCATAACCAGCGCTGGCCCTTGTTTGTGCCGACACAGCATCTGCATCCGGGTCTGGTAAGTCTGCTGGACAGGCGCCGGGTGCTGGGCGTGCGCAATGCCACGCATACCATCGTCAAGTTGTTGCGACCCGTGTCGGGTCCTTCGCTGTTGGTCACCAGTTACACGCATCCGGAATTTTTTCATCTGCAGCGTGAAGTGCTGGGCGCATTGAACGTCAGCGCACTGGTCATCCGCGGACATGAGGGTGAAGCGGTGGCGCACCCGCAAAAAGCGCCCCGCATGGACGGGGTGTTGAACGGTCAAACCTGGTGCGTGGATGAGGGCGATCCGACTTTTGTCGACCTGCCCGAACGCAACCCCGACCGTGACGCGCAGCATACCGCCGAGCAGACGCTTGAGTGGCTCGTTCGCATGGACCGCGAGGGGGTATTGGCATTGCCGCCGGGTTTGCAACGGCAGATCGAAGCGATTGATTTGGTGGCGTTGCAGATGCAAACACCACCGCAGGCCGGTTGATGAGTTCAACGGGCAAGGTGTTCGACGCCATTGTGATTGGCGGTGGTGCGGCGGGGCTGATGTGCGCAGCGGTGGCCGGGCAGGGCGGAGCGCGGGTTGCCGTGCTGGATCACTCTGAAACCGTCGCTGAAAAAATCCGGATCTCGGGTGGGGGGCGATGCAACTTCACCAACCGCGATGTCACTGTTACCAATATGGTGGGCGAAAATCCGCGCTTTGCGCGTTATGCGCTGACCGAGTATCCGTCGTCGCGCTTCATCGACCTGGTGCGTGAGCACCGCATCCCCTTTCATGAAAAACACAAGGGGCAACTGTTCTGCGACAACAGTGCGCAGGACATCATCGACATGCTGATGGCCGAGTGCGCCAAGGGTCGCGTGCAGCATATGCGTCCGGTGACGGTGGGTGAGGTCAAGCCCGATGGTGACGATGGCTGGGTCGTGCAGGTGTCGGGCGTTGGCGAATTGCGCGTACGCCATGTGGTGGTGGCCACCGGCGGATTGTCGATTCCCAAAATTGGCGCAACTGACTGGGGTTACCGCCTTGCGCGTGATCTCGATATCCCTGTTGTTGAGACCCGTCCGGCGCTGGTTCCCCTGATGTTTGATCCGGTGCAGTGGCAGCCGTTTGCCGCAATGTCGGGTTTGGCTCTGCCGGTGAGGGTGAGGGCGCCTGCCGAAAAAGGGGCGCCGGTGTTCGATGAGGATCTGCTGTTTACTCACCGGGGGTTGAGTGGTCCGGCGATTTTGCAGATATCGTCTTTCTGGCAACCGGGGCAAGACATCGAGATCGACCTGGCGGCGGGTGTTGATTGGGAGAGCATTCTGATTGCGGGTAAGGCGGGTGGTCGGCACCTGCTGAAAAACGCTGTGCTGGACAACATGCCCAAACGCCTGTGGGACACGTGGCTGGATCAGCCCGATTGGCACTCGGTGGCTGCCCAGCGCCATGCCGACCTGGCAGACAAGCCTTTGCGCGCACTGGCAGCGTCGCTGCGACAGTGGCGTGTCCGGCCCATGGGGTCGGAGGGGTATCGCAAGGCGGAGGTGACACGCGGAGGGGTGAGCACGCGTGCGCTGGACGCGGTGACCATGCAGAGCAAGGCTCACCGGGGGCTGCATTTCATCGGCGAGGTCGTGGACATTACCGGTTGGCTGGGTGGGTACAACTTCCAGTGGGCGTGGGCCAGCGCGCATGCCGCCGGGCGGGCGATAGCATGCGGGCGATAGGAGCGGGGCGGTCGTGATCGGGCGGTAGGACAGGGCGTAGCCGCCAATCCGCCGCCCACGAACCGACTCACTTTAGAGACTCCTCTCCGCATTCGGGGGTGGCGAAGCAGGCCCGCCCGGGTTAAAATCTTGGTGTCTGTTACAGGAGAACTGCCGGAAACCACCGCGCAGTGCCGAAGGCGTAATCCCCATGAACGCTCAGGCCACGGTACTGGCAGACATTCAAATCTGGAGAGCACCTGCGCGGGTCACAAACCTGCAGGCGGGTCGCCGAAGGGGCAAACACAGCAGCGGACGCGAGTCGCCGTAGCCCGTGTGAATCTCTCAGGCAAAAGGACAGAGAGGGGTCGGCGTGCATACGCCGTTGTGGCTTTTTGCCCGGCGTCTGCACAAACATAACGACCCTTCGGAGTCCATCATGAAAGTCATCGTCCTCGGTTCCGGCCTTCTCGGCACCACTTCCGCTTACTTCCTGAACAAAAACGGCCATGACGTCACCGTCATAGACCGTCAACCAGCCTCCGGCATGGAAACCTCGTTTGCCAATGGCGGCCAGATCTCCGTGTCACATGCCGAGCCTTGGGCCAACCCCGGTGCGCCCAAAAAAGTGTTCGGCTGGCTGATGAAGGAAGACGCGCCCCTGCTGGTCCGCCTGCGCGCGGACGCACGCCAGTGGCGTTGGGGTCTGCAATTTCTGCGTGAGTGCACACCAGCCCGCACCCGCCACAACATCATCCAGATCGTGAATCTCGGTTTGTACAGCCGCGCCACCCTGCAGCAACTGCGCTCAGAGACAGGTCTGGAATATGACTGCTTGACCAAGGGCATTTTGCATTACTACACCAATCAGGCCGAGTTCGATTCTGCCGCCGAACCCACCCGCATCATGCAGGAGTTTGGTTGCGACCGCGAAATCATCGACAGCCGTCGCGCTGTTGAAATTGAACCTGCCCTGAAAAATGTGGCTCACAAGATTGTCGGTGCCACGTACACCCAGTCGGATGAGTCAGGTGATGCTCACAAGTTCACCCGTCGCCTGTCCGAGTTGGCAGCGACCAATGGCGTCGAGTTCAAGTACAACACGGCCATTCTGGGTCTGGAGCAGGCGGGAGGCCAGATTTCCGGCGTACGTGTGCGCAATGCCGATGGCAGCGTTCAAACCTTGACGGCCGACTCGTACGTACTGGCCATGGGCAGTTACAGCCCCATGCTGGTACGTGACTTGGGTATCGACCTGCTGATTTACCCTGCAAAGGGCTATTCGGCCACCCTGCAGTTGGACAAGCCAGAGCTGGCGCCCCAGGTCAGCCTGACCGATGACGAGTACAAACTGGTGTTTTCGCGTCTGGGCAATCGCCTGCGCATCGCCGGTACGGCAGAGCTCAACGGTTACAGCACCAATCTGAACATGGTTCGCTGCAAGGCCATCACCCGCCGCACGCTGGAGATTTTCCCCGGCATCGCAGACCCTGACAGTGCAGAGTATTGGACCGGACTGCGCCCGGCTACCCCTTCGAACGTGCCTTATATCGGTCGTACCAAGTACAGCAACCTGTATCTGAACACCGGTCATGGCACATTGGGTTGGACGCATTCCTGCGGTTCGGGCCGTGCGATTGCCGATATCGTCAGCGGTCGCCGTCCCGAACTGGATTTTGCGTTCTGTCGCATGCCGGCACAAAGCACCCCCTTGCTCACAAGCGCCTGACACGGGTTTCGACGTTGTTCTGCAGAAAGGGCGTTTTGCGCCAATATGTAACAATTGTTGAAGAATTGTTCTAAAAAAGACGTCAACCCTGTCAACGAAAGTGCGGCAGGGCTCGTTATTGGGGCATAGTTCTCTAAAAACGGTTGTTTACCATGAACGTCAATCGCCCTTTCTCAGATGTAGTTCGCAGCTTTGTGGTGCGTCGCGGCCCCGATGGCAGCCTGTTCGAGTTGCCCAATCGTATCGCTCAGCAATTCGACCAAGCCTGCCAAAAGCAGAGCATTTCCGAGGCGTATCGCCCGTTTGCCAAGTACCGCGTCCACTGAAACACCTGTTTTCCGGTTTTTCAGTCATAACGGGTACGTCAACGGCCCCTCCGGGCGTTGAAACATCAAGCCGCCGCATCCCCCGGCGGCTCTGATTTGTTACCATCGGGGGGTTGTCTCCCAGAACATCCCGATGTCAGACCACCGCAAGCCTCCGCCATCCGAAGCCGGCATTATTGCCGATGCTTCGAATTCCAATTTTCTAAGAGCCATCGTCGCCAGTGACGTGGCATCGCCTGATTACGCGCACCGTCCGTGGTCCGGGCAGCCCGGTGTGGCCGCCACGCATGCGCAGTCGCCCGAAGACCCGGCGCGTATCCGTACCCGCTTCCCGCCTGAGCCCAATGGCTATCTGCATGTGGGGCATGCCAAGTCCATTTGTCTGAATTTTGGTCTGGCGCGCGACTTTGGTGGCGTTTGCCATATGCGTTTCGACGACACCAACCCCGAAAAAGAAAGCCAGGAGTTCGCAGATTCCATTCTGGATGCCGTCCAGTGGCTGGGTTTTGGCTGGGAGCATGGCGTCGGCGCCAGTGAGACCGGCAAGGTCGAGAGCAATCTCTACCATGCCAGCGATTATTTTGACGTCATGTATGCCTGTGCCGAATATCTCATCCAGGCGGGGCATGCCTATGTAGACCAGCAGACGGCTGAAGAAATGCGTGCCAACCGGGGTACGCTGACCGAGGTCGGCAAAAATTCGCCATGGCGCGATCGCCCTGCGGCTGACAGTCTGCGACTGTTCCGCGAAATGCGGGCAGGACAGCACCCCGAGGGCAGCATGGTGCTGCGTGCGCGCATCGACATGGGTAGCCCCAACATCAATTTGCGCGACCCTGCCATCTACCGTATCCGTTTTGCGCATCATCACCGCACGGGCGACGCATGGTGTGTATACCCCATGTACACGTTTGCCCATCCCATCGAAGATGCGCTGGAAAAAATCACCCATTCCATCTGCACGCTCGAATTTGAAGACCAGCGGCCGTTTTATGACTGGCTGCTGCAGCGTCTGGCTGAAACGTGTTCAGACGCCGACGGCAAAACCATTGGCGGTTTTTTTGCAAAGCCCTTGCCCAAGCAGATCGAGTTTGCGCGACTTAACCTGACCTATGTGGTCACGAGCAAACGCAAGCTGCAGCAACTGGTGGCTGAGAAGCGCGTTGACGGTTGGGATGACCCACGCATGCCGACGATTGTGGGCCTGCGGCGGCGTGGTTACACGCCAGAGTCCATACAACTTTTCTGCGAGCGTATCGGTGTTTCCAAATCCGATTCGTGGATTGACTACAGCACCCTGGAGGGCGCGCTGCGCGACGATCTCGATGGTCGTGCCGACCGTGCGGTGGCTGTACTCAAACCGCTGAAACTGGTCCTGGATAATGTGCCGGACGACTGGCAGGACGACTGCAGTGCTCCGGTGCATCCGCATCATCCTGAACGTGGTGTGCGTCACTTCCCCATCCACAAGAACCTGTGGATCGAGGCAGATGACTTCATGATAGAGCCTGTCAAAGGATTTTTCCGCTTGTTCCCTGGCAACAAGGTGCGTCTGCGCTACGGTTATGTGATCGAGTGCACGGGCTTTGACCGTGCGCCGGACGGCGAGGTTGTCGTCGTGCATGCCAATGTGTTTCTCGATAGCAAATCGGGTACGCCGGGTGCAGACACCTACAAGGTCAAGGGCAACATCCACTGGGTCAGCGAAAAAGCGGCCGTCAAGGCGCAGGTTCGCCTCTACGACCGCTTGTTCTCCGAAGCGCATCCAGATGCCGGCGGACGCGACTTTTTGACTGTGCTCAACCCTGATTCGGTTCAGGTGGTTTCCGCCATGCTCGAGCCGGGTTTGGCACAGGCCGCACCCGATGCGCGTTATCAGTTCGAACGACACGGTTACTTTGTGGCTGATCGGCGCGACCATGGTGCGGATGGGGCGGTATTCAACCGTATCACCACACTCAAAGACTCTTGGGGGAAAGCGGGATAAGTCTCATTGGGGGGCGATGTGTCTGACAAAGACCGCCCCAAAAATCGGGTTTTCAGCCATAGACGTGCCCTTGTCGCAGGATTAAAATTTCAACATGCAGTACGAAACAGAATCACCCGATAGCCGTTTCCCAAGCCTGGCCAATCACTTCCTGATTGCCATGCCCAATATGCTTGACCCCAATTTTCACGGCACCGTCATTTACCTGTGCGAACACAACGAGCGTGGCGCCCTCGGTCTGGTGGTCAACCGCGATACCGAGATTCTCGTGTCAAACCTTTTTGACCGCATTGACCTCAAGCTTGAAATTGCTGTAGAGGGCGAGCGCAAGGTGCTGTATGGCGGTCCGGTTCAGTCAGATCGTGGGTTCGTTTTGCACACGCCAACCCGTGAATGGAATTCAACGCTCAAGATTGGTTCAGATGTCGCGCTGACCACCAGCAAGGACGTGCTCGAAGCCTTGGCAGACGGCCGAGGTCCGCGCGACTGGCTCATCACTTTGGGCTATGCCGGTTGGGCTGCCGGGCAATTGGAGCATGAGATTGCGGACAATGCCTGGCTGACGGTCAAAGCCAGCAGCGACATTCTCTTCCATACGCCGGTTGAACGCCGATTCGAGGCCGCTTTCAGCCTTCTCGGTTTCGACCCCGGTCGCCTGTCTTCAACGGCGGGCCACGCGTGACGCAGGCTCCCGCCTTGCGTCCAGCCATCTGTCTTGCTTTCGATTTCGGTGAAGTCCGGATCGGTGTTGCCGTGGGCAACAGTTTGACAGGCAGTGCCCAGAGTCTCGGTATCATTCAAGCGCCGGACAATGCCACACGCTTTTCCCGCATCGCAGATTTCATCAAGCAGTGGCAGCCCGACGCCCTGGTGGTGGGCGTTCCGCGTCACCCAGATGGTGCGCCACATGAGATGACACTGCGTTGTGAAAAATTTTCGCGACAACTGGAAGGGCGATTTGCCAAGCCGGTTTTTTGTGTGGATGAGCGTTATACCTCGGTTGAGGCCTCCAGCAGGGTGACACGCAAGCAGGTAGATGACGTCGCTGCGTGTATCATTCTCGAACAGTTTTTTTCGCAGCAAAGTTCGACATCATGAGACTGCCCGACCCCGAAGCCCTCTATGCCCGCCTGCGCCACGAAGTGGCTGCTGCGTATCCAGACCGTTCATCGCTTGCGCTCATCGGTGTACACAGTGGAGGCGCCTGGATCGCCGAGCGTCTGCATCGCGACCTGCAGTTGCCGGTGCCCTGCGGTTTTCTCGACAGCGCGCTATACCGAGACGACTTTTCCTCGCGCGGCATGAAATCAGCACCACACCCGGCCGACGTCCCGTTCGACGTCAACGGAATGAATATCCTCATCGTTGATGACGTGCTCTACACCGGGCGCACCACGCGGGCCATCATTAACCATATTTTTGATTATGGCCGCCCTGCGCGCATCGATCTGGCCGTGCTGCTGGACCGGGGTGGTCGCGAGTTGCCCATTACCGCCTCTTTCATGGGGCAGGCGTTGGCACTGGCGCCCGAGCAAAGTTTTGTTCTGAGCCGTGACGACAACGGCAGTTTTCAACTGACACTGGAAACCCGGCATGCATAATCCGCAACTGGATCGCAACGGCCAACTGCGTCACCTACTGACGATAGAAGGCCTGTCCCGCGCCATGATCCACCACATACTGGACACGGCCGTGCCCTTCGTCTCGCTGGCTGACCGCGAGGTCAAGGCGGTTCCGCTGCTGCGCGGGCATTCGGTGTTCAACCTGTTTTTTGAAAACTCCACCCGCACGCGCACTACGTTTGAGATTGCAGCCAAGCGTCTGTCGGCTGACGTGGTCAATCTCAACATCAATGCGTCGTCCACCAGCAAAGGCGAATCCTTGCTGGACACTATCGACAACCTGGCGGCCATGAATGCCGACATGTTTGTTGTGCGTCATTCGGAAAGTGGAGCGCCGACATTCATCGCGCAACACCTGAATCGCACACGCGACGGGCAGGTCAGCGTCATCAACGCCGGCGACGGTCGTCATGCCCACCCCACGCAGGGCCTGCTGGACATGTACACCATCCGGCATTACAAAAAAGACTTCACCAATCTGCGCGTGGCCATCGTCGGCGACATTTTGCACAGCCGCGTCGCACGGTCCGACATTCATGCGCTCAGCACCTTGGGTGTGCCCGAGATCCGTGCCATTGGTCCGCAGACGCTCCTGCCTTCGCACCTCGAGTCGTTGGGTGTGAGCAGCTATACCGACATGAAAGCGGGGTTGCAGGACGTGGACGTCATCATGATGCTGCGTCTCCAGCACGAGCGCATGAAAGGTGCGCTCATTCCGTCAGCGCAAGAGTTTTACAAGCACTATGGTCTGACTGAAGACAAACTGGCGGTGGCCAAACCGGATGCGATTGTCATGCACCCCGGGCCCATGAACCGCGGAGTTGAAATCGACTCGGCGGTGGCCGATGGGCCTCGTTCCGTCATTCTCAGTCAGGTCACCTTCGGCATTGCAGTCCGGATGGCGGTGATGAGTGTGCTGGCATCTACTCGGGCAGGAAAATAAATGAGCATGCGAATTCTCATCAAGGGTGGTCACATCATCGACCCCCTGCAGAACATCAACGCGGTGGGCGATCTGGCCATTGCCGCTGGTCGCGTTGTGGCGGTGGGGCAGGTTGGTGACGGTTTTGCAGCCGATCAGACCATCGACGCCAAGGGTCTCATCGTCGCGCCGGGTCTGGTCGACCTGTCTGCGCGCTTGCGCGAACCCGGTTACGAGTACCGCGCCACGCTCGAATCCGAAATGTTGGCGGCTGTTTCCGGTGGTGTCACCGCACTGGCTTGCCCGCCCGACACAGACCCCGTGCTGGACGAGCCTGCACTGGTTGAAATGCTGAAACATCGCGCGAGACAACTCAATCAAGCGCATGTGTTTCCGCTGGGTGCCTTGACCAAGGGGCTGGGTGGTGAGGTCATTACCGAGATGGCTGAACTGGCAGAGGCGGGTTGTGTCGGTTTTTCTCAAGCGGACATGACGGTGACCAATACTCAGGTTCTGCTGCGAGCGTTGCAATATGCCAAGACCTTCGGTCTTACTGTGCATCTGCGCCCGCAGGACGCCTATCTGGGCAAGGGCGGTGTCGCACACAGTGGCGCATATGCATCGCGCATGGGTCTTTCGGGTGTGCCTGTCATGGCCGAAACCATTGCACTGATGACCCTGTTTGAACTGGTGCGTTCAACGGGCACACGTGTGCACCTGTGCAGGCTATCGTCTGCGAAGGGCATTGAACTGGTGCGACAGGCCAAGCGGGAGGGTTTGCCCATTACCTGCGACGTGGCGGTTCATCACATTCACCTCATTGATCTGGATATCGGTTTCTTCGACCCCAATGCACGTGTCAGTCCTCCGTTTCGCGAGGGTCGGGACCGAGACGCCATCCGCGAAGCACTCGCCGATGGCACCATCGACGCCATCTGTTCAGATCACACGCCGGTAGACGACGATGCAAAACTGTTGCCATTTGGCGAAGCTGAGCCAGGTGCCACCGGTTTGGAACTCCTGTTGCCGCTGGTGCTCAAGTGGGCGGATGAATCTCGGGTGGGCTTGGACAAAGCCCTGGCACTGCTGACGCACAAACCCGCATCCATTCTGGGTTGCCCGGTCGGTGATCTGCGACCGGGTCGGTCTGCTGACATCTGTATTTTTGACCCCAAAGCGGACTGGGTGGTCAAACCTGAAACGCTCAACAGCCAGGGCAAACACACACCGTATGTAGGCTATACGCTGATCGGTCAAAACCGCATGTCGCTGGTGGGTGGGGTGGTGGCGTATCAGGCGGGCAGCCAAGCCTGACGACTGACGCACGAAAAAGACAGTCGCCCCAACTCATGCATCCTGAAAGCATCTACGGCCGCAAACGGTAAACGAGCTTAATGCAAAAAGGCCCCGTAGGGCCTCTCTGCAATCAAGCATCAGATACTGCGATACCCTGCGGATAATGCGACGGTGTCTTGCGGCCGATCAACGCAGCACGGCGCGCAGCACTTCGGGACGGCTGAAGTTCGGGCGCTCAAGTATCGCCACTTCAGGACGATCGAAGCGGGCAGAGCGATCAAACATCGGACGCTCGCCAGCATTGACCGATGCGCTGGCCGACACAGACACGCTGGCGTTCACGTTGGCACCGTTACTTTGGGGCGCACTGGGTTGCTGCAAGTAAGCGCCTTCGCCAAGGTTGGGTCCACGTGCACGCTTGGAACTGGAATCGGCCACTTTGCCTGCGTCCTGACCCGCATTGCCTGCTGTATTGCCGTCAGCGGGAGCATTCGGATTTTGTGCAGTCGGTGCGCCTGCATCAGGTGTTTGCGATTTGGGGGTTTCAGACTTCGGTGCTTCGGCCTTTGGAGCCTCTGTCTTGGGTGCCTCTGCTTTCGGAGCTTCACCGCGGTTCATGTCTTGCGGCGGGGCTGCGCGGCCAACACGTGCAACCAGTTCTGCGCCGGCACGACCGTTGGCGCTGATGCTGCGTCCTGCTGATGCTGCTGCGTCCGCTGTGAATGAACCGCTGACATCAGCGCGGGGCATATTGCCACGGCTTTCTTCACCGCGCTGGCTGCCTTTTTCCATTTCGCTCTTGCCCTTGTCGGCTGCTGCGCTCAGGCTGCTGCGCGCTTTGTCGGAGGTGCTGGCTACCATGACTTTGGATTGTTCAACAGCTGCGTTCACTGCGGCCTTGGCTTGCTCCGCACGAGCCTGGCCTTGAGCGACTGCGGAAGCGATAGTGGCTTTACCCTGTTCGGCAGCGGCAGTCAGACGTGCCTGACCTTCGGCTTGGCCGGCGGCCATACGATCCTTGGCGCTGTTCATGCCGTTGGATGCGCTGTTGCTGACGGTGGCTGTTGCAGATGCCTGAGCCGATGCATCGACGTTGGCTTGTTGGCTGGCTGCAGCGGCGGTGGCGTATGCCTTGCCCCAGCCGTTGATGCTGCCGGTGGCTGCGTGAGCGCCGTTGCCAAATGCGAGTGCGAGGCCCAGGGCGATGGTGGAGAGAGCGACGTTGTTCATGGTGTTTACCTTTCAGTGAGTTTGTCTGGTGCGCTGTTTGTCTGCGCGATGGACACACTGTAGGTTTTTGGCTGACATGCTCCCACTACCCGAAGCGGCAACTCCCCATCCCCCATGGTAGAGCGCGTGGCGGTGCATTGGTTTTTGGAGGCTGCCCGGGGATGTCGCTGCTTCGGCGGCATTGCAGTACGGCGGTATCCGAGCGCCTGCCCCCAACAGAAAGCGGGGTTGTTACCCAAAGATTCGTCCAAGTCGTCGACAAGCGACAACTTGGCCCCTTGCACTCGCGTTCGCATGCGAACGCAGGAGTGCGGCGGTGTCATCTGGTGCGGGGTCGGTCGGGCTCGCCCGCAGTGCGACGCGAACATGCGCCTATCTGTCAGAGGGTGTTTGGAAGTTGACTCCGCCGGATCGCATCCGGGCATTTTACTGCGCGACTGTGAAGCGACCGTACCCGAGGCCCCGCGCAGTCGGGGCGAGGAGGGCGCGAGCACAAAGACGCAGAAAATGAGCCGGGAGAACCGCCGGAGCAACGACGGACGCCCAAGACGCTCAGAGTGCGCCAAAACTACGCACCAATCGATAGTTAGCGCGCTGTCCGGAGCCGCTACCCCGCCAACTCATCAAGCCGCTGCAAAATGGCGTCCCGACACGCCTCTGCATAGTGATGCCGTGTCCACTCGGGGTGATAAATCGGCTCGCACGGTACCAGAGTCACCGTGTAGCGTCGCGGTGATTTCCACAGCAGCATGACGTTCTGCGCCATGGTCTGCTCTCCGACAAACGCGGGGTCCGTACTGAGCGCACCGGTCTCATCCGTGTATCGCAATGCCACCGGAATCAGCGGAACACCCGCATTGACGGCTGCCTGCAGCATGTTGGAGTGAAAGGGCGCAACGCCGGTGCCGTCTGTTGTCGTTCCTTCCGGACACACAGCCACCTGGCGGCCTGCGCGAATGCGGGCTTCAGCATCCTTGATCACCTTGTGCACGGCATGCCGCCTGCCGCGCTCAATGAAAATGGTGCCAGCGCCAGCTACCAGTTTGCCTGCCAGCGGCCACGTTGCAATCTCCGATTTGGCGATGAAGATGCTTGGCGACTGGCTGTTGACCGCGAAAATATCGAGCCATGAAACATGGTTCAAAACCAATAGGGCGGGCGTTTCTTGCCACGTGCCTTTCAATACCGGTGTGATGCGAAACAGATTGAGAAGCTTGCGCGAATACCAGCGCTCCACATTGATGCGACCCGTTTCATTGAGCAGCGGAAACAACAGCAACACGATCAGCAGACCGAGCAGGATATGCAGAATGAATCTGAAAGCGCGAAATGGCCACATAGGCTGTGTCTCCAGCGGTCTGTTTTAGTGGCTCAATATGTGAGCCTGTTGTTCATGGTGATGAATGGTTGAACGCAAACTTGCAACAAGCAGGTCATTTACGACAAATCATTTACGCCTGATCTCCAGTCGGCAACATGGCAACGCACGGCGTGCTGAACAATTCGCCGTCTTCCAGTCGAAGCCCGGTCAGCCGCCCGCCCCACACGCATCCGGTATCCAGTCCGCACAGGTCGTCTCGTACCATCAAGCCCAACGTGGACCAGTGCCCGAACAGCACCCGCGAGCGTGCACTTTTGCGTCCATGCACTTCAAACCACGGCACATAGCCGGGCGGGGCAGATTTGGCATTGTCCTTGATCTTGAAATCCATCACGCCTTCCTGCGTACAAAAACGCAGGCGTGTCAGCGCATTCACAATGATGCGCAGACGGTCGTGGCCTTCGAGTTCGTCATTCCATGCGTCCGGTTGGTTGCCATACAGCACCGCCATGAAATGTTGCCAGTCATCGCCTTGCAAAACCGCCTCTACTTCGGCTGCAAGTTTCAGCGCCTTTTTTGCACTCCATTGGGGCAGCAAGCCGGCATGAACCATGATGACGTCCGGGAATGCATCGTCAGAGTATGCCAGTGGACGCGTGCGTAGCCAGTCGATCAGAGCGTCTTTGTCCGGCGCTTCCAGAATGTCGGCAATGGTGTCGCTTTTGTGTTTGCGGCCATGGCCGGCGGCGGCTGCCAGCAGGTGCAAGTCATGGTTGCCCAGTACGCAGCGAACCGTGTCGCCAAGGCTCATCAGAAAGCGCAGCGTGTCCAGCGATTCGGGGCCGCGGTTGACCAGATCGCCTGTTAGCCACAGCCGGTCTGTCTGCGGGTTGAAGCACATGCGCTCCAGCAGGTCTTTCAGCGGGGTGAGGCAACCTTGCAGGTCGCCGACGACGTAGGTGCTCACGAATGGCTTTGCTTGTAAATTGATGCGCTGATTATAGGCTTTCCTGCGGGCTGCGCTGTGGTTATACCTGTTGCGACAATGTGTCCTGCCTGGCCGTGCTGGTGTCTTTCTCAGCCACGGCGACCAAACGGATCTGCAGCGCTTTGAAAACCCGTTGCACCGTGTCAAACCGGGGTTGCGAACCGGTTTTCAGCGCCTTGTAGAGTGATTCCCGGCCCACGCCGCTGTCGTTGGCAATTTTCGTCATGCCGTGCAGACGGGCAATGTGTCCCAGTGCCGAAGTCAGCTCGTCTGCATCTCCATCGGCCATGACCTGGTTCAAGTATTCGGCGATGTCCTCAGGTGTCTTCAAATAGTCAACGATGTCGGCGGCGATGCACTTTTGGAGTCAAGCGCGATTGAGTGCGCCCATGCCGTCTCGCCACGCCCCACCCCGGTGCACAAAAAATTGATGTGTCCCCAATTGTTGCGTCCGCAAAATGCCCAATCGGATTAAATAGGGACAGACCCGGTTTAAAATGCTTGGCATCGAACATGGACAGGAGTAAATTCACCGGTTCTGATTCAAGGAGCAGCCATGCAAGACATTCGCGCGCAGGCCGAACAACACGGTCTCTATTCCGCCGCCAACGAACACGACGCCTGCGGTGTCGGTTTTGTGGCCCACATCAAGGGCAAGAAAACGCACGACATCATCAAGAGCGGCCTGCTCATCCTCGAAAACCTCGACCACCGCGGCGCCGTGGGCGCAGACGCGCTGATGGGCGACGGTGCCGGTATCCTCATTCAAATCCCCGACGCGTTTTTCCGTGACGAAATGAAAAAGCAGGGCGTGGACCTGCCGCCGGTGGGCGAATACGGCGTGGGCATGGTCTTCCTGCCCAAAGAAAACGCATCCCGCCTGGCCTGTGAACAGGAAATCGAGCGTGCAGTGAAGGCTGAAGGACAGCAGGTGCTGGGCTGGCGCGACGTGCCGGTCAACCTGAACATGCCCATGTCGCCCAC
>SXGQ01363671.1_pt1 | contig 15313 bp, 12 predicted proteins | sample 3178371 | NCBI WGS metagenome assembly SXGQ01 (sample SAMN11356859, study PRJNA531348) | freshwater metagenome | isolation source: freshwater sample F1-20 | place: China: Fuxian Lake, Yuxi | collected 2017-12-25
ATATGTAAAATCGCTGTCCTCGTAGACGCCTTTAAACTCATTGTTATAAATTATTACAGATTTATCCAATCCCTTAAAATTTTTTAAGAACACCTCTCGTCTTCGATTAGTGCGCTGACCAATAAAAGCATAATCGTAGATGTTGCATCTTTCTTTACGAATCAATTCAACTAAACTATCATCAAGAAAACTTCGTTCATTATCAACATTTATTTTATCCCCTAAGGATCTAGCAAAATTATTTGAATATCCTTGTGGAAATACTGAATAGGAATAATTAATTTTTATCAAATTGAATCTTTTTTTTAAACTGTAAGAAATCCTTGCATCTCTATAAATACTACCTTCGCTAATTGTTTTTCTTAACCCGCCATCCAGCACATAGCCTATTACTGGACCAAAAATATTTTTCATTTTTATAGAAGTTGGTAAATTGTACACGAACGCGTGTAGGAGCGACTTCAAGTCATTCAAACAGTTAAATTTTTTTGGATCATAGGTTTCGTTTCCAATCAGTAAAAAAACTACACTCTTGGCTTTAAATTTAGTTAAAACTGGCTTCCAATAAATTGGATTTGTTGAAACTATCATAACAGTTTTGCTTTCAGAAATTTCTAACTTTTTCAAAAAATCTTCAGTCGATCTAACATACACAGTCTTAATTCCTAATTCACGAAGTAGAAAAGATTCTTCAGTTATCTTTGGGGATTCACAGTACGCATTTATCGTTGACAATTTTAATCCTCCTCAAGTGATACACTTTATAGTATTAAATAGAAAAGGTGATAAACATGAGAATACTTTTAACTGGCGCTGGCGGATTTGTTGGACACCATACTCTTTCTCATTTATTGAAAACAACTGATTACAATTTTGTGGTTACCGACTCGTTCAGACATAGAGGTAGTTCTGCGAGATTAAGGTCAGTATTTGAGGAAGTTAAGTCAGCCAAGGACAGAGTAAAAGTAGTCACTCATGATTTAACTACACCAATTGATTTAGTAACGAGTAGAGAACTAGGAGACATACAAGTACTTATTTCAATGGCATCTGAATCGCATGTCGACCGTAGCATAGAGGCACCTAGAACGTTTATTGAGAATAATACAAATTTAATTTTAACTTTACTAGATTTCAGTAGACAATTAGACAACATTGAGCTCTTTTTGCAAATCAGCACTGATGAAGTGTATGGACCTGCGCCAGGAGGAATTTTACACAGGGAATGGGACCCCTATTTTCCATCAAATCCATATTCTGCCAGCAAAGCAGCTCAAGAATCAATTTGCTATGCCTACTGGAGAACTTTCGGTCTGCCCATGATTTTAACTAATACAATGAATATTGTAGGAGAAAGACAAGATACCGAAAAATTTATTCCCATGGTTATAAGTAATCTAATCAAAAAAAAGTCCATACCAGTTCATGCGAAAAAAATTGGGGATAAATGGGTATCGGGAAGCAGATATTATTTACATGCACGTAACCAAGCAGACGCACTCCGTTATTTGATCTTTAATAAACAAAAACTAAACCTTGTGTATGCTGAGGATTCTTCGATTCTTGAGAAATTCCATGTAGTTGGAGAAAAAGAAGTATCGAATTCAGAAATGGTAAATCTTTTAGCTAAATTTATTGGGACTACGCCAATAATAGATTTTACCGATTTTCATTCATCTAGGCCTGGGCATGATCTTAGATACGCCTTAGATGGTGAAAAACTCAAAAAATTTGGTTGGGTTCCACCTGTACCCTTAGAGGAAAGTTTGCAAAAAACAGTCAACTGGTATTTAAACAATAAGAACTGGATTCCTTAAGTCAATGCTTGTTTCTAGGCTTGATTCAATAAAGCAACTTTCTGGTCCAGTCTTAATTTCTGGTCACACTGGGTTTAAAGGAACCTGGCTTACCTTTATGCTGGAGAAATTTGGCATTCCTACTTGTGGATACTCTCTAGCGCCAGAAGTAACATCACTTTACAATATTTCTAACCGAAAAGGCAAAATTCGTGAAATTTACTCAGACATAAGAGATTTTAAAGCTTTAGATAATTTTATTAAACAAACAAAGCCATCTTTAATTATTCATCTCGCTGCTCAACCGCTGGTACTCGAATCATATAATAATCCAAAACTTACATTTGAAACTAATGTCTTAGGTACTTTAAATGTTCTTGAGTCCGGGTTTAATTGTGATTCTGTAAAAAGTATTCTCGTCGCGACAACCGATAAAGTTTACCGAAATACAAAAAAGAATCAGCGCTTTAGGGAATCTGATGCCTTAGAAGGAAGTGACCCATATAGTTCAAGTAAAGTCGCAGTAGAGGCAGTAGCAAAAGCATGGCAAAAAATGCGCTCAATTTCATCCGGACCTTCAGTTCTAGTTGCAAGGGCCGGTAATGTGATTGGTGGCGGTGATTATTCAAAAAATAGATTAGTTCCAGATCTGATTAACGGTTTTTCAAATAATAAAGATGTGATAATCCGAAATTCTGTTAGTACCAGACCATGGCAACACGTAATTGATCCTCTTTTTGGATACTTATGTTATCTAGAAGAAAGTCTAAAAAACGACACCAAGAATGCTTTGAATTTTGGCCCAATCGAAAAAAGTAAATCAGTTCGTGAATTTGTAGAGATTGCTCAAAAAACATGGGGATATACAAGCAATATTAAATTCGAGAATAGTAATCTTAATAACGAGTCTGTTTATTTAGATATCGATCCAAGTTTAGCTGTGGCAACTTTAAACTGGAAACCCAGATGGACTCAGGAGCAAGCAATTGTAAACACAATAAATTGGTGGAAAAAAGTGTTAATTGAAAAAGTGAGTCCAATTGAGGTATGCATGGATGATATTGAGAGTTATGCTGAGCAAAATGCGTAATAAAACTAAGACACCCCTGGCTAATACCCTGATTTCTGTAGTCCCTCGAATTTTAGGGGTATTATCGAAAAAAGATATGTTTAAGCTGTCTTTACTAGGTGTATCTCAAATTTTGCTAAGTTTTTTGGATCTCTTAGGAGTTGCTTTAATTGGCATTATTGGGTCATTAGCGATAAGCAATAGTGCGTCTCGAGAACTTGGAACCAGAATTGAAAGAGTATTAGAGTTTTTAGAAATTGATTATTTGCCTATACAGCAGCAAGTAGCGATTATAGGAGTTGCTGCGGCATTGGTTCTGACATCAAAAACACTTTTTTCAATATATTTATCCAGACGAACACTGTTTTTTCTTAACATAAGATCTGCAAATATCACCAAAATTCTTGTAGCTAAATTGTTAAATCAATCACTACTTGAAGTTCAAAAAAAATCTCTCCAAGAAAATATTTATATGGTTACTGGCGGAGTAGGAAATATAATTAGTGGAATCCTAGGGTCAGTGAACAACATTTTAGCAGATTTTGCTTTAGTCATAATTTTGATAATTGGATTGTTCTACCTTGATCCATTGGTTTCAATTTTAACTGTTTTAATTTTTGGTGGTATTTTGCTATTACTTTATATTTTCTTGCAAAACAAAGCATCATATTTGGGTAAGAATCAAGCGATTCTTAGCGTAAAAAGCATTGAACTAATTCAGGAAGTTTTGAATTCATATAGAGAGGCTGTGGTTGGAGGCAAGCGTCCGTATTATATTAATCAAATAGGCAGTAATCAAGTGAAATTAGCAAGAAATGGTGCAAAACTTACTTTCTTGCCAAGTATAAGTAAGTATGTACTCGAAATTACTGTTGTGTTAGGTACATTACTTATAAGTGGTTTACAGTTTGTCAAAACTGACTCAGTGAGAGCAGTCACTATACTTTCTGTATTTTTTGCAGCTAGTGCGAGAATTGTGCCTGCTTTACTAAGAATACAACAAAACTCCATTTATATTAAAGCAGTAAGTTCTGCATCAATTTCAACTCTTGAAATGATTGAAGGGTTAAACAAAGACCATGTTGTGTTTTCCGAAAATAGTTACAGCAACACTCACACGGGATTTGATAGTACTATCGAACTAAAGAATGTAACATTATCTTATCAGAATGATCAAAACTTAGCCCTAGATAACATCTCTATTGTCATTAACAACGGAGAGTCTGTGGCGATCGTGGGCAAATCAGGTGCAGGAAAAACATCATTGATAGACGTGCTGCTTGGTGTCATCGAACCTCAAGAAGGAACTATAAAAATATCTGGAGTTAGCCCAAAAGAGGCAATTTACAAATGGCCAGGGGGAATTTCATATCTTCCACAGAATCCTTATATATTTAATGGAACGATTAGAGAGAACGTTTGCTCTGGCTATGAAAAGAGTCAAGTCTCCGAAGTAGAAATTTGGAGAGCATTACGGGTTGCACAGCTCGAAAAATTTGTTTTATCATTAAATGATAGCCTTGATACTTATATAGGGGATCAAGGAAATAAACTCAGTGGCGGAGAAAAACAACGATTAGGTATAGCAAGAGCAGTTTTAACAAAACCAAAACTACTTGTTATGGACGAGGCAACAAGCTCTCTTGATAGTCAAACTGAATCAGAAATAACAAAAGCACTCGCAGAACTCAAAAAAGACACAACCATAATATTGATAGCGCACAGATTGAGCACTACTCGTTCAATGGATAAAATTGTCTATTTGGAAGCGGGAAGGATTACTGCTATCGGTGCATTTAGTGAAGTACGAGAAAAAGTGCCAGACTTTGATAAACAATCTCAATTAATGGGTTTATAATCCACAAATTGGTAATAAAGGAATATAATTAAGTATGAGGATTCTTGTTGCAGGCGGAGCAGGGTTTTTAGGTTCCCATTTATGCGAAAGATTATTGCAATTTGACCATGAAGTTATTGCACTTGATAATTTTATAACAGGAAGTAAAACTAATATTCAACATCTCTTATCAAATCCAAGATTTGAATTTATCAGGCATGATGTGACCTTTCCAGTTTACTTGGAGGTAGAAGGCGTGTTTAACTTAGCCTGTCCTGCATCTCCCAGTAAATATCAATCAGACCCAGTTCAAACATTAAAGACCAGTGTTCACGGCGCTATAAACTTATTAGGTCTAGCGAAAAGAACAAAAGCTAGAATTTTACAAGCATCAACCTCAGAAGTTTATGGAGATCCACAAACTTCACCCCAAAACGAAGACTACTGGGGTAACGTTAATCCGATAGGATTAAGATCATGTTACGATGAAGGCAAAAGAGCGGCCGAAACACTTTTTTCTGATTACCATCGTCAATACGGTGTAGACATTCGGATCGCTCGAATATTCAACACTTACGGACCTAAAATGGCTGTGAATGATGGGCGCGTGGTGAGTAATTTCATTGTTCAAGCGTTAAATAATGATCCAATCACTGTTTATGGAAATGGTAATCAAACGAGAAGCTTTTGTTATGTCGACGATCTAATAACAGGTATTATTAAGCTTTTCAACGAACCAGATTTAAGCACCCCGATCAACTTAGGAAATCCAGATGCCATAAACGTGATGAACTTGGCTGAAGAAGTTATAGCTTACACAAAGTCTAATAGCAAAATTGTCTTCAAAGATCTGCCTCAAGATGACCCGGTTAATAGATTGCCTGACATCACAAAAGCAAGAAAAGTCTTGAATTGGGAACCAGTAGTTAATAGAAAAGATGGTCTTAATAAAACTATAGATTATTTTAAAAAGTTAAAAGAACCAAAGTAAATGGATAATTATAAGTATTCAATAATAGTCCCAACTTGTAATCGCAAGGATTTACTTTTTGAGCTAATTGGAAGAATTAACCTAAATGATGAACGCTTAATTGAACTAATAATAGTAGATTCATCCGATGAAAACTTTGAGACCGATGTAATAATTCTAAGCAGCAAAATTCATTTTGTCTATACAGATGTTCGTTCTGCTTCTATCCAGAGAAATTTAGGATTGAAACATTTATCAAAACAATCTAAATATGTATTTTTTCTTGATGATGATGTTAAGCCAGCTAGAGACTATTTCAAATCACTCTTGGTAACAATTAGGGAAGGAAAAGCCATAGGAGCGTCCGGAATAGCTATAGATACCAAATTTCGCGATAGGCCTAGTCGGGATTTTCTAAATTTAAAGAAATTATTTCTTTTAGATTCCCGCGAAGGTGGTACATTATTAAAAAGTGCCGTAAATGTCCCAATTCAAAATAAGCTAAAAAAAGGGAAAGATGTTTACTCGACAGACTGGTTAATTGGTTGCTCAGTCTGGGATGTGGGTATTTTCACAAAGATTAGTTTTCCATCTAATTTTTTCGGTCAATCATTAGGCGAAGATGTACTTTTTTCAGCAAAAGCTAAGAAATATGGGAATCTTTTGGTGAATTCCAAGATAATCCTAGAGCATGATATGTCACACATACAGAGACCAGATAAGAAAGATCATTATAGAATGTGGATTAGAAATCGTTATATAATTTCTCAGGAACTCAAATTGAGTAAGTTCAATATTCAATATCATTGGGCTAATTTAGGAATGTTTTTTAATGCAATTTTGTTGACACTAATGAAAAATCCCGTGGGAATCAATTCTTTAAAAGGAATTTATCTTGGCTATAAATCAATTAGACATCTCAATGAAAGTTAAGGTAATTGGACATGACGGTGTAAATTTTTCAAGCGCACCGTCAAACAACCCCTGGAGCGCATTCTTTAAGGTGTTTGAGAGATTTGATATCAAGCTAGTTGACAACGATGATGGCCAAAAATTTGACGCACTAATTGCAAACACTCACAGCAAAAAAGTCATAAGGGAATGTAAAAAATTGGGTATTTCTAAAAACAAACGAATTCTAATATTGTGGGAGCCCAAAGAAATCAATGGTAAGTTATACAGATCATCAACACTGGGTGCTTACGGACATATATTTACTCCTTCACGCGATTGGATACAGGGTCATAAAATTCATGAATTCAGGTGGCCGCAAGGCAAGGCTGGTAAGAAAACTGAGGGAGATAAGGATTGGCTGAAACGAAAACACAAATTCGTGTTTATCGGGAGTAATAAATATTCAATTTCTAAGGGTGAATTTTATAGTCTAAGACGATTTATTTTGAGAAATCCAAATTTGTTAAGTTACATTGATCTATTTGGACATTCTTGGAATTCAAATCTTAGTCATGATTTTAAAAGTGTTTTATCCAGCATAAGTAAAACTAAGTTGAATGATTATTCATTAAAATCAATAAGTTTATTTGCCCGAAAATACTATAACTATCAGGGCATATCAGAAGATAAATTTAAAACACTTAAGGACTACAAATTTGCGTTAGTTATTGAGAATTCAAATAATTATGTTAGTGAAAAGTTATTTGAAGCATTAGAGAGCCAATGTATAGTGTTATATATTGGAGCAAATTTAAAAAAATATTTCAACAAAGATATGGCATTTCAATCAGAGGCTAGTTCAGAAATTATTTCTAAAAAAATTGAGAAGTTGATTAATTCATCTGAATCCGAACAACTTACAATCATGAAAAAACAGCGCAGAGAATATCTTGCTAATAACAAAGAGTGGGAGAATTTTAGAGTTTTAAAAAAACTCGCTTTGAATTCAATCAAACTATTAGACTTCTAACATATTCCAGTTTGATACTTTCAAGTTTTGAGAAGGATTATCATTTGCAAGTTTTGAAAATTTATTGGGTAGTACAACCTCTTGAGTGGTTCCGTTTAAGTAACCAATATAGGCGGCCCACCAAGAGAAGGTGCTATTAGCGGTAATTATGCCTTTAAAACTCGACATTAGTCGCAGGCATTCTCCAGTAGAAATATATTTAGGTGCATCTACTACTTGCTTGAAGTGAAAAATATCTTTTAAGTAGATTTGCGCGCCCAAAACATCATCTGAAAATAACCAAAACGATACATTAATGTATTTTTCTTTAAAAAAGGACATTGCACTTCTATAGTAGTTGTCGGTAAGCACATCATAGATTTCAGGTAAATTGATGTAATCAGTTCTCCTTACATGTACTGCCACATCCATACTATTTCCTAACTCTGCAAATTTACCTTTTAACCAATCTGATTCATTTATGGGAAAAGTTAAATGCTTTTTTACGACCTCGAAGCTAGGTAAGTCAGATAATTTATAAAAATTTCCATCTATAAACCTAGGGGGTGACACAAAAAACTGTTCATTTTGTTCAGTCATTACACCTATAAATTTTTGAATTCGTCCATTTATCTTTCTTTCAACCTTTCCGCGAAACAAATCCAAGTTTTTATTCTTTGAATAGTAAGTTGGATAACTGTTTATTGGTTCAAAATAAGGTAGTTCATATTTTCGATTATTAACTCTACTCGAAACCATGTAGCTGTGCTTAAACCAGGATATGTCTATAACCAAATTCCGTTGGAAATTATCAGCAATTTTTAAACCATGAAAAAATTTAAACAGCTGGTTTCCTAATCCACCAGAAACTCTAACTTTAATAATAATAGGCTCCCAAACCAAATCTACTTGCTTAGCATACATCTATTCCTGCGATTCCTTTAAGCTAGGCGGTTACAAGGAGATTGCAATAAACGCGTGGCATACCGGATTATTAGCGCTTATTGCCTAGTCTTAATGAGACTAAGCAGACTCTTGATAAACGCAACTAAGATTAATGGCAAGAGAATAACTTGATTAGGAAATAACTGGCACTTGCAAAGTGCAGAGCTTAAAGTCGTTGACTTAGAGGTGATATTCAACTTATTAATTTGGCCAACAAGCCACTCACAGTATCAAAAACATACATAATTTGCTAAAGAGATCTTGAAGGTTTAGGGTAATGACAAACAAGAAACCCTTATTTATCCATAATATTCATTAGACGGTCAAATTAAAGTCGAAGAAGTTGAAACTGTGATGGCACTAAAGCGCACACAGGATAATTGATTCAACGAGCTTAGCAAACTATTCAGTATACAATAAACGCTATATAAAGGTCAGCAACTCGAGTACTTTTAATGAATTGTTTGAATTCAAATCAACACAATATAGAGCAGCTTAAAATAAAATATCAAAGAAACAAATTAGGAGTAAATAAGATTCATCATTTTTTAAAAAATCAACCAGTAACATTGAACCTCGACCGATTCCACCAGAGTCTAAACATTCCTTCTAAACAAAATATCAAAATTTCCAGTTGATACACTATTGTTTTGTCCAATTCTTAGGCAAACATGGATGTAAGTTGCTCGACAACAGAATCATGTTACTCAGAATGCTTTTGACGATGATTCCACTTTAATTTATTAATCACTGGGCGACAAGCATCTTGAAAATATTTGCAAATAAAAAAAGCAGTAGAAAACTATTCACAGATAGAAGGTTATTCTCTTAATGATCTAATTAAAGTTGTTAGGGTATAGGATCTTCAAAATACATTACAGTCAGTATTTCATTTATCGGAGCATCTTAGATGAGTAAAATCTAGGCCTGTTCTGTAGTTGATTCAAATGACCAACTTTTTACATTTCGAGAAGTTCCTTGCATTAGGTATTGGCACGTTCTTAACGTCTGGTTGGGTTAATTCAAAGTTTTCTAAAATAGCATTATTAACAAGAACCGAGGATGAGGTTCATTGCGGAATATTTCATTTGTGAATAGAATTTAAGAGTTTAGCAATTATGACCAATAGGCAGATTTGCAACTTTTTGAATTTTAGATCATTCCGAATTAATCTCGAGTATATGTGAAATCTCATTTTTTGTTTTACAGACAAATTATTTATTGATTTTCTTATCTGATTGTGTGAAGATATATGACCAGGTCGTACTATTTCAAATTTAATTTTCGTTCTATCAAAACTCTCAGCTTCAACATATATTGTAGCTAACTCCTGGGCATATCTAAATTGGTTGGATAATTGGCCAGGATGCTGCCTGTAAAATGTTAACTGTTGTTCTAAGTTAATTAATTCGCCAACTTTGGCGACTCTTTTCCATAAGTCAAAGTCTTCACATAAACTTGTGCTACCAATTCTTGCAACTTCTCTGTACCCACCAACTGCCTGTAACGAGCTTTTTCGATACATAACGCTCGGATGGGCCATTAAACAAGCACGATTAAATCTTTCACTATTAACTATGTTGCCTAGAGGATAAGATGAAGTGCCTAGAATTTTGTTGCAAGAATCAATATAAGTAACCTGACTTCCTACCACTACAACTTCCGGTGACGAATTCAATAAATTGCTTTGCTGTTCAAATCTACTTCTATAAACCATATCGTCAGAATCAAGACGGGCGATTAATTCATAACTTGCAAAATTTAGGCCCGTATTTAAAGCATCTACTAAACCTTTTCCTTTATTTTTTACAAGCTTCAAGTCAAAATCGAATTTTGAATTATTTAGTTCATCAATAGTATTCTCCGATATTCTGTCATCTATTATTAAAACTTCAGATGGAATTAAACTGGATTCACATAAACTTTTTAATGCTTGAAATAGAAATGGAGCATTGCCGCGGACTGGAATTAGCAAAGATATCAACAGATTTGCCTTTCATTTAGTAGTACACTTTATTACATATGAGTAAAAATGACGAACCAGTAAGTGCTTTGATTCCAATTAAAAATGGTTCAAAGTATCTGGCTCAGTTTAAAAGAATGTTGATTTCAAATCTTCGAATTTATGATGAAGTTATAGCGGTTAACGATGGCTCAACTGACGATACTTCTGAATTCCTCGAACACTGGGCATCTAGTGAAAGCAATGTAAAAGTGCTGCATACAAAGGGAATTGGTTTGGTAGAGTCATTAAACCTGGGAATTGCTAATTCGAGCCATAAATGGATAGCACGATTTGACATTGACGATAAATATGAAGATGACAGACTTGAATTGCAAAGAAGTTTGATTGCACCAGACATAGTTGCTATTTTTTCTGATTATGAGTTTATTGATGAGAAGGACATGAGTTATGGGTTATTAACAAGTCCCATTCTACCGAGCGCAACTGCAGTTTCCTTAGTTAATGGTGTTCGTACACCTCATCCAGGAGTGTTGTTGAATAGAGAAGCCGTAATTAGTGTTGGAGCCTATAGAGAAATAGATTTTCCAGCCGAAGACTTATCACTTTGGCTTAGACTAGCTAAAGTAGGAAAAGTAATTTCAACTCCAAACTGCTTACTTCGTTACCGAATCAGAAAAGGATCAATTAGCTCGTCAAGAAGAGCATTTGCAATTCAAAAACGAGATGAGGTACTTAAAGAATTTTTCGTGCATGAAAACGACTTTGCTTTTTGCATAGAAAATATAAAAAAAATATTTGAAATATATGACAAATATGACAGACCAGCGCAAAGGAAATTGCTATTGATTAGAGATTTGCTTTCAGCAAATCAATTTTTTGGAAATAACCAGCGTCAGAAATTGAAAATAATCAATTATGGAGTTTCACTAATTGGAAATCATCTGTATATAAAAGAGCTAATAAAATTAAATTGCGATAAGAACAGGCGGAATAAATTACGGCGGAGTTTAATTTAAATGACAATATATGTGTTATAGTAATGAATTAGGCTTGTGAGTCCTTCTGAATTGAGCGAGAAGGCTTTTACGATATTCGGATTGGCAGACTATGTCATTTAAAGATTTAGGCGTTAACTCTGTTCTCGTTAAGGCATTAGATGCCTCGGGAATTAAAAAACCATTTCCAATTCAAAAGGCTACGTTACCTGATGCAATTGCCGGTAAGGATATTTTAGGCAGAGGTCAGACAGGCTCTGGGAAAACACTTGCTTACAGCTTGGCCTTAATGACAAGACTCGCCGGAAGAAGTTCAACCTCCATGAAACCCCTTGCATTGGTCTTATCACCAACTAGAGAGCTTACTATGCAAATCAGTGATGTGATTGCGCCTTTATCACGATTAGTCAACTTAAACTCACAAGTGGTTGCGGGTGGTTTTTCTTACTCAAAACAAATTTTATCATTAAAGCTTGGTGTTCCAATTGTGGTGGCAACCCCAGGTAGATTAATTGATCTTATTCAAAACAAGCATGTGAAGTTAGGTGATATTGAAATAACAGTTCTGGATGAGGCAGATCAAATGGCGGATATGGGATTTTTACCAGATGTGAAACGGATATTAGATTTGACCAAACCTGGTGGCCAGCGAATGTTATTTAGCGCCACTTTGGATAAGGATGTTGACTCACTGGTTAAGAAGTACTTAAAAAATCCTGTTACCCACTCGTTAGCTAATGAGAAATCAACAGCAGCAAATATGACTCACCATGTGTTGATTTTGGAGCAATCGCACAAAGACTTAATTACCTCACAGATTGCAGCTAGAAACGGAAAGAGTATTTTCTTTGTTAGAACCAAGCATGGAGCAGACAAGTTAACTAAGCGGATTAATGAGGCAGGAGTGGCAGTTGGAGCACTCCACGGTGGCAAAACTCAGGCACAAAGATCTCGCGTACTTGAAGCATTTAAATCCGGAGCAACCAACGCATTAGTTGCAACAGATGTTGCAGCAAGAGGAATTCATGTTGATGATGTCTCACTAGTTGTCCATGTTGATGCGCCAGAAAATCATAAAGATTATCTTCATAGAGCTGGTCGAACTGCAAGGGCAGGTGCTGTTGGAACTGTGGTAACTCTTGCAACTCATAAACAGCGAAAAGGTGTGCATGGGTTAGCCGCAAGAGCAGGGGTTAGATTAAATGAATCCACTGTTAGGCCAATGGATGCAAACTTAGTAAAGGTGACCGGAGCAGCAGAGCCCTCAGGAATTCCAATAATTATTACACAAGGTGGCAAAAGTGAGGGAAGAGGAAGATTAGGTGGATACCAGGGCTCAAGATCAAGGAGTGGTGGAAAGAAAAAGAAATCACGGCCATGCCTAAATGAGCGCCGAAAGCGCCCACGATAGTGGCAAAAGCACAATTAAGTTGACAGTCACGTCTGAACTTTTGCACCAGCTCACTCGTTACATACTGCTGCAGTTTTATTCTAAACATAAGTCTATTTTTTAAAATAAAACTTATGACGTATGTTGGCAAATTTCTAGAAACAACTATGTATGGTTAGGCTATGAAAATTCTTGTCACAGGCGCTGCGGGATTTATTGGATCAGTTACTGCGGCTTACTTACTGGATCATGGATATGAGATAAATATTTTAGATGACCTATCTGAAGGTCATGAGCATCAAATTGATAGCAGAGCAAGTTTTATCAAAGGTAGTATTCTAGATTTTGGCGAAATTAATGAAGCGCTTGTTGGCTGCCAGGCGGTGGTGCATCTTGCTGGTAAGGCAATTGTAAGTGAATCAACTCAAGATCCTGAAAAATATCAATTACATAATTACACGGGAACACGGAATTTGCTAATTGCCATGGAAAATAACTTAGTAAATCAAATTGTTTTCTCTTCCACTTGTGCTGTATATGGAAATCCAAATGTTAAATTAATATCTGAACAAACTAAACCCATACCTATAAATCCTTATGGCAACTCTAAACTCCTAGCAGATTTAGAGATATCAAATTTTACAAAAAAACATAGTTTAACCTCAGTGAGTTTGAGATTTTTTAATGTTGCCGGATCATATACGAACAAAATGGGTCAATTGTTTGGTGAGTTGCATAAAAATGAAACACACTTGATACCCCGTATATTGAAACAACGAAACATTGAGATATACGGATCGGATTTTAATACGCCAGATGGGACCTGTGTAAGAGATTACGTTCATGTTCTTGATATTGCACGTGCAATCAAGGTTTCGTTAGAAAATATAACTTCGTCCGGACACAGAATTTTTAATTTGGGGAGCGGCATCGGCGTGAGTGTAAAGGAGATAATTCAGGCTGCAGAATCAGTACTAAACACACAAATTGCAAAGAAATTGGGAACACGAAGAGCGGGAGATCCTGATTATTTAGTGAGCGATTCAAAACTAGCAAGAAAAGAACTCGGATGGGAAACAAGTTTTGAGTTGAAACAAATAATTAAAGATACACAAAAATTTATCGAGAAAAATTCATAGAGACTGTGCCGACAATTGGTTACCACAGTGCAAGATCTAGGGGCGGTGGAAAGAAAAAGAAATCACGGCCATGCCCAAATGAGCGCCGAAAGCGCCCAAGGTAATTAAGAACTTTAGTTAAATACTTCTCCTATGGCATCAATAAAAAATCAGATTGAATCAAACAGCATTAACTTTATTGATCAATCCGAAAGAAGAGGCAGTGCCCATTCCTTGTTTTGGCCATGGGCTGCGGCAAATGTTTCGTTTCTAGCACTCTCATATGGATCTTTTTTTCTAGGGTTTGGAATCTCCTTTTGGCAAGCAACTGCAGCAGCTGTAATTGGCACTATCGGCAGTTTTTCATTAGTCGCAATCTCATCTCTTGCAGGCAAACGTGCAAACGCACCCACTATGACACTTTCTCGAGCAGCATTTGGTGTTAATGGAAACCGATTACCAGGCTGTTTATCATATTTAATATTTGTTGGTTGGGAGACAGTTTTAGTATCTCTTGCCACATTAGCCTCAGAAACTGTTTTCACAAGGGTAGGAAATATTGATCCTGATCTATCAAAAATTTTTGGATTTTTACTGGCAGGCGGATTAACTATCATTGGCGGCGTATTAGGTTTTAAAGTTATTATAAAAATTCAATTTTTCCTCACCATAACTACTTCTGGTTTAACCGCCGGATACATATTACTAACTATTGACTCAGTTAATTGGGCAAAGGTTTCAGCAATTGAAAATGGCACAACAGTTGGATTTATTGGCGCGGTAATCTTTGCGATCACTGGAATTGGACTTGGTTGGGTTGGTTCCGCAGCTGATTACTCCAGATATTTACCAAGAACTGTGTCTGGCAAGGCTGTTGTTGGCTGGACAATATTTGGCGCCTCGATTGTCCCGATTGTATTAGTTGTTTATGGATCACTTCTTTCCGCAAGTAGTGATGAATTGAATCAACAGGTAGCAACAGATCCAATCGGTGCTCTAACTACATTATTGCCAACCTGGTACTTAATCCCCTTTGCACTGGTTGCAATTCTTGGACTTATCGGGGGTGCGATACTAGATCTTTATTCATCTGGATTGGTTCTAGTTTCAATTGGATTACCAGTTAAAAGATATGTGGCAGCAAGTATTGATGGGGTGATAATGACCATTGGCACAATTTATTTGGTCTGGTTTGCAAGTGATTTCTTTGTGCCATTTCAAGGCTTTTTAATTACCCTTGGCGTTCCAGTTGCTGTTTGGTCTGGATTATTTGTTGCAGATGTATTGCTTCGTAAGAGTTATGCTGAAAAAGAGTTATTTGATG
>SXGQ01497229.1_pt1 | contig 15311 bp, 10 predicted proteins | sample 3178371 | NCBI WGS metagenome assembly SXGQ01 (sample SAMN11356859, study PRJNA531348) | freshwater metagenome | isolation source: freshwater sample F1-20 | place: China: Fuxian Lake, Yuxi | collected 2017-12-25
AAGGTAAATAATTATAAGAAGGTACAGGTTTACTATTTTTCTTTTTATTAGTTTTCATTTTTTTATTTCCTTTTGATCTAAAAACATCCAGAAAGTATTGATATACTTTGAAATTTTTGAAAGAATTAAATTCTTCTTGGTATTGAATTCCAGCTCCTTGTGTAAATAATGCAGTGTTATTTGAATAAATTCTATTCTGGTTGGATTCGTTAAATATATTTACTTTAAATGTTCCTGCATCATTCAATTTATATTCTAAATTCACATCTCCAATTGGTAGGTTTTTGTTGGTGTAACTACTTGCTCCCGTATTTTCAACGCCAAAATTCCCTTTTAAAATAAGTTTATCGCCATAAAAACCTTTGGTAATTCCAACCGAGTAAGAGGTGCCTAATGTTAAATTATTTTTATCTAAACCAACATTTAGTTTATAATCTTTCGATACTTGAGAAAGCATGGAATTTATTTTACTTTGAGCAATGTCTAAAGCAGCACTACTTCCACCACCACCTGCTGCATTTACTTGACCGTCAATTGGTTGGAATTTTTTAAATAATAATAATGAGAAAAATTCTCTATTTAATAAATCTCTATCACTTTTGATTCTATTTAATAATGATTGTTCAGCTTCGTTTGTTTTTGCAGCTTGAATATCAAAAGAGATAGTAGGTTTTAGAAGGGATTCTGTTAAGTTTAAATAACATTTAATCTCTTGATTTCCTGTCCCTGTACTAGAGCTTGTATTCTGAAGTGTTGAAATTTCATTCAGGTTGGCATTTACTTTATAGAAACATTTTAAATCTAACATAGCATTGTATGGATCGCCTGTCCATGTTACAGTTCCATTTTCTTGAATGATAAATTCTTGATTAATCGGACGCATAACGAAATTATATTTTCCTTCTTTAACTTTGAAAGACCCATTTAAAGTCAAATCATTTAAATTATCAAGAGCGAGATTAATTTCTCCGTTACCTCGCGCGAAAATTTCATCTTCCGTTTTATCGTCCAAAATGATTTTTATTTCAGCTTCAGGAGTTACAACAAAATTCATTTTTAAATCAATGCCTGTAAAATCAAATTTTGGATCAGCAATTTTTTCAGTCGAATCTTTAATCGATTTAAATGTAATGAAGCTTTCTTCTTCATCAATATCTTCCATTCCATACATAGGGAAGTTAACTTTTGTGCCTTGTTCCGTTTTTACGTTTACATCAATTGATAAGTTATCTGAATAACCTGAAAGTTCGACAATTCCTGTACCATATCCTTTTCCATAATAAACATTTTCTTTGTTATAAGAAGTGTTCATCATCAAAAAGCGGTCTAGTGGTTGAATATTTCCAGGAGCAAAACCACTTCTATTTCCATTGTCTTCGAGATTGAAAACTAAGTCGTAATTCCAATCATAATAACCTTTGTGATAGACCGATCCGATAATAGAACCTGTATTTCCTTCTTCATCAGTTAAAGGCATATTGTTTATATAAAACCCATACTCATCAGCAGTTATATTTCCCTCTACTTTATAATTGACATTTAGCAACTCTAAACGTGCTTCACCATTCGATAAATGAACATTTCCATCAAGTTTTGGCGAATCCAAAGATCCATTTACTTTAATTTGACCTGAAACATTTCCTTTCATGTTGTTTAATATTTCTGGGTCAACAAATGCATTAACAAACTGTAAGTCAGTATTATCGAAGGTTACGTTAAAGTCTAAATTATTTGCCTTTCCAATTAAATATTGTCCATTAAATCCAAATGTTTCATTATTAGCATAAATCAAATCTCCAGACATCCCGATACTATTATTCGAATTAATCCACTGAGACTGAAGAAAAATATCACCAATTTCTTTTTGATTGATAAATAAATCTTGAATATTTGCATCCCCAACATAGGTTAAATTTGTATAAGGGTTTGATAAATACCCCCATCCATTTACTAGTCCTTTTAGTTGGATATCGGTACTAATTAGAGAACTGAAGTCATCGAGTTTAAAATCATTCAATTTAAAATTTAATTGATCTTCATTTCTTTTTGAAATACGACCATCTATAGAAAGATATTGTCTTTCACGTTCGAGAAGAAAATGCCCTATATCAATAGTACTTCCGTCAATTGAAATTGCTGATTTATTCACTACATCCCATTTTTTTTCTTTCAATGAGAAGTAGGATGGTAATAATGTAATATTGTATTTATCTAGACCTAAAACGGATGTATTCCATTCAATTGTAGATTCATTTTTAGTTGCTGGATTCCAATTTAATTTTGAATATAAAACATCCTTATTACCATTTAATTTGAACGTTAAATTTTTGACATTAATAGAATCGTTCAAGTTAAAAGATTGAATTGAATAATTAGCATCAATATTTTTCGAATTCATTAATTGAAGAACATTTACATTTTCAAACTTCATGTCTTTAAATAAGAGTGATTTTGAAGTTATTTTCATAGAAGCATCTTCCTTCAGCCCATTATAAAAGCCTTCAATTTTAGTTTGAGGGGCAATTTTTAAATCAGGTAATAATACACTAAGTAACTCATTTAATTCATTCGTTTCAATTGAATATTTAAAATTATTTGTAGTTCTCAATTTATTTTTTTTACTTAATTTTTTGATTGGAATGATAGCTGGAAAAAGTTTACTGACCTGATTTTCAAAATCATATATAATTGTGTTAAAGTCTACTTTTCCAATAAAGGAAGCTGTGCCTAATTTACTCTTAATAGAAAGTAAGTCTTCTATTGAATTTCTGTTTATTAGTATTTGAAGGGAAGGAATATCGAAATTTTTATTTTCTTCTGAATAATTTAGTTCATTTAGTTTAATCGATCCAGAAATATTATTTGAATGATTTCCAATTAAGTCAATTTTAAATTTTGAAGACAAAGAACTATTTTTAGTATTGGTTAGATGTAATTTATCAAGTTTTGCTTCATTCAGTTCTATTTCAATTTCAACGTGTTGTTTGTTTTTAAAATCTATTTTTCCATTGTATGTCAAATTCAAATTTTCGTCTTTAATTTCAATTTTTGAATCAAAAACATTATCAATGTATTTTCCTTTCGAAATGATTATGTTTTTATATGAATACCCTAAATAATCAAACTGATCAATATTCCCTTCTATGTCGTTAAATTTTATGTTACCAAAAGAAGAGGCTTCACCACTTAAATCTAAAATACCATCAATTACTCCAATATCCTGATTATCTAAAAAATCTCCTAATTTAAAACTGTCAATTTTTATATCGAAATCCTCAGCAGATGATTTCTCGAAGAAGTAAGACTTGTTGATTTTGTTTTCTGTAAATAATATTCCATTTTTAAACTCGACTGAACCTAAACGTGTTTTAACTGTTTTAGCTGCAATTACAAATTGTTGTTGAAAACCATCTAAACGCGCATTTTTAGCTTCAAAATAACCTAGCTTTTTGAAATGTTCATCTAATTTTAAATAGTTAAGTCCACTTATTTCGGGTAATTTAAAATTTTGAATATCTTTTATATTTAGATAAGCGTAATCTACTTTTTCATTAAAAAATGATCCTTCAATATCTCTGAAATCGGGTAGATTGAATGTGCCTATTATTCTTGAATGATCACCAAATTTCAAGTCCAAATCGGAAACTCGAATATTTTTTGTCTTTCGTGATACAACCCCTTTTACATATACTGTTTGATTCATCCCCTTTAATTCAGGCGCAAAATAGGCAACTTCTTTTAAGCTTATTTTACTTGGAACCATGTATCCATCAAATTTTACGCTATCAGTAAAAGAGAAGTAATCACTATACTGATGCATAATTAAATTTAATTTTGGTGTATAAATGATTGAATTTGGGGTTGTTATTTTAACATTTTTAGCATATACTCCTTTTGAGGAAACTTTCACTTTACATTTGAAAGTGTCAAGTATAAATCCGGATTTTTCAATAGCAGAAATTTGTTGAATATCTCCTCTTATAATTCCTTTGTTCAAAGAAATGTTTACAATATCGAGATTTATATTTTTAATATCCAGATGCTTGTAATCCATTCCCCAAATTTGCTTGTTGTACTTGTTGTCGTCAAACTGAAAAGAGACATTTTTAAAATGCAGTTCGTTAAGTTCTAGTATAACGGGTTTCGATTTTGTTGAATCGCTGCTTGAAAAATAATCAACTATAAATTCATAATTAAAATCCCTTGTTTTTTTATCTTGATTAATTTTAAAAACTGAATTGTCTATTTCTGCTTTCTTGATTATAAATTTATGGTTTAAACTTAAATCATCTAGCGTAATATATGCATTAGAAATATAGGCAATTGTATCCTTTTTTAAATCTTTAATAAGCATACCTTCGACCTCTATTTTATTTATAAATAAAATAGATAATTTCTCAATTTTGATATCTGTTTTTAATTCTTTTGAAAGGTAATTAGTAGCTATTTGGGCCAGATAGGTTTGAACTTGACTAGTTCGAATAAAAAAACAAAAGGAAATAATAAAAATCAATATCCATTCAAATGAGATACCGATAATTTGTCCTAATATTTTAAGTAATTTTGTCATTCGTTACAAATTTACATAAAGTTGAGTCAAAAAGATACAATTATACTAGGTATTGAATCATCTTGTGATGATACTTCTGCTGCAGTTCTCCAAAATGAGCGCATTTTATCTAATGTGATAGCTAGTCAAGATATACATAAATTGTATGGTGGGGTTGTACCAGAATTAGCCAGTAGGGCTCATCAACAGAATATTATACCTGTTGTAGATCAGGCAATTAAGAAGGCTGGTATAACTTTAGATCAGATTGATGCAATTGCTTTTACCAAAGGTCCCGGACTTCTTGGTTCTTTAGTGGTTGGTACTTCATTTTCAAAAGCTTTTTCTTTAGCATTAGATATACCAATGATTGATGTGAATCATATGCATGGACATGTTTTAGCCCATTTTATAGATGATGACGGAAAAGACAAGCCTAGTTTTCCTTTTTTATGTTTAACAGTTTCTGGAGGACATACTCAAATTGTACTAGTAAAAGCGCCTTTGGAAATGGAGGTAATAGGTTCAACTATTGATGATGCAGCAGGCGAAGCTTTTGATAAATCAGCTAAAATATTAGGTTTTCCATACCCTGGCGGCCCATTAATTGATAAATATTCAAAAGAAGGAAATCCATTAAAATTTGAATTTGCCAAACCTAAAATGGAAGGGTATGATTTTAGTTTTAGCGGATTGAAAACATCAATACTTTATTTTCTTCAAAAGCAAATTAAATTAAATTCAAATTTTGTAGAAGAAAATCTAGCTGATATTTGCGCTTCAATTCAAAAATCAATAATTGATATTTTATTTGTGAAATTAACAAAAGCAGCAAGTGATTTAAATATAAATCAAATTGCAATTGCCGGAGGTGTTTCTGCTAATTCGGGTTTACGAAACGAATTGATTAGAATTGGCGGGGTTAAAAAGTGGAAAACTTTTATTCCCAAGTTTGAATTCTGCACTGATAATGCGGCAATGATCGCAATTACAGGGAAGTATATGTTTGAAAATGAGCTTTTTGCAGGACATAGTGTTTCGGCAATGGCTCGAATGAAAATGTGATTCATACATTGTTTAAATCTTTTTAATGATAACTTAATTTTAGTTGTACAAATAATTTTTTTTTCTTAGATTTGTTTTCACAAGAAAAATCTGAATTAATAATCTTTTTAAACTATATCGTTATGTCAGAAATTACTCAAACTCCGCAAACAATCGAAAAAGAGATGATTGCATCATTGACATTTCACGATCATACACCTATTAAACAGTCTCCTGATTTAATGAGAAGCATAGAGCAGGCTGTTACTTTAGGGAATGGTCATCATAGTAAAGTAACAATTATTTTTCAAGACGATACAGGCTTGAAAAGGGTAGATACTACGTTATGGGCAAATGGAGCAAAATTTGTTTGCTTGAAAGGTGGTATTTGGATTCCAATCTCAAGAATTTTAGAAATTAAACTTTAAAATAATATCAAATAAAGAAGCCTGTTTTGCGTTTGCATTACAGGCTTTTTTATTTTTATCTAGTTGATTTTATGAATGATTATATTAACATAAAAAATCGTTAACTTTGAACAAGCATATAACTATGAAGATTTTTATCTTACTACTTTTACTTTTAACGAATGGTTTTATTTTTTCACAAGAAAAAGTAGATTGGTCTGTTCAATACAATAAAAGTGAAAGTAATGTTGATGTTATCGCAAATATTGCAAGTGGTTGTCATTTGTATAGTCAATATATTAACACTGAAATCGGTCCAATTCCAACTCAATTTAGTTTTTCAGAGAATAAATTTATTGAGTTAATAGGACAAACAGTTGAAGGAACACCTATTGAAAAATTCGATGAAAATTTTGATGCAAAACTTGCATTTTTTGAAGGGAAATCGGTTTTCAAGCAAAAAATAAATTTAAAAGCATCCTCAGTTTTAGAATTACGCGTTACTTTTATGGTGTGTAATGATGTGATGTGTTTACCTCCCGTAGAAAAACAATTATCGATTGAATTAAAATAAAATAAAATATGAAAAAAGTAATTCTTAGTCTGTTTGTCGTTTTCTTTACCGTTTCATTTTTATCAGCTCAAATTGAGTTGGGTGATTCTAAAGTAAAATGGAAATTTAGTGTTGACCAAAAAGGAGACGAAGCTGTTATTTCTTGTCAGATATCTGTTGTTGATCATTGGCATGTTGGTCCAGCACATGTTCCAAAAACGAGTTTTACTTTACCTACATTGTTGAACTTTAAAAAATCGTCCAATTTTAAATTATTGGGTGAAATTTTAGAGCCAAAACCTATTTTTAAACATGATGAAGAAATTGGTGAAGATTTAGTTTATCATGAAGGGACAGTTGTTTTAAAACAAAAAATTAAAATTTTGTCGACGAAAGATTTTACGATTGATGGAGTTTTTTCTTTTCAAACGTGTAACGACGTAAAGTGTTTACCTCCTTTTGATTCAAACTTTTCTTTAAAATTGAAAGGTGTGGTAATTGAAGGTATTAATGAAACTAAAGATTCGGTTAAGGAAACTAAAGCGGTTGTTTCTGATTTCGATAAAAGTGAAAATATTCCTTCAATTCATAAAGTAATTAATGAAAAAGAGGTAGTTATGGGAGTTGGGCACAAAAAAGAAGATAGATCTATGTGGACTATTTTTATACTCTCATTTATTAGTGGTTTGGCTGCTTTATTAACGCCTTGTGTTTTTCCAATGATTCCTATGACAGTTAGTTATTTTACGAAACAAAGTAAATCCAAAGCACATGGTATTAAAAACGCATTATTATATGGATTGTCAATTATTATTATTTATATCCTTTTAGGTACTGTTGTTACTCGTGTTTTTGGTGCTGAAGTTTTAAATGAAATGTCGACTAACCCAACTTTTAACATTGTTTTCTTTTTAATCTTAGTCATTTTTGCGATATCCTTTTTGGGTGCTTTTGAAATAAGAATGCCTAACTCTTGGTTAAATAAAGCCGATAAAGCCTCAGATAGAGGAGGTGTAGTTGGAATTTTCTTTATGGCATTAGCATTAGCTTTGGTTTCTTTTTCTTGTACTGGCCCAATTGTTGGAACTCTTTTAGTAGAGGCGGCTTCAATCGGTGGAATAGCGCCATTTGTTGGTATGTTTGGTTTCTCTATTGCATTAGCTTTACCATTTGGCTTGTTTGCTGCTTTCCCAGGATGGATGAATACCTTGCCTAAATCAGGAGGTTGGTTGAATTCGGTAAAAGTAGTTTTAGGATTTTTAGAATTGGCTTTAGCTTTTAAGTTCTTGTCAAATGCAGATTTAGCTGTTCAAGGACACTTTTTAGAAAGAGAATTATTTTTAGCTATTTGGATTGGTATTTTCGGAGTGTTAGCATTGTATTTATTTGGTTTTATTAAGTTACCTCATGATAGTCCATTGGAAAGATTATCTGTTGGAAGAGCTTTATTTGGAACTTTCGTTTTTATTTTTGTAATCTATATGATTCCAGGTATGTTTGGTGCCCCTTTAAAATTAATTAGTGCTTTTCCTCCTCCTTCTAATTATAGTGAATCGCCTTTAGGTTTTGGTGGTAATAAAAATTCAACTAATGCAAATGAAGAAATTATTGAAGGTACTCACTTAGGTCCTCAAGGTTTAATGGTTTTTGATGATTACGATTTAGCTTATGCTTATGCTCAAAAAGTAGATAAACCTTTATTCGTAGATTTTACAGGACACAACTGTGTTAACTGTCGAAAAATGGAAGAAAGCGTTTGGGAAGAAAAAGGAATTATTGAAAATTTAAGAGATAATGTTGTTATTGTTTCATTGCATGTAGATGAAAGAATCCCTTTGCCAAAAAGTGAACAAAAAGTGGTAGAATTAGTGCCTGGAAATAAAAAATTATTAGAAACAACTGGTGATAAATGGATGTACATGGAAATCAGTAAATACAAGGCAGCATCTCAACCTTTTTATGTGATGTTAGGTCCTGATGGTAAAGATTTACCTATTGGTTCAGCAGATTATGAACACCATAGTAATCCTAGAGATTTTAAAAAATGGATCGATAAAGGTTTAGAATTGTATAAGAAATGAGTTAGTTATAAATTGTAACCAACTTGAAATCGTTAGAATTTGTAACGGTTTGAAAATGAAAAAAGAAGGCAATACAATAAGAAATGAACGATTTTCTGCAAACTCCAATCGAATTTTTAAAAGGTGTTGGTCCTCAAAGGGCACAGCTTATTAAAAAAGAATTGGGAATTGTTTCCGTAGATGATTTAGTGAATTATTTTCCATTTCGATATGTAGATCGTTCTCAACATCATGCAATTTCAGAATTACCGACTTTGGATGGTCCTGCTCAGTTAAAAGGTATGATTATTCATATTTCTGAAAGACAAGTAGGAAAGCAAACACGGTTAATTGCGAAATTTCAAGATCGAACAGGGATTATTGAATTGGTTTGGTTTCAAGGAGGAAAGTGGATTAAACCTTTATTGAAATTAAATACTGAATTTCAAGTATATGGTAAAGCAAAGTTTTTCGGTTCTAATTTTACAATTCCACATCCTGAAATAATAGAATTCGAAAAAGTAAAATCAGAAAAAGGACTTCAAGCTGTTTATTCAAGTACTGAAAAATTGAATATGAATGGTTTAAGTTCTAAAGGAATAGCTAGAATCACAGCCCAATTAGTAGAGTTGCTTAAAGGGAAAATTCAAGAAACTCTACCTCAATCGATAGTGAATGAATTAAGGTTGATGTCTCGAGAAGCATCTTTAATCCAAATTCATTTTCCAACTGATGACGCGAGAGTTGCTTCAGCTAGAATACGTTTAAAATTTGAAGAATTATTTTTTCTTCAGTTAGAAATGTTGATGCGGAAACAAATCAGTATTCGTAAAACGGTCGGACATATATTTCCAGAAGTAGGCTTTGCATTTACAGAGTTTTATGAAAACCATTTACCTTTTGAATTAACAGGAGCTCAAAAAAGGGTTCTCAAAGAAATTAGAAAAGATTTCATGATTGGACATCACATGAATCGTTTATTGCAGGGAGATGTAGGAAGTGGAAAGACACTTGTAGCCTTGTTAACGATATTGATGGGGATTGGAAATGGTTTTCAAGGAGCATTAATGGCTCCAACAGAAATTTTAGCGACTCAACATTTTGTTACCTTATCCGATATGTTGAAAAACATGGATATTAAGCTCGAGCTATTAACCGGTTCTGTTGGGAAAAAAGATAGAAGAAGAATTCATGAAGGTATAGAATCGGGCGAAACACATATTTTAGTTGGGACACATGCTTTGTTAGAAGATGTAGTTCAATTTAAAAATTTAGGAATCGTTGTTATAGATGAACAGCACCGTTTTGGAGTAGCACAAAGAGCTAGGATGTGGAAGAAAAATACGATTCCACCCCATGTTTTAGTGATGACAGCAACGCCAATTCCAAGAACGTTAGCAATGACGTTTTACGGAGATTTAGATGTATCTGTAATAGATGAATTACCACCTGGTAGAAAGTTAATTGAAACTTCACACCGCTTTGAAACCAATCGTTTGACCGTTTTCGGTTTTATGAAATCCGAGATTGCAAAAGGGAGACAAATTTATGTTGTGTATCCTTTAATAAAAGAGTCAGAAACATTGGATTACAATAATTTAATGGATGGTTATGAGGCAATTTCAAGGACTTTTCCCTTGCCCGATTATCGTGTGAGTATTGTTCATGGACAAATGAAAGCAGCCGATAAAGAATTTGAAATGCAACGATTTGTGAAAGGAGAAACACAAATTATGGTTGCGACAACAGTAATTGAAGTTGGTGTGAATGTACCGAATGCATCCGTAATGATTATTGAAAGTTCGGAGCGATTTGGATTGTCACAATTACACCAGTTAAGAGGTAGAGTAGGGCGAGGAGCAGAACAATCCTATTGTATTTTAATGACAGGAATAAAGCTTTCAAAAGAATCGAAGAAACGATTAGAAACAATGGTTAGAACAAACGATGGTTTTGAAATTGCAGAAGTTGATTTAGAATTAAGAGGTCCTGGTGATATTATGGGAACGCAACAAAGCGGTGAATTAGATTTGAAAATTGCCGATTTAGCCAAAGACGGACAAATAGTAGTTTTAGCCAGAGATAATGCAAGAAAAATTTTGGAAGAAGACCCGTTTTTAGAGCAAGCAAATCATTCTTTAATTCGAGAAAGATTACGTAAAATAATGATGTCTAAACCGAATTGGAGTTCTATATCTTAATTACAGTTCAACAATAAGTTCCAAAATTTCAACTTTTTTTTCGAAAGTTTTGTTCGGTTTCTTTTTGAAAATTCCAAACATAGTAGATCCACTTCCTGACATAGCCGCATAAATAGCGCCTTCAGAATACAGATTTTCTTTCAATAGATTTAATTCAGGATAAATTTCAAAAACTGTTTTTTCGAAGTCATTTGTTAATTCATCTTTCCAAGTTGAAATAGGTTGAGAAATAATTTCAGAAACTGTTTTAGTGGATGTTGAAAATTGAGCGCCTGCATATGCCTCTTTAGTTCCAACATGTAGGCCTATATTGATAATTTTCAAAAAGTAACCTTTTAAATCAAGTTCAATAGGAGAAAGTATTTCACCTCTGCCTTTAGCAACTTGAGAAGTATTTTTTACAAAAAAAGGACAGTCGCTACCTAATCTACTACCTAATTCTTCTAGTATTGAATCTGAAAGATTTAAATTAAAAAGTGAATTTATCCCTGTTACTATAGATGCAGCATCTGAAGACCCACCTCCAAGTCCACCCCCCATTGGAATAATCTTTTTTAAATGAACGAAAATTGGAGGAATTTGATATTCTTCCTTCATTAATTCATAGGCTTTAACACATAAGTTGGATGAAGAATCACCTGGTATTGGAATTCCTGATTGTTTAAATTTAAATGAGTCAGCAGGTAAAATCTCCAAAATATCTGTAAAAGGAATCGGAGTCATTACAGTTTCCAATTCATGAAAACCATCTTCACGTTTAAATAGAATGTGAAGGCCTAAATTTATTTTTGCAGGAGGAAATAAAATCATAAAACAAATATAGGAAGTTGTTAATTAAAATAAACGTTTTCGCTGAAAATCTACTTTTATCTTTTTATTATTTTTTTAATAGACTATAAGATGCAAGACTAAAAGAAAAAAGACTTATTCAAACTGTTGATATAAATAAGTCTTACTATCATGAGTCTTTAAGTCTTGAATCTTTAATCTAGAGTCTCATGTCTAACAATCTATCGTCTCACCAAATCGTTAACAAATAATTTGAACTGTTGAAAAAGAAGCAAACTTTTATTAGTAACTTTACGCTCTCAAAAAAGAAAATAAATGGCAACATATTTAGACTTCGAAGAACCGATTAAAGCTTTAGAAGAACAAATCGAGCAAACAAAAGAGATTGGTGAAAGTGCTGATCTTGACATGACTGATAAAGTTAAAGAATTAGAAGATAAGTTAATAAAGGTAACAAAGGATATTTTTTCTGGGTTAACTCCTTGGCAACGTGTTCAACTTTCTCGTCACCCAGATAGACCATATACATTAGCTTATATTGACGCAATTACAAATGGAAATTTCCAAGAATTACATGGAGATAGAACAGTAAAAGATGATAAAGCCATGATTGGTGGTTTTGGATCTATTGATGGTCGTTCAGTTATGTTTATTGGTCAGCAAAAAGGAATCAATACTAAAATGCGCCAATACCGTAATTTTGGTATGCCTAATCCTGAAGGATATAGAAAAGCTTTGCGTTTAATGAAATTGGCAGAGAAATTCAATAAGCCAATCGTTACAATTATTGATACGCCATGAGCTTTTCCAGGACTAGAAGCTGAAGAGCGTGGTCAAGGTGAAGCAATTGCAAGAAACATCTATGAAATGATGCGTTTAAAAGTTCCTGTAATTTGTATTATCATTGGTGAAGGAGCTTCAGGTGGTGCATTAGGAATTGGAGTTGGAGATAAAGTGGTGATGTTAGAAAACACCTGGTATTCAGTAATTTCTCCAGAATCTTGTTCGTCTATTTTATGGAGATCATGGGATTTCAAAGAAAGAGCTGCAGATGCTTTAAAATTGACTTCTGTAGACATGAAGCGTTTGAAATTAGTTGATGATGTAATCAAAGAACCATTAAGTGGGGCGCACCGTCATCAAAAAGAAATGTTTGCTACAGTTAAAAAATCAATTGTGAAATATTTGAAAGAATTAGACGCAGTTGAACCAGAACAAAGAATTAACGACCGTATTGAGAAATTCTGCTCGATGGGGGTTTGGAAATAAGTTAAATTACAGATTACAAATTACAAATTACAGATTACAGATTGCAGATTACAGATTAAAAAATTCAAATTAAAACAGCCGGTGTGATCATCGGTTGTTTTGGTTTTAGGGATTAAAATTATTTTTAACATTGATAGAAATTTACGTTATTTAAAACACATAAAAATGAGATCAATTATTGAAGCAGCATGGGAAAACCGTGAATTATTGAAACAACAAGATACAATTGACGCAATTAATCATGTAATTGAAGAGATCGATAAGGGAATTTTAAGAGTTGCTGAACCAACAGATAATGGTGAATGGATTGTGAATGAATGGGTTAAGAAAGCTGTTGTGATGTATTTCCCTATTCGTCAAATGGAAACTTTTGAAGTTGGACCATTTGAATTTCACGATAAAATGGCTTTGAAAACGAATTACAAGGAATTAGGTGTTCGTGTTGTGCCACCAGCAGTTGCTAGATATGGTGCTTTTATAGCTTCTGGTGTAATATTAATGCCATCATATGTAAATATCGGGGCTTATGTAGATTCAGGAACAATGGTTGATACTTGGGCTACAGTTGGTTCTTGTGCTCAAATTGGAAAAAATGTACATTTAAGCGGTGGAGTAGGAATTGGTGGAGTACTTGAGCCATTACAAGCAGCGCCAGTTGTTATCGAAGACGGTGCTTTTATAGGTTCTAGATGTATTGTTGTTGAAGGAGTGAGAGTAGGGAAAGAAGCAGTTTTAGGAGCAAATGTTGTTTTGACAAAATCAACTAAAATTATTGATGTTTCAGGTACTTCTCCAGTTGAGCATATTGGTTATGTTCCTGAAAGATGTGTTGTGATTCCAGGTTCGTACACAAAGAAATTTCCAGCGGGTGATTTTCAAGTTCCATGTGCTTTAATTATTGGGAAAAGAAAAGCTTCGACAGATTTAAAAACTTCGTTGAACGATGCTTTAAGAGAGCACAATGTAGCGGTTTAATCGATGAAATGTATAAAAATAATAGTCTATTTAAATTAATTGTCTAATTTTGGCATATAATTTTAAAAAATAAAAAATGAAAAAACTAATTTTACCATTGATAGCTTTAACGATGATGTTAGCTCCAACTAAGTCAAACGCTCAAGCAATTGGGGAAGGAAAAATCATCGTAGATGGTTATTATGGATTTGGGAATCTCTATAACGCTATTTTCGAAGCTTTAGCAAGTTCTTCAGGTTCAAATATAACAAATAAGTTTATGGGACCTTTAGGAGTTAGAGCTGAGTATTTGATAAGTGATAAAGTAGGGTTTGGATTAGACTTAGGATACTCTTCTGCTTCTATGAATTATGATGAAACGATTACTTCATATAATTATGACAATAATGGTTTACCTACAAATTCAACTACTGATACATATGATTATAGTATTAAGACTTCTAAAATTGGAGCTATGGTTACTTTTAATTATCACTTTGTCGAAAGCGATAAATTTGATGCATATTTCGTAACTGGTTTAGGATATGGAAATAGAACTACAACTTACGCTTCTACATATGCAAATTACATTGAACCAGTATCAACAAATTCATTATTTCCTGTAGCTGCAAGAATCGGTGTTGGAATGAGATATTTTTTCACAGAAAACATTGGTGCTAATTTAGGTTTAGGTTTAGGTCAAGGTGGATTAGTGAATATTGGTATTACTGCAAAATTCTAAAAAATACTTTAATTTTTAGACAAAGGGATGTAAATTAGTGCATCCCTTTTTTTGTCTAAAATAATTTGTAAGATATTGAAGCTGAACACAAAGCACCTCCTAGTCCTAGTTCTATTCCACTAGCAATTCTTGAATTAAAATAGTAATTTACTCCGCAAAAGATCCTTAATGAAATGGGGAATGCTTTGTTTTGACTTGAAGTAAAATTAGTTGTGCTATCTTGTGTTTGAGATGGAGGTGTTATAGTTGCTATACCGTTTTCTAATTGTTTGTATTTTCGAGAATTTGATCCAAAACCAAATCCTGAATACCAATCTAAATTAGGATTAGAAGAATCAAAATGATAATTATACCTAAATTGAAAACGCAAACGTTTCATTTCTTTTTGTACTTCGGTATATTCTGTTAACCATTTATCGCTATTTCCATCATAAGTTGATGTTTCTCTTGTGAAATTTAATTTGTAAGAATTGTAAAGTATATCAAAACCTATCCCTGTATTGTTAGATACTAAAAATTCTGCTCTGATTCCTATAGGTCCTATTGTTTTGTATTTTGCATTTAAACCATTCAATTCTGAGTTTGGTAACATTAAAAATCCAAAATTTGGAAAACCATAATAAGGAGTAATTATTTTATTTCTTTCAAAATGAGTTTGAGAAAAAACTGTTTGCTTTGAATAAGAATAGAATAATAAGAAAATAAGAAAGTATGCTCGTTTCATTTTAATAGATAAAAAAAAA
>SXGQ01047561.1_pt1 | contig 15308 bp, 11 predicted proteins | sample 3178371 | NCBI WGS metagenome assembly SXGQ01 (sample SAMN11356859, study PRJNA531348) | freshwater metagenome | isolation source: freshwater sample F1-20 | place: China: Fuxian Lake, Yuxi | collected 2017-12-25
CCCCTATCCTCACGCTTTCTTCACGAAACAGGCCTTGAGTCCGACCTGGATGCCGTCGCTCCGGCAATCGATCTCGTGGTCCCCATCGACCAGCCGAATATTCTTGGCCTTCGCCCCACCCTTCAGCGTGCCCGCCGAGCCACGGAGCTTGAGGTCTTTGATCAGGACAAACGCTGTCGCCGTCGGCCAAGACCGTGCCATGGGCATGCTTGACGACGCGCGGGCCATCTTCGGCCGCCGCGGCCGCTGCCTACTCCCACTCGAATCCGCACGTCTCGCACTCCCACTTCGTCGGATGGTTCAACACCGCTTTCATGCCGCATTCAGGACACGTGGGATCAGTTATGCCTGAACCTCGCACTTCCTTCCGCGAATGACAAGGTCCGCCTCCGGCCAACAAAAAAACCCGCCACTTTAATGGCGGGTTCGTTGGTCGGAGGGAACCGAAGGCTTAGGCCTTCTGTTCCTTCTTCTTCTTTTCCCTCTCGGGCTCTTCGGCCGGAGCGTCGGCAGCGGCGGAGACGGCGAGCACCTTGGTCTTCACGTGCTTGTCGACATCGACCTGGACGGTCTTGCCCTTGAGGTCAGCGACCTTGGCGACGCCTTCGGTCTCGGGGGTCAGGGTGTAGCTGGAGTCTTTGCCGTCGACGGAGACAACAATCTCCTTCTTGTCGGCGTCGTAGGACTTCAGGGTGCCCTTGGAGGAAATCTTGGCGCCGCAACCAGCCTGAGCGGCGGCAGCGAGGGCAAGAACGGTGAGGATGCTGAGGAGGTTCTTCATGGGGTTCGGTGTGATGGCTTAATAGGAGCATGATTCCGAGCGTTGCCAACGACAATCGGATTGAATCGCCTAGCCGAGGGGGCATCGTCCGTGGCCATGCCTTGGACGCCCCCCCTGCTCCGCTCCCTCGTTTGGGTCTGTTTGACGAGCTTTACCGTGTCCGGGTACGCCCACTCGATCCCAGACATCCCGGTCAGGGGTGATTTCCAAGCCAACGGCACCGCGGAAATCACCGTGGAAATCAGCCCCCGAAGCTGGGCCGAAAGCCCCAAACTAGCCCCCGACCTCGAATTCAAGGACTTCCAGAACTACAGCGCCGAGCAGCGCGCCGAGCTGCTCAAGCAGATGCGCGCCTTCCTCTCCACCCATGTGGAACTCCGTCTGGAGCCCATCGGTCGGATCCAGCCCGACTTCACCTTCGAATTCATCGCCGAGACGGGTCAGCCGCTGAAGGAGCCCGCTGATGCGGTCATCGCGCGCGGCCGCTGGCAGGCCAAATTGCCTGCCGGGGTGACCGGCTGGCAGGTGCGCTCCCTCCCGGGACACAAAGTTTCCGTCGTCTTCCAGAACACCATCAACGGGCAAGCCCACCCCCGCATCGCCGTCCTCTTCCCCGGCGAAAGCAGCTACACCTTGGACCTGACGGGCTTGACGACGGGACTCCCCGGCGGCGCGACCAAGGGTACCATCTCGGCGCAGGGCGATACGGGCGGCGCCTGGAGCACTTTCTGGAGCCGCGTGCGGGAAGGCTTCCATCATATCCTCCCGGAAGGACTCGACCACATCCTCTTCGTGCTCGGGCTCTTCATGCTCGCCCGCACGTGGCGCCCGATCCTCGCGCAGGTCACGACCTTCACCTTGGCCCACTCCATCACCTTGGCCTTGGCGACCCTGGGATACATCTCGGTGCGGTCGGAGATCGTTGAGCCGATCATCGCCGCTTCGATCGCGGTCATCGCGCTCGAAAACATCTTCCGGCCGACCTACGGCAAGTTCCGGTTGGCAATGGTCTTCCTCTTCGGCCTCATCCACGGCCTCGGTTTCGCGCAAAGGCTGGTGGACGATCGCATCCCGGCCGACTCCCTGCTGAGTTCGCTGCTGGGATTCAACATCGGGGTCGAGCTGGGCCAACTGGCGGTCATCGCCCTCGCGCTCGCCGCGACGGCTTGGATCAAGGACGAGGAACGCTATCGCCGCTGGGTCGTCATACCCGGCTCGACGGCCATCGCCTTGGCGGGCGTCTACTGGGCCGTCTCCCGGACGATCTAAGCCTTAACGCAACGCCTGCTCGGCGGCCGGCGAGGCCAAGATGTACAACGCATACTTGGCCCGGCTGATCCCGACATACGCCTTGCGGCGGTCGCGCTCACTGACGAGCGCATCCAAGTCCGCCAGGACCACCGCGTGGCTTTCCATGCCCTTGAACTTGAAGACGGTCGAGGTGCGCAGGGTGCCGGGCTCGTAAGGACGCGAGGGATCATAGGGTACCAGCCGTAGACCGCAGAGCATGCGGTGGCTGGCGTAGCTTTCCTTCCCGGCGCCACGCGCGCTCAGCACGACGATGTCTTCAGGACCCAGTTGGGGCAGCACGACATGGGTGAGCAAGGCTTCCAGCGTCGCGAGCTCCTTGCCTGGCTGGTAAGCGGCCGTGGTCACGGCCGGACCACTGATACCCGAGCCTTCAGGGACGGGACGACCCATGACCTTGGCGGCGGCCCGGGCGATCTGCTCGGTGTTGCGCCAATTACGTTCCACGACGGCCTCAGGGGCGCCGTCCAACAGCGCGAACAGAGCCTGGCCGGCCGACGAGGGAACCACGGAGTCCTCCGGGGTCAGGACCTGATCGAGGTCCTCAAACCACCACCAGCATCCATCCTTTAGTCCGCCCTTCAGGAGGGCATCCATGAAGGCCAATTTGCCCGAGTCATCCCGAAAATCTTGGCCTTCATCGACGACGAGGAGGTCCAGCTTCGCTTCCTGCGGCCACGCCCGCGCGACCGCGGTGGCCCTTTCGACACGGGCGCGGAAATAGACCGGATCAGTCGCCGCGGCATCCGAGGCATCGCCCAAGACTTGGTCGATGTGCGCGTAGAAGGAACCCGCCCTGACCGTCGCGAGGCCCTCGCGGGTCGAGACATCCGCCAAGTGCGCCCCCAAGTGGCGGTTGAAGCAGAGCAGGCCGATCTTGGCGAAAGGCTGCGCCGCCCGCTCACGGCGGCAGGTTTCCACGGCCAAGAGCGTCTTACCGGAACCTGGTCCACCCGTGATACGAAGGCGCTTGTTCTTCTTCACCAAATCGAGGGCGTTGAGCTGCGAGGCCGAGAGCCGGATCAGTTCCAGGTCCATGTCCGTCGCCGACAGGTTGGACGTCAGACGCAAATCGGGCCGCAGCAGCTGCGCCACGCCCAGCAACTGGGCATCCGTCGCCGGTGCCGGCAGTTCGCGGTCCGGGAAGTGCTTGCAGAACCGCGCTTCCGCATCGTCGAGCAACCGGGCCACGATCTCGGCCAGCGTATGCTCGGCCAACTCGGCCCGGTCGACGATGCGCTCATGGGGGCACTCGAAAGTCTGGGCGTTGAAGTCCACGTCGGTGAAGACCATGGCTTGATTGAACGGCATCCGCGCTTCGCTGGATTCGCGCCCGCACTGCCGCTCGAGGTACTCCCGGATCTCGTAGCTGTTGTCGCGGGCCTGGTAAAACGGCGGGGCGATCGACTCGCGATGGCCTTTGCGTACGCGGTACCACCGTCCGCCTTGGCAGCCGATCTCACCCCCTTTGACTTCGAGCACCAAGCGACCACGCGGGTGCAGGATCACGAAGTCCGCCTCCGAATCGATGGCCCCGCGTTGCCTCGGCACCTCCAGACAAGGGATCACGATGTACTCGTCGGACAGCTCGAACCGCAGGCGCTCCAGCAGTTCAGCCTCCGTTTCGTCGAACTGGACGGCATGAAGACGTTCGGGGATGCAGCGAGCCATCAGGTCTGTTTACCTAAGAACAAAGCGGCCGCAAGCCTCCTCAGACTAAAGACTTCGGATTCCCCGGCGCGACCGCAGACCGCCCGAAACCCCCGCCCGCGCGACGGATTTGTTACGAAAGTGAAGATTGGGTGTATGACAAGTCCGTCACGCCTTCGCCACCTTTCCGCAGTCATGCGGGACTAACATCGGCGTCCCCAACCATGAAACACCTCGCCCGTTCATTCCTCCTCGCCGCCGCCGCCACGGTCACGCTCTCCGCGCAGAACGTGATCACCGGCCCCTCCAGCTCGCAAACGCCTTACCTGAGCCCGACCGCTCCCGGCTGGTCGGCGACGGCAGTCCTGACGGTCGGGGATAAAGTGGGCAACTACCAGATGGTGGGCTTGGTGGATGGCTTAGGTGCCTTCAACAACTTCGACGGCACGATGACCTTGCTGGCGGCGCACGAAATCCAGAGCGTCGCATCCTCGTTCGGCTCGGCGGTCGGCACCACGCGCTCCCACGGGGCCGTCGGCGCCTTCGTCTCGAAGTGGGTCATCAACACCTCGACCTGGCAGGTCGTCTCGGGTGGCGACCTGATCGCCTCGCCTGCGGGGCAGCAGATGTGGAACGGGACCACTTGGGCTCAACCATCCACCCCCTACGCCATCTCCCGTCTTTGCTCGGCTGACCTCCCGAAAGTTGCAGCCTTCTACGACGCGGTCAGCGGCTTCGGTTATGCCGGCCAGATCTTCCTGACCGGCGAGGAAACCGGAGCCGAGGGCAAACTCTTTGGCTTCGTGGCCACGGGCGCGGATGCGGGTAAAATGTTCGAACTCCCGCACCATGGCAAATACTCCTGGGAGAACGCCCTCGCCCGCTCGAACTACGGCACCAACCCCAGCGGCGCCAACCTGCTCCAGACCGTCGTCGTCGGCACGGATGACACCACCCCGGGCGAAGTCTACGTCTACATCGGAAGCAAGACCAACAGTGGCAACGCCGTCGAACGAGCAGGTTTAACCAACGGCCAAGTCTACGGACTCAAGGTCAATTCGGCCGCCGGCTATACCGGCGCGGTGACGCTGGAGAATGCGACGGGGATCAACGGAACCTTCATCCTCGCACCGCTCTTCAACAACGGAACCATCACGGGCAAGTCCGGTGTGGAATTCCAAGCCGCCTCGCTCACGGCCGGAGTCACCCAGTTCGCGCGTCCCGAAGATGCGCAATGGCTCGACCATGACTCCCTCGTTTTCGCGACCACGGGGGCGACGGTGAACAGCGTCGCCGTATCGTCCAAACTCTATCAAATCGATTTCAACAGCGACGCCGCCAACGGCATCCTGACCACGGGCGGCAACATCAACCTGTTGGTCGATTCCGCCAAACTGACCGGCAAGGATGGCCAAACCGCCCGTAGTTTCGATAACCTGACCGTAGGCGAAGATGGCTTCATCTACATCCAGGAAGATCCGGGTAACGTCGCCTACGTCGCCAAGCACTGGATCATCAATCCTGCGCTAAGCACCCAAGCCCTCCGCGAGCAGGGCGCGGTCCAGATCTTCGAATCCGACCGCAGCCGCTTCACGCTGGGAGGCTCGGCTTTCCAGACCATCGACGAGGAGAATTCCGGCATCATCGACATCACCTCCATCGTCAACGACGGCATCACCGGCAGCAAGTGGTTCCTTGTCACCAACCAAAGCCATACCGCCGCCACCGGCCCTAACGCCGCCGCGCTGGTCGAGCAGGGCCAATTCCTGGCGCTTAACTTCAAGGAAGGCTCCAACAGCGGCTTGGTGGGCAATCTTCTGACGCTCGACAACGGCGGGGCGCTCCTCGCCAACGGCGGCGCCATTGCCCACAACGTCGCGCTCAACGGCACGGGCGGCGTCTTCAACACCACCGCCAACACCACGGTCTCCGGCGCCATCGGCGGCACCGGCGGTCTCTGGAAGAACGGTACGGGCACGCTGACCCTCACCGGCGTCAACAGCTACACCGGCAACACGAACGTCGAAGCCGGCAAGCTCGTCGTCAACGGATCGCTAAGCTCCGCGGTCCGCATCCTCAAGGGCGGCAGCCTCGGCGGCAACGCCAGCATCGTCGGCAACCTGACCAACCTCGGTACGCTCGCTCCGGGCAATTCGCCGGGCACCATCAACATCACGGGCAACTACCTCGAAGCCGGCACGCTCGACATCGAAGTCTGGGGCCTGACGGCTGGCACTCTGCATGACCAAGTCGTCGTCTCCGGTACCGCAACCTTCCAGGCCGGCAGCACCCTGAAGGTCACCAAGACCGGCGGCTCCTTCGACCTGGCCCGCACCGAATCCGTCCTCGCCGTCAGCGCAGCCGCCTACTCCGGCGCGTTCACCAACCTCGACCGCGGCACGCAGACCACGCAGGTGTTCTTCAACAACGCCACCGGCCGCATCCATGGCTCGGGCCTGACCGAAACCCAGACGTTCGCCGACCTGACCGTCGACACCAACCGCAAGGCCATCGCCGACGCGCTCTACGCCGACGGCCTGACCACCAGCGCGTCCGTGATCAAGAACGGTGCGGCCACCGCCACGTCCGGCAAGGCCTTCGTCGCCGCCGGCGAGATGGGCGCCGCGACCGTCGCCTTCCTCGGCGCCGCCAACGTCGACACCGCCCTGGACGCGCTCTCCCCTGAGCCGTACGGCACGACGCAGGTGATGGCTTCGCGCAACGCCTACGCCTTGGCCCGCTCCTTCGCCGGTGCGACGGCGACGGAATCCGGTTGGAACGTACGCTTGGGCTTTGAGCAGCAGCAGGCCACTTCGACCGCTTCGCCCACGTCCCTCAACGGGACCTACGATGTCGACGCCAAGTTTGCGTTGTTGAGCCATCAGGCCGGCGCCAACGGCGTATTCTCCGTGCTGATCGCCGACCAGAGCGGCAACACCAACGCGGCGGGCTTCGAGTCCCACGCCTCCGGCCAGTCCTACGGCCTAGGGTTTGGCGCAACCCTCGGCTTCGGTCGCCTCGACCTGAGCGTGGTCCAAGGCGAGTTCCGGGCCCACGGCAGCCGCAACGGCCAGTCCTTCGCCAACCAGCGGACCAACGCGACTTCGTTCTCGGCACGCCTCAGCCTTGGCCAGTGGGGCGGCGTGGCTCCTTACCTCGGTCTCAGCCGGAACATCGCGCAAACCGACGCCTTCGCCGAAACCGGCACGGGCGCGAACCTGAACGTCAACGCCAGCCGCCAAGCGGAAGTCCTCGCCGAGGTTGGTTTCGGCTACAGCTATGCGCTGGGCGACGCCGCGACATTCAGCCTGAACATCGCCTACGAGCACGCCCTCAGCCATGATGGCGGCGACCTGACGGCCAGTTTCGCCGATGCCACGGCACCGACGACCTTCAAGGTCAGCGGTCATGGCGCCGGCCAAGACCTGGTCCGCGCCGGGGTCGGTTTCACGCTCGCCCTCGGGACGGGTCGCTCCGCGACGATCGGCTACGATTACGTGAGCGGAATCGACGTGGAGTCGGCTCACCAACTTCGCGCCAACTACACCTTCCGGTTCTAAGCGAAAGCGTCCGACCGAAACGCAGGCCGCCCTCCCGGGCGGCCTGCTTGTTTTACCACGGATTATAGCGGATGCCGAACAGCGCCAAGATGGCCAAGCCCAAGGCGGCCAGCGCCGGAATGAAGAAGGGGTCGTAGTAATCCGAAGCGCTGGGCTTCTTCTCCAGGACGACGACTTTCTTCATCTCGTCGATGCGCTTAAAGACCGAGTTCAGGGCCTCCGGCGTCACGGCCCCCCACGCATCGCCCCCGGTCGCCTGCGCGATGCCGATCAGCGAAGGGGTGACGGGCTGGTCGATGAGGAAGATGACGAAGACGGTGATGCGTTTGGCCCGCAGGTCCGCGATGATCGCGCTGTCCTTGGGGGGCACGATGTCGCTGCTCAAACCATCGGTGAGCAGAATGATGGTCCGGTCGCCGGTCTTGGCCTGATCCAACAGCTCGGCGGCGCCATAGAGGGCCTTGCCGACGAAGGTGTTGCCCCAGAACTCGTCGGGGAAGACGTACGGGGCGATGAAGGGCCGCGCCAAGACGATGGCCTCGGTATCCTGCGTGAGCGGCACCCAGTGCACGAAATTACGCGAAAAGACCGTCAGGCCGAAGGCGTCCCCTTTGCGGTGGCGCAAGAACTGCTCGATCGACGTCATCGCCGAGTCAAAACGGGAGTTCACTCCCTTGGTCTGCGGGCCATGCGGGGACTTCATGCTACCCGAGGTGTCCAAGACGATCTGGACGTTCGTCAGCTGGCGCTCGACTTGGGGCGGATTGAAAATGACCGGATGGGCCAAGAATAGAATTGCCACGGCGAGCAGGCCGGCGGGCAAGCAGTTCGCGCCATTGATGAGGAACCGCCAGAAACGGCCGCGACCGACGTTAGCATGGTCGAAGGGCATGGCCAACGGCTGCCCCGGACGAACCCATTCCCAAAAGGCCAGGATGACGGGGATGGCCAGGAGCGCCAAGAGCTTGGGGTAAAGGAAGGTCATCGAACGGAGGCCTGGATAGGCGCTTGGGCATGGGGACCGACGAGGGCGGCGATTTCCTCGACGGTCACGTGGGAATCGCGGCGGTAGAGCCAAGCCTGCAGGCGACGCAGGTCCTCCGCCGTCCGAGCATCCTTGGCCACGGCTGCCAGTACTTCGCCCATGGGGGCATCGGCGCGCAGCAGGCCCGCCCGCCAGCAGCGCAGGAGGATCATCTCCATGCGGGCTTGGCCGGCGGCATCCAACGCACCCGCGCGGAGCTTGGCCAAGAGGCCGTGCAGTTCCTCGGCTTCGGTCAAAGCGGGCACGGGCGTCGCCAACGCGACGCGCTGGGGGCGCCCCCAGAAAATCAACGGGTACAGACAGGCCAGCCACACGCAGCCGAAGACGATCAACTTGGTGTAGTAACGGCCGCCGACCTGCACGCCGACCTGCTCCGTCTCCTTGATGCGGGCTTCGAGTTCCTTCGACATCTTGGGGTCACCGTGGAACTTGAAAACCGGCAGGCCTTCCGGGACGACGCCGCTCGCGCTGGTCAGGTAGTCGCGTAGGTCGTAGTCCCCTTCGCGGTTGACCAGGTAACGGACGTCATAGACGCGACCACCGGGGGCGCCGGTGACCTGCGCGATGCGGACGTTCACGGCGACGCCCCACTTGAAGGGCTTCACGGCCAACTCAGGACCGCCATAGGTGATGATGGCCGCCTGCTCGACGCCCAAGGGGACGTTCAGAAGCTCATCCTCGCGGGTCAACCACCAGGCCCAAGGCAGCGCCACGACGAGCAACAACGCCACCCACGGCACCCAGCGACGATGGAAGAATGAGCGGACGGTCGACATGGTCAGCGAACGCTCCGGGCCGACTGGCCGCGGTGCTGCAGGAAGTGCGCGAGGGGCGCCAGGATCGGGCGATCCGTGCGCAGGTGAAGGTAATCGACGGCGAAGCGGCTGAGCTCGGCCTTCCACGCGGAGGTGTCGACGAACGGCCGGCCGCCGCGGCCGATGAAGGCCTGCCCCGACTCCGCCTCGACGCCCCGGAAGAAGCCGGCGCCCTGGACGCCGCGTTCGGCGGGATCTTCGAGGTGCAAAGCCACGCAGTCGTTGCGCTGAGCCAAGACCTGCAAGGCTTCCAGCGAACCGGGGTCATGCAGGTCGCTCAGCACGACGACGGTCGTGCGACGCGTCAAAGAGGGCGCGAGTTCGCGGGCGCGCTTCGCCAAGGAGGTGGCTTCGCGGAAATCATGCTGCCGCAACTGGTGCGACCATTCCAGGACGGTGGTGCGCGAGAGCGTGGGCCGGATGTGCAGCTCCCGCGCGCCGCAACCCAAGAGACCGACGGGGGTGACGTTCCCCTGCGCGGCCAGGCCGATGCCCGCGGCGATGCGCACCGCCCAAGCATACTTGCTGAGGGTCTGCGAAGACACGCACATGGACGCGGAGGTGTCCACGAGGAGGTATAGCGGGACCTGCTTCGGCTCTTCGTATTCCTTGACGAAGAGCTTGCGCATGCGGGCCGAGAGTTTCCAGTCGATGAACTTCACCGGGTCGCCGGCGACGTACGGACGGGACTGCGCGAACTCCAAGCCCGCCCCATGGAAGACCGATTGCTCCTGGCCGAAGCGCAGGCTGTTGGCCAACTGCTTGACGGCCACCTCAAAGTCCCGCGCATCGACGGGATCATGGGCAAGGAGGGCTTGGCGACGCATGGGGAGGGGAAGCGGAGACCGACCGGAGAGGTTCAGCCGAGGCCGGCCAAGATGCCTTGCAGGACCTTGGGACCGGTGTGACCCGCCGCCGAGGCCTCATAGCTCACGCGGATACGGTGCAGGACGACGTCCTCCGCGAGGTCGAAGAGGTCTTCGGGGGTGACGTAGTCACGGCCGTGGATGACCGCGCGGGCGCGGGCGGCATTCACGAGCGCCAAGCCGGCACGCGGTGAACAACCGAAGTCGAGGAGCTTGGATTCGCGGGTCCGTCGGACGAGTTCCACGGAGTGCTTCAGGAAGACTTCGCTGACGTGGACCTGTTGGACCGACTCCATCGCGGCGACGAGGTCCGCGGCGGTGCCGACCGGCGAGCCATCGATCATGTCGAAGGCGGTCTTCGGCACCGCCCCGCCCTCTTCCTTGCGGAGACCCATGCCGAGCTGACGACGCAAGATGTCCTGCTCCTCATCGCGGCCCGGGTAACCCAGGCGGTGCAGGAGCATGAACCGGTCCAACTGGGCTTCGGGGAGTTCGAACGTCCCGGACTGCTCGACCGGATTCTGGGTGGCGATGACGAGGAAAGGCGTCGGGAGCTTCAGGCTCTGGCCACCCAAGGTGACCTTACGCTCCTGCATGGCTTCGAGCATGGCGCCCTGCACCTTCGGGGCGGCGCGGTTGATTTCATCCGCGAGGAGCAGGTTCGTGAAAACCGGCCCGCGGTGAATGCGGAACTCGCCGGTCTTCTGGTCGACGACTTCGGAACCGAGGATGTCCGACGGCAACATGTCGACGGTGAACTGGATGCGCTTGAAGTCGAGGTGGATGGCCTTGGCGACGGTATTGACGAGCAGCGTCTTCGCGAGGCCCGGCATGCCTTGCAGCAGCAGGTGGCCGCCAGTGAGGAGCGCGATCATCACGCGTTCGACGACGACGTCTTGGCCGACGACGACCAGGCCGACGCGTTCACGCACGGCGCCGACGAACTTCTGGGAGGATTGGGTGGAGGACATGGGACTAAAGGGGCTTAGGGGATGGGGTTAAGGGGAGGAGGAATCGAATAAAACTCAGCGGAGTTGCTTGAGCCACTTCTGGAGGATGGCACGGAGTTCGGATTCACCCAACATGCTGGCGCCGTTGAAGCAGCCTTGTTGGATGCGGGCCAGATCCTGGGCGAGTTCACCCTTCTGCGCAGGGTTCAGGGCGATGAGCGGACTGGCCCCATAGCGACGGAGGAAGGCGGCGGCGGCAAAGCCATCGACCTCCGCCGGCATCCGGAAGACATCGCGCGCCAACGGGGCGACCGGACCTTTCGATCCACCACGCAGGCCGAAGAAGAGGCCGAGACCCAACAACGCAACGAGGCTACCCAGCGATGGCCAGAGCCACGGACTGGTCGGGGCCGGCGGGATGACGCCCGTGCCCGGCAAGGTGCGCTGACGGTCCAGGCGGACGGAAGCCTTCGGGAGGACCTTGAGGTCCATGTCCTCGTAGGTGCGCCAGATCGCGCCGTTGGCGGGATCCTTGAGCGGGGCGAAAGGCACCTCGGTGGCGCTGTCGGCCGCCCGGATGGCGTCCCCATCCAAGGAGATCACCCAATGCCGCTCGGAGCGGGCCGCCACTTGCTCGCCCCAAGTATTGAGCTCCTTGACTTGCAGGCCTTCGTTGGCGCCGACTTGGCGGACCGCCGCCACGCGCTTGACGATGGCGAGGTCGACCAAGTCGTCCAAGTCAGGGACCAAGCCCGTCCCGGTCGCGTGGATATCCAAGCTCAACGAGCCATTGATGCCGAACTGGCGGGTATCCAAGGTCTGCGTGACCTCGACGCGACCCGCCGGACGCGGGCCCACCGGCGTCGGCGAAACCTTGAACAGGGTCTCGGCCGAAACGGCCGGCACCGTGACCGGGCCGGAGAGGTCGATGAACTTCAGGTCGAGCTTCACCGGCGGCACCTTGTCGACGCTGGCATCCTTGGCGCGCACGAGCACATAGGCCAAGACCGTCTCCTCCCAGCCGGGGCGGGCGGTCGGACGGGGCTTCACGTCCGGCGTGGCGAAGGTGATCGAGCGGATGACGAAGAACGGCGAGAGCGCATCCTCGAGGTCGAACTGGAACTCATCCCGCGGTCCTTGCGCGTCCCGGCCCTTCCGGACCGTCGGCCCGCGACGCTTGTTCTTGGCGGCGATGGCGGCGGCGTCGTTGGTGAGGTATTGGCCGAACTTGGCCACGCGGCCCAAAGCCTCGGTATGGATGACGCTGACGAAGATCCCGAATTCCTGGTTGGCGCCCACGGTGTTGGGGCCATCCAAGCGCGTCTGCACCCGCACTTCGCTCAGGAGTTCGTCGAGGTAATTCGCGCGCTTCTGCAAAGCCATCGTGAAGGGATCATCCTTGGTGACCACCAAGGCCGCGGCGAGGTAGCGGTACTTCACATCCTCATGCAAGGGGTCGCGCTCATCCGTGAGGCGCGCGTTCAGCGTCTTCGCCAAGAGGCTCATGTGCGTCTGGGCCGCCTTCCCCGGCAGGGCCTGGATGCTGCTCCGCACCTTCTGCAGGCCCGCGCGGTTCGCGCTTTTGGCCAAGTTGACGGTGTTGTTGTGACCGACCCCGACGAGGGCGTTGAACCAGACGAGGTAAGGTTCGATCGACTGGGCATTGCCGCCGTTGCGGATGATCTCGCGCCCATAGGCGTCGGCGCCCTTCTGGAAATACTCCAGGGACTGCAGCGTCCGTTCCTTCATCAAGGCGAGGCGCTTGGGCGAATCCATCGGAGCCAACTCCTGCAGAAACTCGAAGTCCGCCCAGTCGTTCAGCACCTGACCGCCAAAGATGAGCGCGCGGGAGGAGGTCGGGTGGTTCTTGGTCCAAGCGTCGATCATCGCGACCAAGGAGCCATAGGCGCCTTGGACCATCTCATAGGTCTGCTGCTCGGTGCGGCGGGTCAGCGTGTTGCGCTGGAGCTCGGGCTTGCGCCAGCGGTCCGACAGGTTGGCGTGCATGCGGGCGGTGAGCAGGAAGAAGACCTGTTCATCCATCTGGGCGGCCGGACCGAACACCTTCTCGATGTGCGTGTCGCGGTAGGCCTCGGCGTTGCTGTAGGCGAGGTCGAAGGCCGCGACGACCTTCCCTTGGTCGCGGGGCGTGACCTTGGCGGCGCGGAAGAGCGCCATCATCTTGGCCAAGCTGTCGATGTTGCGCTCCATCATGATCGGCGTCACCGGAATGCGCGCGTCTTCGGGTAGGCCGAATTTCCTGCGCAGTTCCTCGGGCACCGAAGGGTTATGGGCTTGGGCCCAAGCGGACAGGAAATCCTCCGCCAAGGCGACGCCGGCGGAGGGATGGCGCTTGGCGAGTTCGGCGATCAGGTCGGCGGCGGCTTCGAAATTGGCGCTCGCGATGACCGCCCGCGCGAGGCTCGCGTCGAGGCGACCGCGGATATCGGGGCCCAAGGCCTGCAACCACTTGCCCATCGGCGCGAGGCTCAGCAGCTCTTCCGCCTCGATGGCGGTGGTGTTGTTGTTGCCGCCGCGCGCGCGGCGACTGGCGAGGGCGGCGCGTTGGGCGAAGGTCGTCTCCACTTCGTTCATCCACTCGTCCGCCATGGCGGCGAGCAAGGGATTCCAGGGGCTGGCCGACGCGTCGGCGTGGTTGGCGACGAGGGTCGCGAGCACGGACTGGGCGCGCAGGTTTTCCGCGCGAATGGCGGGCTCGGAACGCGCATCGGTCTGGATCTTGCGCTGGAGGCCGGCCATCAGCCGGACGGCCACATCGGGCTTCGTGCGGAGCAAGTCGCGGAAGAAAGCATCGAGGTTGGCGGGCTGCACCTGGGTCAGCACGCGGGCCAGGTTGCCGGCGGCCTTGGTCTTGTCCCATTCGTTGACCTTATCGCGGTTGAGGAGGGCGACGTTCTCGTCCCACACCTTCTGGATCTGCTCGCGCTGCGCAAACTCGCTGGCCTGCTCGGCGGACAGGAAAGCGGCGAGCTCTTGGCGCAAGGCCTCATCTTTGATGTCATCGAGCCGCTCGCGCTCCGGCAAGTAAGCCAAGGCCAACTCCTTGAAGCCGCCCGCCAAAAGCACGCGCCCCGCGGCCAGACGGCGGGCCGGATCCTTACCGCCCAGCTTGGCGGTCCCACGGCGCATCCGCTCGGCCAGCCAGAAGGACTCGCTCGCGGGGACGCTGTTCGAAAGGAGTTCGCCGATCTTGCGCAGCTCGGCGTCGTTGAGTTCGCCGGGCAACGCATCGACCAAGGCCAGGATGTCATCGAGCTTCATGCCGCTCTTCTGTCGCTCCGTGAGGTCGGCCAGCATCTTGTCGAAGATGCGTCGCGCAAGCTCGGGGGACAACTGCCCCAGCTCGGCGCGGATCTGGGCCCAATCGCCGAGTCGGAAGCTATGCTGGAAACGCGTGTCGGCGGCCGTGGAGGCCTCGATCTTGCTGGCGCGCTCGAGGGCCGTGAAGACCTCGGACAGGTCGCGCGAGAACTTCTGGTTGGGCAGGTTCTCATACTGCGCCTGCGTCTTCGGGTCGAGGGCGGTGGCCGTCTGCGCGGAGGCCAAGGGCGCCAAGGCGAGCGTGGCGAGGAGGAGTCCGCAAGGGAGCGAGGTTCGCATGGTCTTTTTGTGTTATAGAAAGTTGGGTTCAGGAGCCTTCCGGGAGCTTGAATTCGTTGAGCGACGAGCGGGCATCGGTTTTCTCGCTCGGCGCGGGGGGCGCGACTTCGGCCTTGGGTTGACCCAGCAACTGGGCCGCGGCGCGGAGTTTCTTGGCGTCGATCGGGCCATCCTTCGGCTGGGCTTGCAGGGCTGCCTCGAGGTTGCGGAGTTTCTCCGCATCGATGCCACCGACACCCATGACGGGTCGGACACCGCCGGCGGCACCGGCCTTCACGCCTTCAGCTTGGCCGACTCCCTGCGGCGGCGGCGTCGCGACGGGCTGGGCGCCTTGGCCGCCTTGGCCCGCGGCCGTGGCTTGCTGTTCCACGGGCTTACCGCCCTGCCCCGCGGCCGTAGCGGCTTGTTCAACAGGTTTACCACCTTGGCCCGCGGCTTGAGCGGCCTGTTCAACGGGTTTACCGCCCTGGCCGGCAGCTTGAGCGGCTTGTTCGACGGGTTTACCACCCTGGCCCGCGGCCTGGGCGGCTTGTTCGACAGGCTTACCCCCTTGGCCCGCGGCCGTGGCCGCTTGTTCGACAGGCTTGCCATCCTGACCGGTCGCTTGGGCCCCTTGCGGCATTCATTGCAGGCTTCCTGTAGTCAGGCACAATGTTAATGGGCTTTAGAGGGGCAATGCTGTTTGGCTTTGGGTTTGGTGCAGAAGCTCTAG
>SXGQ01835268.1_pt1 | contig 15304 bp, 16 predicted proteins | sample 3178371 | NCBI WGS metagenome assembly SXGQ01 (sample SAMN11356859, study PRJNA531348) | freshwater metagenome | isolation source: freshwater sample F1-20 | place: China: Fuxian Lake, Yuxi | collected 2017-12-25
CCTTTCTTTCCTAAAATACCAAATTTTTTATCCATTTCTTGGACTATAATCTCCTTATATTTCATATGGATAGATTCATATGCTTTTTGATAATTTATTGCTGTATAGTCACATATAGCAACAAATTTTTCAACCATACTAAATTCAGTGTCCTCTAATTCTTTTAGAATATCCTGAAAAATTAGAGGTATCAGATCCTTTGGAATTTTTTTGCTAGGATTTATAACGGTCCATCGGGAGGATTGAAATATTTCGTCTATCTTATCATTAAGACTACATGCGTATATGTAATCCTCATCCTCATATGTAACTATAGACTGTAAACTCCTGTAATCTAAACTTGGATCTATCTCAAATTCCTCGTCAGTAGAATCATTATTATTTTCCTCAAATTCGTTATTTAATTCTAGGTCATCCTTTTCGTCATCAATAAGTTTTTTCTGTTTTTTCATTATTCGTTAGTTATTTCAGAATTAGGATCCTCAGTAATTCTCATATAGCTATAGTCAACTAAGAATTTTTTATAGGAATTTTTGTATCCCTCATCACGGTTTGCTAATAGCTTTAATTTATATTCTTGATTAGAGTACATGAGAGGATCTTGAATAATACCGAACATACCATCAACAGTAGCTACCAATCCTGATGATTCTGATGCTGAATTCATACTTAAATCTGTAGCATCGAATTCACTTTGTTTTGTTTGTGTTGCAGTAACAATAGCCCAATGGTTTCTTTGAGCAGCAGCTCTGAGATCTTCCGCTATTTGTTTGATCTTCATGTACGTGTTTTCTGAGTTTGGATTTCTCCAGTTTTTCATGATATTAATGTAATCTATAATTACTATCTTGAATTTTATACCCAATATCTGTTCAACTTTAGTTAGCCAATTTTCAACGTCTATGGCAGAAGCTTGCGAGGTAGGAAATTCTTTAACTACTAGTTCACCAGGTGTTCTTAAATTTTCAAATGCAAGATTGGTAACTTTTTTCTTAATTAGTTCATCGTTCTCTGCGCTATTCTTATATTCTGCCATTTTTATACCTAATAAGTTAGATCCTAACCTTTTCATGTATTTTCTGTCATTTAGTTCTAATGTTATGATTGCAACGTTGTTAGATGCTCTAATAGCTTGTGCTGCTATATTACCTAGCCATAATGTTTTCCCAACTTTAGGTTGTCCTAAGAAAACGTATAATCCTTTTGCAGAAAATCCACCTCCCAAACAGTAGTCGATATATTCGTATCCGCTAGAGAATGTTAAGTGGCTAGGTTGTTTATGTGACTCAGAATCTCTAAAATTTAATCCCATATCAAAAGAGAAGTCAACCTTATTTCTTTCTACCACAATAGATTTGTAAGTGTTTATTACATCCTTTATATTATCTGGAGTTACCTCCGTACTTTTTATATAATTAATGGAGTCTACTGCACTTTTTTCTAGTGTCTTCCATTCTATCCATGATTCAACATTTTGTTGCATCCATTCGGAATCATAGTCTTCCAGTGATATAGACCACATGGAGTCTAATAGAGAATCTGTTAGTATATCTTGGATTTTAAGTAATTTAGCAGATTCTCTCACCTGATTTTTACTTGGAATCTGCTGATACTTTTTCCAAAATGATTTAACTACCTTAAATGTTTCTTGGAAATCTGTATTCTTAAAATAAGATGCCTCTGTGGCATCTATATAAGCTGGGTTTTCTACAACAGCTCTAAACCAAATATTCTCTAAATGTTGATTTTGCATGATTAATAATGTGGATTATCTTTTATTTTATACCAATCTTTATTCCCTATACTTTTCTCAGTTCTTTCAAAAATTTCTTGCTCTATTAATTCTTCTATTATTTTTCCATGAGAAGATTTCTCCCAACCTGGATTTAAAAAAGAATTAAATGTTTGTTTGGAAAAATCACCATCTGGTCTCCCATCACGGATTAAATATGAATTTAATTCGTAAATTAGATCTTCCCTAGTAGGATATTCTGAGAGATCTTTCCAAACTCCCAATAAATATTTTAGCTTAATCTTGTTCTTCTCCATCGATTTCTGTTACTTCTTCGTCTTCGCTTTCTCCGTCAACTAGTGCCTCAAATTCTTTCTCGTCGAATAAATCCGGGAGTTTAAAATAGGGCTGAATAACTTTCTCGTCAAGAGCTTTTAGAACCTCATCAGTAAAAACCTCTGAGGTGAATATTTGTGTGGAAGGAACGGTTTTACCTAAATGTCTTACTGCCCATCTTGGTGATGATTCGTTACCTTGGAATACCATTTCTCCAGTTTTCTTATCAACTTCTAATTTTCCTCTTTGTATTCCACACGTTTCCCAAGAAACGAAATCTTGTAATCCAACATAAGCATTCATACCGTTCATAAAAGAGATGTGGAATTTAACAGCATAAGGTCTAGTGAATCTTGCCTTCTTAGGTGTAGATGTAACTATTATACCAGTTTTTGTGTTGCTACCGTCTTTTAATTGTGCTTTAGAAAGCATGATAACATTACTCATCGAGAAGATAGGACCGTCACCCCCTGCTGCCTCTTTAGTAGGCATAAATCCCCCAATGTTTCCTGTAGTTGTATGGTTTGTACAAATTAAAGGAATTTTAACTCCAGTAAGGTCTAGTGTGATTACACGGAATAAAGATCTTAATTCCTTGGATCTAATACCCATATCCATCGCACTTTTACCCTTAAGAGCGTCACCAGATTCTTTATCTGTCGTTAACATTCCTAGGGAGTCTAATACCAGTAATATCTTAGGATCTGCACCATCTTTTCTAAATCCTTTGACTTTGTCTATAAGATTTGCAGTAAATACCTTAAAATCTGTAATAGTTTTAATAGGTTGATAACGAACCATATTAGTATCAATACCGAATTTTTTAGCACCTGATTTATCAATAGCACCCTCAGTATCGCAATAGATAACATTATATCCTATTTTTTGTGCCTCTCTTACTATGTTCATACAAAGGAAAGATTTCCCTGTTTGTGGGTCACCTGCAATACCCATAGATCTATTGTTTGCTATACCTCCAAACAAAGTTCCTGATAGTTGTGCATTTAATAGATAGTTTCCTGTTGGAATCCATTCAGTAACCTCTGAAAATTCATTGGTTTCTAATAAAGATCCCATTTCAAATCCATCAATCTTGGATAGTTGCTTGTCTAATTCCAGGAATGAAAATTCTTTCTTAGCCATATTATAAATTATTTACTTATTTTTCTTACACTTCTTCTAATGATTTCCGAATCATCTAGATCTTCATTTTCAAATCTTCCGTCCATTTCTCTCAATATAAATAGATCTTTTCCCATATACATAGCTATAGATTCAAGTTTTTCTATATCATTTGTTACATCAAGATCTCCGTACCATATTTTTCCCTCACCTAAAACAAAAATGTTAGCATTAAAATATACCTCATTTCCTGGGAACGAATCCATGTAAGATGATTTTGAACTAGCTATTAATCTACCCTCATATAAACCCAATTCATTAAATTTTTTTTCCATTTTTCTTTATTTTATATAGATATTATACTTGTTTTTTTATTTTTGGTCCACAAAAAAAGCTATTTATTCAAAAATAGCTATCATATTTTTTTACGATATTCTAATAATATGGAACAGTTTTCAAAATTTTCTTGGGATTCGTTCCACGATATTAGGTAATTCAGCGTATTTATTGTTTCATCTTTATTTTCTTTTAAAGATTCGTTGAACAGATAATCTGAGCTGATCCATAGTTTTGTTTTATTTTCCGGATTTATTTGATATTCCGGCTTCTCTACAAATAAAAAAAATCTGCCATCAGCAGATTTTTTTATATATTTTTTTGACTTTCCCATATCCTATATTTTATTTATACAGGATAATATAGATAAGTTTCTTTTTTTCCCTATAATATATTATATGTAGAATTTGGATAGTAAAGTTCTTTTACCTCTTTCTGTATCTTTAGAAGATATGCACATCTCTCGTACTCCTCTTTACTTTCGAAATGCTCTATAAGTTTTTCAAAAAGATCACTTTTTACGAAATTTCTGAGTTTACCCTCTTCCTTAAAAGCTTCTATACCTTTAGCTCTTATAAAATCGTAAAGTCTCCTAGAATCCTGATCGTAAGCTCGATCAATTTCTTCTTCAAATTCGTTTATTCTTTTTATTTCTTCTGGCTCCATGACTTTTATTTTTTATGTTATCACTTGTTATTATAAATGTAGGTTATTTTTTTATCGAAAAAAAATCATTTCTGATAATTAGTAAATATTTCTTCTCCTTTTCTTATCTCAGATGTTGCAAAAAATATTATTTTATTCTTTGATGTATCAGTTTCCCAGTCTGCATTATATGAATCATCTGAATGATTAAATATACTACCATAACCCAAACATATTGCTAAATCTGATCCACCTTTAGGCCAAGAGAAAAAATGCTCGTGGAGTATCTCCGGGTGTGTACCGTGTGGAACTTTTATTAAATGACACTCCTCTAATATTTCACCACTCTTTATATTATCTGATGCAAATACACCTCTTCCGTGTATATTAGAATCATCTACATAAATTTTATTTGATCTGTATAACATAACTATTAATATTATTTTTTATTAGCTATAGTACAAAAGATTTCAATAAAGGGATATATAAAAATAAAAAATAATGAATAATATCTTATCGATTGAGGATTATTTAAACGAGAACCGATCTTTTTCACAATTTACTAATTCACAGATAAATGAGTGCTTAAGATACCTAGATTCAGAAGATCCAGCAATATTAGAAGCTTGGTATAATACAATACTAGATTTTGCAGCACTTATACCTGGTGTAGGATCTATAGCGGAGGGAATAAATCTAGTTTCTTATGCTAAACAGGGTGAATATCTTTTAGCGGGTCTTTGTGCTATCGGATTAATACCAATTTTTGGACAATACATAGGAGCAGGAGGTTCTATATTAATAAAGACATTAGGAAAGGGAGCTACTCTAGGATCAGGAATATTAAAACCCTTAGTTGGTACTGTAGCTAAGTACTTCACAAAAATCGTACAATTTTTGAAGAGTTCCAAATTTTTGTCCAAATTCTCTGGAATAGGCCCATTTGTTGGAAACATAATAAAAGCCCTAAAGAACTTTGTTATGCATGGGGGTAAACAATTAGGAGAATTAGCCAAAGATGCTTCAAAAATAAAATCACTTAAGAGAAATGTTAAAAATCTTAAACTAGGTACTAAGGCAACTGAATGGATTTTTTCTGACAAAGATAAACCAAGATTTTCTACAACTCCAACAACTGTAGGAAATCCAGGTACAATAAGCGACTACTCTGGATATCAAATACCTGTTCCTAAGGATGCTTACATGGCATACCAAGGAACACCTCTTAAAAATATAAGACCATATACAGACTCTGAGTTATCTCAGGCTGAAATGTCGCAGAACTGGGATCAATACCTATAAAAACTACAAACCCAGGATTAAATCCTGGGTTTTTTGTGTGGTTAAATTTAGATCTTACATCCACAGTTAGGACAGAATTTCCAAGTCTGTTTTTTCATTCTTGTTCCGCAATCTGTGCAATAGTTTCTAATAGAATTAGATTCTATTGGTTTTTGGGATTCTGGTAATATTCTGTATTTACAAGATTTACTGGGAAAATAATTAAAAGTACCGTGGGATTGTTTAAAATCCTGATTACTTGAATCACCCTTCTCAACTCTTCCCGTTTCTAAAGATTTAGATCCTGCTACTGATGTACTAGTACTGTAAAGGAAATTTTCAGTTGTTCCTCCAAAACATAGTGATTGCCCAGATATTGCAGAATTACCTATTTTAGTAGTGTATAAATCTCCTGTGGTATTAGGAGATCCGTAAGTATAAGTACCAATTGTAAAGCTCCGGTTATTGTAAAAATCATGTCTTTCCCCGAAGAATTCTACTTCTACCATTCCGTTATCTCTTACAGCATTGATTGCTTCATCGGATTTATCGATTTCATAAGTTTCGAAAAGGAACTTATTGTTAGTTTCGATAAACCTTTCCAGATAAACCCTTTCACCTGGTCTTAGAATAATACCTCCACTGGAGATCTTTGTTCCGTTAATCTTAATTTCTGCTAAAACTTTAGATGTTGAGGGATTGAATAATTCGATCTCAAATGTTTCCCCGTTTTTAAGATAGACGGTGTCTTCATAGATCTTAAATCTATTCCTGTTTCTTGTAATGTGGGCAGTGCATCCTTCCAGACCCAACCCTGATGTTGTTGTTGAATAATACATAAAGATTATTTTATTTTGGCCCCTTCCTTCGCGTCCATCTCTGAAAACTCTACGGCTTGTTGACCGGGAAGTGACTAGAAACCTCTAGTTGTATTATTATATATAGGAATTACTTAAAAGTTCCCCATTCCATCTAGAGGAATGTATGATTTTACTAAATCCGAGTGTATTATCTGTGGTATTCTTTTATAATCCTTGTACCATTTATTACAAACATATACTTCCTTACCGTTCGGTGCTTCTATTATTTCAACAACATCGTATGAAGCTTCCTCGAAAGGACCTATTGCTTTTGTAATAACCCTTCCGATAACCGGCATTCTTGTGACATCATCTCCACTATATGATAGATTTTCTTTTACGATAAAATCATTTATTCTTTTTAACATCATTTTACTGAATTTATTCCTATAGGGGCAGTGTTTGGTATTACCTGCTTCCCTCTTTCTGTACTATCTATATCTATCTGTTGAATTCCTTGAGTCATCAGAGGATTTTCAACCAAATCTAATACACCTCTGTAATATTCTAATGGTTTTTTCTCTCTGTATGATGATGGATCTGCAAAAGCCCCAGTAAAGTTACCTAGTATATAATTATTTTCGTCGTTTTGCTCGTAGTCGTTGTCTAATATGCTCTCAATATATCCGTAATATTCTTTTTTAGTTTTTTCATCCCCCTCAAATTTCTTAAACATTTCTATATTTTTGTCAATCACATATTCAGGAAATTTCCATTTCCAATCCTTTCTTATAGTTTCTGGATAAAAAGTTATTGACGCAAAGTCCCCCGGGGATATATCCTCTTTAAGATTCATTTCATCAAACCAAGATTTATAGAATGTCTTTATAAGATCTAACTGATCAATATTAGACATTTCTAACACCTCATTCGGTGTATAACTTTTCCCTGTTTCGTCATTTATGTATTTTTTTAATGTTTCCGGCATAAATGCTAGCAACCCAACAGCTCCTGATATATTATCTTTACATTTAGGATCAAATCTACTCTCGTGAAATATTGTATGAAGAAGCCATTCAGGCTTGATGTTAAGGTCCTTGGATATTCGGATTAACTTTTTAAGAAATTTATTTCTATTATCCTTGATGTACCCTGTATAAGGAAGCTGAGTAACTGTTTCTTTATTATATGAGGATGAGTCAATTTTATCAACTTTGGTACCCTCGAATAAGGTGAAACTTCTGAAGTCTTTTAGATGTTTTAACATCTAATATATATCCATTAGAATAATTTCTTGAGCATTTCTTTTTCTGAAGCCCAAGCATGTAAGGAAGTTATGTGCATAGTAAGCATACCTGGTTTTACTCCTTCCCAATTTTCAGGATCTTTCTTTTTACATTGATCGATAAGCCAGAATACTTTTTTAGCACATAAGTAAATATCATCTCTAAAATGTCTGAAGAAATCACACGATCTAATATAGTATACAACATGAACCCAGTCGCCTCTTCTTATAAAGTGATAACCTATTGTACAATTATGTACTGTACAATTTATTATATTATATGTATTATCTTCCTCTACTTGTAAATTGTACACTGGTATTTCTTCAGTTTCTGTAGATCTTATACTCTCGATTTTAAATAGTGTTCTGTTATTCTTTATGTATTCTTCTTTGTAAATTTTTCTTTTATTTTCTATATTTTCTACATTAAAAAAATCATAAGATAGTCTACCGCCTTGTGAAAAAGTTAATTTGAATGATGAATAATTTGGCTTTATTATTCTGTTTAATCTTTTATTAAAATATGGTTTTCTTAAAGGAATTTTAGTAAGAGAAGAGTGTATCCCATTTCTTAGGCATATGGTCCTTAGACCCATTATAATTGATTTAGATACCGATGTACATTCTATGTTTTTCTTATTTTTCTCAAAAGATCCATCCCCTCTAGTATATCCTATTAGTAATTGATATTGTAGTTTAGAGTCAGCTTTTATTATTTCTTCTGGTATTATCTTATCATATGAACCTGTTCCAAATAGATCGTATATTTTTTTCGCAAAATTAACATCGTGGAAATATATTCTTATATTTTCTTTATCGTCATTCTTAGAAGATTCTTTTATGTATACTTCTTTGTTGAATTCTTTCTTTATTATATTTATTATATCGTCAATATATCCTTCTTTTAAATCTTTCCTTGACATATTAAATCTTACTGTCTTTGGTTTATTATTGCCTCTTCTTTTATCAAACATTAAATCACCCTCTGCTAGATAATATCCAAAAAGTCTCATTAAATCTCCTGAATATTCAACATTCTCAGTTTCCCCTATAAATGTGTGGATTACATAATCGTCTTCTTTAAGATCCTCCGCTTTTACCCATTCTTCTTTCCATATGAAGTCTTTGTGTGAAGGTAACTTATTTTGATTCCTTATTATAAGAAATGGATGATCTGTAGTAGTTCTTATTGGTATATTTGTATTCAGTGTTTTTATCTCTATTATACGATCTGAATAATTAGATATGAATGTTTTTTGTACTTTTCTAAACCTACCCATGTGTGTTACTACAAGATCTCCTTCATTTATTTTCTCTATTTCTTTATATCCTTCTGATGTTTGTACTAATGTTCCTTCAACAAAACAAGGAACTCTTTCTCCGTGTACCGTACCTGTATCTTCTGGAAACCATATTGGTAGAAATGCTTGTCTAGTAAATGGCTCTTTTACCATTAAATCTACCAAATCACCAAAATCACCATATTGATATCTGAATCCAGAATTTTTTATTTTAGAAAGAACCATTCCATCCTTAGCTAAATTTATATACTTTGGCCAAATTCTTTCTGGGTATGTATGTGAGAATCTAGAGTTACCACCAAATTCGGAGTTATTCTTTTGTGCATAAGGCCATCTCTCATGTGATGGCGGGGGATTTAATGGTAATCCACTAACCCTTTCTTCAAAATGCTCATCAGCCCAATCAAAATTTGGTTTTATCTGTTCCCCTATTACTTTAATATCCTCGTCCATCTGGCAAGAAAATGAAAGATTTAATGTTTCAATCATCGCATATTTAGAATCATGCTTAATTTCTTTTCCCTGCCATTTTTCTGTATGAACGATATAGGAGTAATCATACATTTGCTGTGCAGTCCATCTAATCACATCATTAAATCTTCCAAATTTTTTCATCGGATATTTTTTTGCTATTATACGTATTTTATTTCAATTGTTTCCTATTTATTGAATCTATCTAGTGAATTTTTAGATATGTGATTAAATCTAACCTTACCTACAAATTCTCCTATAGTTAAACAGTCCGTATAGCTCATCGCGGATCTTAGATAATCTCTAAAATTTTCTGTCCATCCACCTATAGTGTATTCTACTGGTTGCATTTTAGAAATTCCCTCGGATGTTTTTAGATCAGTTTTACCTAGACTTTTTTGTACCTCCTTTGTTGACATTCCTCTAAATTTTTTGAAAAATTTTCTTCCTGCTTCAAATTGTAAAAGAACATCTATAGAATACTGATCAACTTTTCCTCCCGGTTCTGTCCAAGAATCATATTTTTTGTTTCCCTCGTACGTTTCTCCGCAGCTTTCTAAAGCTTTATTAAACATACTTCCAAGCATAACATAGTCAGCTCCGAGTGCAAGTGCCTTTATAACATCCGAATATTTTTTAAACCCTCCATCAGCAACTATTTTAGTTGAGATATTCCTTTCCTTTTGTATTTTTGCAGTTTCGTGAATCAAAGAAGCCATGGGATATCCAACGCCTGTTTGAACCGTGGTTAAACATCCAGCTCCATTACCGATACCCATTCTGACAAAATCAGCTCCTGCTTGTGCAAGAGAAAGAAATGTTAAGGGATTAGCACAATTACCTACCATAATAACGATAGATCTTCCATATTTATCTTTTGCGCTAACTAGCATCTCCCTAACTATATCCATATGACCGTTAGCTATATCAATTAAGGCGTACGATTTTTCACCTGGCTTAAGGTTTATATGGTTATCTAAAAATATCTCTTTAAAATCGTCTAAACCATAAGAATACCAAGTCTTGTAGTCTGTAGAATAATAGTCTTTGTGGTATCCTGAAGACATTCTAGGAATAATCCCGTATATTTTATTTTCTTGAAAAACTTTATAGTTGGAATGATCTATAACAGTATCCATCGGGGCAGTAAATAATGGGAACATTTGTTTCTCGTCGAAAACATCAACGCTTTTTCTAGATCTTATACTAGTGTGTAATTCAGGTTCTATTAGAATATCATCAAAGTCAAATAACATATGTTTTATTTTTTATATCAATATAATTAACAAAAATTCCAGAATACATTAAAAAAAATAATATCACAAAAAAAGCCTGGAGATCCAGGCTTTTTATAAATGGTTAATTATTATTAATTTAATCCAAATGCGTCAAATCCAGGCATTGAAGAACCTCCTCCTTGATTTCCGTCTGGTTTTTTAGGTTTACCGTATTTTTTAATATAGTCCTGATATTCCTTTTCAGCATCCATATCATCTAGAGTTTGATTAATGATAGGATCGATTTTAGATCTATCTTGTATTCTCATAAGTTGCTCTCTAGATTTTAATCTTTTAGTTTCTGGATCTATAGATTGCTCTAATATAGAATGAAAAAATTCTAAACATTCTCTAGCAGGTTTGATTGTTGCTAGTTTTCCGTAAACTAAGAAATGTAATTGTTCTATAAAGTAAGCAGAATTGTTAACAGCGTTGTCTTCAGCTGCTGCCCTTTGTTCTGGGGTTAAACTTCTATCATCTGCAGCTGAGTTTATATTAAAAAGTATTTCTCCAACTCTAGCATTTGAATTGATTATTATACCTAGAATCTTTTGTAACGTTTTACCAATAGCTTGTTCTTCGATTTCATCAAAAAATGTCTCAGTATTATCTTTAACTATCTCAGCGGCCTCCGTACCTAGGTCATCACCTACTCCCATAAGTAAAACCTGAGTTATTAGCTTATAGATACCTTTTACTGATTCGTGAATCAATAGTCCAAAATCAGTAGCTCTAGCTACAACTGTAGATTCAGCTCCCTCCATAGCTTCATCTATCTCATCGTCGATTTTTCCTTGTTCTAGGTCCTTTAGAATCTTATTGACGTCCAATTCATCATTAGATTCTGGCTTATATTTAGTGATTTGTATATCGCACGCTCCTGGAGGTGCTTGTCTAAACATAGATTTTTTTTGATCAGGGGTTAAAGTTAAGTCGAAAAAATGAGCGCCTGTGGCTATTTTATTAGCGAGTATTCTGTATTCCTCCCCCTTTTCATCACCTAATATTTGTTTAAGTCTCTTAGCTACTTTTGGTAAGTTGATGATTTCCTTTACGTTTAATCCCTTACCTTGTTGTATGGTTCTAAAAATCTTTCTCTTGTTGATCTCGTCAATTATCTCTTGATCTTTAAGCTTCACCTTTGCTTCACATTCTGGACACTCTTTCATTTTTTCCTTCATATCCTGCTGAGGCCTTGTAGTTATTTTAAGGTCAAGAACAACGTCGTCTATGAAAGATCCATATACCTCGGATATTATCTCTACAGCAAGATCAGAAAGTTCTTTTTCCTTTCCTGTTTGCATCCTCATAGCTTGCATAGCATTTCCCATTAAATTGAAAACGTCTTGTCCATGCTCTCTTTGTATTCTATCAGCCTCTTCTCGGTTAGCAGAAATAACTGCATCAATAAAAGAATCCGATGGTTTTCCTTGATCCTCTCCAGGTAAACCTGTATTTCCTCTTAGAGTTGCCTCATTAACAGAAAATGTGTTAAAGTTGTTTATATTTCTCATTCTCTATTATTTTTTTTAAGCTAAGCTGGTTACTCCCTCACTCGCTAAAACCTTTAATTTTGAGACTAAGTTCTTAGCTAATTCAGATCCTTTTTCTTTCATTAAAGATCCTTTGATATTTTTCATGATGCCAGCCATTGGTCTTTCTTGTTCTTCGGGTCTAGGATCTCTATCTGGAATAAAAGGTCTCCCCGGTCTTTGTGGTGCAGGAGGTGCTGTAGGAGTACCAGGTACAGTCTCTGTTTCTCTTGGTTTAATAACTGGCTGAGTCATTACAAACTCATTCAGTGATGTTATTATTTTCTTTCCCATTTTATTATTTTATTTTATATATATCTATTTTTTTTAATTTTTATAATAATTTACTTTTTGCATATTCCATAACAGAAGGAAAATTATCTAGAATATCTTTCGCTAGTTTTTTTTCTTTTACATCTTGTGTTTGCTCATGATAATGTTTGATGTCCGGTATAGCAGAATAGCTTAATTCAATTATTTTTTCTGCGTCAGATTTCTGATATTGTCCACGGCTAAATCCAATAAAATTATCAACATCAATCAATGAGAAAAATCCTCCCTGTGAGTCAGATAAGAATGAAGATATAATAGTTTCGTATTTTATTTCGTCTTCCTTTGTTAGAATTGCCACAAGTAAATCTTTATACATTTTTATTTCTCTCTCGCTCATTCCTAGATCAATAATACCTATACCTCCAAGTCTAAAAATTATTCTCCTCTGTTTTTCTTCTACAGTTCTAGCGCCAGAGGTGTCTTTATCAACTAGTTCCTTTATTTGTTTTATAGAATCCTTTATGAAAATCTCGGAATCCATAGATTTTTTTATCGAATCTATAATATCTTCCGTTTCTAGTTCGGGTAGATATTCCCTAATAAGTCTTTGATAAGTACCGTATGGTGTTAAATCTGGATACCCTGATGTATGATTATATTTTGTTTTTGCTTCCTTTAATCTTCCATCTGGATATATCGTCATTGTGGTCATGTGCTTTTGATTACTAACCTCGACTTCTAGAATAGTTATATTGACTTGTAATGCACCATCGGTATATCTATAAAAATTATCTCCATTATGAACTCTATCATCTATACACAATTGAGCATCAGAAACGTTACAAACTTTAGTTAATCCCTCTTTTGTTCTAGCTGATGTTACAACTACTCCCTGTGGATAATTAACATATAATACCTTTATAAGAGGCTCTATTTCTGTCATCTTTTCTACAAATTCCTGAGTTGATGTTCCCCATCCCTCAACTTTTCCCTCACAGTCATCAATAAATTGTAAAAAAGCCCTTCTAGGATCAGATATCCTTAGGTATTTACCAGATTTATTAATAACAGAATCAATAGGATTGGATTCATTATCACCTGATTGCTCTTCTCTTATTTTTTTCATTCTAGAATAGGCAGATGTTAATCTACCATAAAATTCCCTTTTAGCGGGATCTTTCTCCATTCCGCTAATAATTTCTTTAAAATATGATCTGACCCCGGGAGATCTTATTTTATCTACAAAACTTTTTATGTCTTTATTTGCTAATATATTTTCTAGATCATGATACAAAATTTCGTATCCTGGTTGACCTCCAGAGTTTGATATTTTGGTGTAGTTTTCTATATTTCCTTGTGGTAAAGGAAAAGTAGAAAAATTCTTAGATGCTTCTAGATAAAGATCTAATATTTTCTTCACGGATCTCCAATCTTCACCTGCATCAAAAGGAATACCTTCAGCAAAAGAAAAATATACAAAAGGATAAACTAGACCTGGTTTTTTAACTTCGTTAATTATATAATCCCTTATTTTTATATAATTCCGATCCTTAAATGCTGCAGATTCTTCCTCAGGAGTTAAATCAACATTATCCGTTAGAGAAAGACCTAGATCTTTTCTTTTTTTGTCCTTTAAAAGTTTTATAAGTAATGCTTTAGCATTCTGGACAGTCTCGTTTAAAGGCGAAAAGTTTTTAAATTTTTCTAATCTCATAATTACAGCATATTTTTTTCTATATATTCTTTTATAGATGGATGCATCTTTATAATCTGATTTATTAAATTTCTGGATGATTCTGTCTGTGTTATTTGTGCATCATCTAAATAACCAGGTAAAACACTAACACTTCTTTCAGTTAAATTCAATATTTTCCTAACATCTTCTTTTTTATATGAATTTTCAGTTATCTCTTCGAATAATTCAACATCAGCCATTGTAAAAAATCCCCCTAAATAAGGATCATTAAAATGTCTTATAATCGTATCGTATCCTATATTGTGATCTTTCTTAATAATTGCTATGATTAGATTTTTATACAGTTCCAGCTCTGCATCACTAAATACTCCTTTAGATACGGATTTTTTTAATTCCATTCCACCTAGAGCGAACAGCATTTTACCTGGATTTCCTGCTCCTCCCCTCTCTATCTTTTCCAATATATTTTTTATTGATAGTTCATAAGAAAAATGATCTTCTATAGCTTTAACATATTCCTCCTCATATATTCCATAATCCTTTAGTACCGATATGTAATTTCTATCTTGAGAATTATAAGGGATTGGGCTGTTTCCTCTATTAGCAGAGTCAATAACCGCCCCTCTAGGATCTATAGTCATCGAAGTAAGATATTTTTGATCTGTTTTTGGTAATCCCAGCATATTTATGCTGATTTGTAATTTTCCGCTGGTCGTATACCAGAATGTAGATTGATTTTGTATACAATAAGTTGCATTAGATATTTTACAAACAGATATGATTCCTTTATATGATCTAGCAGATGTAACTACTATCTTAGATTTAGGGTTATAATAGAGTATTTTTATTGATGGAGCTATAGATTCAAGCTCTGTTATGAACATATCATCCGTAGTTCCCCATCCTTCAACCTTGTATTCACAATCATCAACAAATGATTTAAAAGCAACATATGTGTCCCTGAATTCAGGATATACCCTTGTGTCTTTATATTTACTTGCATTTTTTACTAGCTGTTCCTCCGCAATCTCTAATTTACCAGTTTGTTCGTTAGTATATGGTTTTAGATTATTCTTAATATCGTTTACCGAATGATATAATCTATCCAGTAATTTCTCTCTCTCTGGATTTGTATTTTTTTCTTTTAGTGATTTTGCATATTCTCTTCTTACGGGACCTACAAATCGGTCAACAAATTCTTTTACTATCTTTTGAGA
>SXGQ01268938.1_pt1 | contig 15302 bp, 11 predicted proteins | sample 3178371 | NCBI WGS metagenome assembly SXGQ01 (sample SAMN11356859, study PRJNA531348) | freshwater metagenome | isolation source: freshwater sample F1-20 | place: China: Fuxian Lake, Yuxi | collected 2017-12-25
CGGTGGTGCCTACGGGGTGAGCTGACGGGCTCGCGCATGAGGTCTGCGCTACGACGCACCTTGGCGTCGATTCGCCCCAACGACGTGGGTCCCCCGCTCCAGCACGGCGGACCGTGCCGGATTCGGCGTTCTGTCAACCAGCACGGTAGCGAGAATCGAGGACGGGGTCGCGTCAGCCCATCGCCCCGAGCGATTCGGGCAGGATCTGGCCGCCGTCCACGACCAGCGACTGGCCGGTCACATACCCCGCCTCGGGGCTCGCGAAATACAGGCACGCGTGGCCGATGTCACGGACGCTGCCCAGCCGCTTCTGGGGGATCGCCTCCTCCATCGAGGCGATGTAGTCCGGCCCCATGTCGACCAGGCCCTCGGTGCGGATGTTGCCCGGGAGCACGGCGTTGACCGTGATGCCCTTCGGCGCGAGCTCGATCGCCGCGGTGCGCATGAAGCCCAGCTGCGCCGCCTTCGTCGCGCCGTAGTGCGACCAGCCCGTGAAGCCGGTCACGGGCCCGGTGATCGACGAGGTGAGCACGACCCGCCCCCGGCCCGACGCCTCCAGCGCGGGGATCGCGTGACGGACGGTCATGATGCACCCGTGGACGTTGATCGCGAAGATCTCGCGCAGGTCCACGGACGTCATCTCGGCCAGCGGGCGCTCTGGGAACACCCCGGCGTTCGCGCAGACGACGTCGAGGCCGCCGAGCAGCTCGATCGTCTCGTGCACGGCCCGCGCGCAGTCCTCGGGCACGCCGACGTCCTGCTTGACGAAGCGGACCTTGCCGCCGGCGCTGACGGTCAGATCACGGACGGCTTCCTCGCCGGCCTCGGCGTTGCGGCCGGTGATGACGACATCGGCACCGGCGCCGGCGAACACGGCGGCGATGCCCTTGCCGATGCCCTTCGTCGCGCCGGTGACGAGGACCTTGCGGCCACGAGGTGCGCTGAACATGCGGGAGACGGCTCCTTCGAACGGATGCGATGGACTGCTGACGAGCGGGGCGGGACAGCCCACCGGCACCACCGCGTCTCCCTGCGGCGTCCCGGTTTCGTGGCGCCGGAACCTAGCAGCGACCGCCCTCCTCGACTACGCTGACGGGCGTTCCAGGGGGGACTCCGGGGGGAGACCAATGCTGCGCACGATCGCCGCTGCCGTCACGCTGACGGCCGCACTCGCCACGGCAGGGCCGGCCGCCGCCGAGCCGCTGCCGGTGAAGTACGACTTCATCGACGCGATCCTCAAGGGACAGGCGCGGCCGAACGCTGCCCCACCCGGGACGAACGACTTCGCGTGCCGCCCGAGCGCCGAGCATCCCAACCCGGTGGTGCTCGTCCACGGCACGGGCGCGAACATGGCGCTGAGCTGGCGCGCCATCGGCCCCGAGTTGAAGAACCGCGGCTTCTGCGTCTTCGCGCTGAACTACGGGCGCCTGTACCCCGGTCCGTCCTTCGGCCTGGCGCGCATCGAGCGCTCGGCCCGGGAGCTCGGCGTGTTCATCGACCGCGTGCTCGCGGCCACCGGCGCGGCGAAGGTCGACATCATCGGGCACTCGCAGGGCGGGATGATGCCGCGCCAGTACCTGCGCTTCGAGGGCGGCGCCGGCAAAGTGGGCACGCTCATCGGCATGTCGCCCTCGAACCACGGCTCGGGCGATCCGGACGAGGCCGAGGCCCCGTCGCGCGTCCCGGCCTGGTTGCGCAACTGGCTGCGCTCGCTGACGTCGTCGTTCGCCCCGGCCTTTGCGCAGCAGAGCGCCGGTTCCCCGTTCATGCGCCAGCTCAACGAGGGGGGCGACACCGTGCCCGGCGTGCGGTACGTCGTCATCCAGACGCGCTACGACGAGATCGTCACACCGTGGACGTCCGCGCTGCTCGACGGGCCGAACGTGACGAACATCGTCGTGCAGGACGGCTGCGAGCAGAACAGGATCGACCATGCGGCGATCGTCTACGACCGCCGCGCCGTCGGTCACGCGCTGCGCGCGCTGGATCCGTCGGACACCAGCCCGGTGCCGTGCACACGGCCGCGCCCGTGGGTGGGCGGCTGACTACGCCTCCGGCGTGAGCTCGAGCTCTCCGGCGATCGCGCGGGCGATCGTCTGGAGGGTCGCGACCTCCTCGGTCGTCCAGAGCCGCGGCCGGCGGTCGACGACGCACAGCGCCCCGTGGACGGGACCGTCGGCCTCTCGGGCCAGAGGCGCCCCGACGAAGGCGACGACGCGCTCGAAGTGCGGCTGCGACGGATCCAGCTCGGCGTAGCCGTCATGGACCACGACAGGACGTCCGGTGATGGCCACGCGCTGCGTGTGCGCCCGCAGGCGTGGCCCGGGTCGCGCCGTGGAACACGATGGCCCTGTCGCGGCATCAACGAGCCACACGTACGCGATCGGAGCACCCGTCACGCTGCCGGCGAGATCGACGAGGCGCGAGATGGCGTCACAGAGGGCGTCGGGGGTCCCGAGGGAGGGCGTGGAGCGAGAGAGGTCAGATGAGGTCATGGGATCCCAACGACCACCCGCGTCTGATGCATGACCCCAGTTGGACACCTGTCCAACGCTCTGCCTCCCCGGCTTCCGGCAGACCGCGCCGCCGGGCCGGGCGCTCACACCCGGCCCATACCGAAACGGCCCCCTCGTCAGCCCTGAAGGCGGCCGCTGAGCTCGGCCCGCAGGACGGCCAGCTCGACCACCGCGGTCCCGATGTACGCGGCCTTGGCGGCGGCGAGCTCGGACTGCAGGTCCTCGGCGTACGCGCCGTCGCGGTCCAGGCCGTGGAGCGCGGCGAGCGCCTTCTCGGCCTCGAGCACCGCGACCTGCTCGCGCAGCAGCGGGGCGGGGTGCGGCTCGGCCCACCGCGGCTCGTCCTCGGGGATGGGCGCGAGCATGGGGAGCGGAAGCGGCTCACGCGCCGCGACCTGCGGTGCGTCAGGAGGCGCACTCGGCTGCGCGGGCCGCGGTGAACGACGACGCAGCAGGGCGGAGAACGGGAAGTGCTGGCTGATGGACGGCATGGCGGGCTCCTTTTGGTGATGGAGGCGTTCCTCGACAGTGCACACCGTGACGCGTCACTGCACGGGGGTCATCGGGGACCACCCCAACGTGACCCCCACACTTTTGGACGCCCGCCGGCGCCGTCCTATTCCCGCGGGGCGGCTACCGCGGGTCGCCGAGCCCGAGGTCGCGGCCGATGATCTCCTTCATGATCTCGTTCGACCCGGCCCAGATCCGGGTCACGCGCGCATCCATCCACGCGTGCGCGACCTCGTACTCCTCCATGTAGCCGTAGCCGCCGTGCAGCTGCACGCACGCGTCGATGATCTGGCCCTGGACGTCGCTGCTCCACCACTTCGCCTTCGCGGCATCGACGGGTGACAGCTCGCCAGCGGCGTGTGCGGCGGTGCACTGGTCGACGTACGCCTGGGTGACGTCCAGCCGCGTGACGAGGTCGGCGAGCAGGAACCGGTTGTGCTGGAAGGTGCCGATCGGCCGGCGGAACGCGTTGCGGTCCTTGGCGTACTGCAGCGTGATGTCGAGCGCCGCCCGGGCGTGCGCGATGTTCGTGATCGCCGAACCCATCCGCTCCTGGGCGAGGTGTTCCATCATGTGCTTGAAGCCGCCGTCGAGCTCGCCGATGACGAGCTCGTCGGGGACGTGGACGTCCTCGAAGAACAGCTCGGCGGTGTCGGCCTCGTGCTGGCCGACCTTCTCCAGGACGCGCCCGCGCGTGAAGCCCTCCATTCCCTCCTCGATGCCGAAGAGCGTGATGCCGCGACCCTTCGGCCCGCCGCCGGTGCGCGCGGCGGTCACGATGAGGTCCGCGCTGCCGCCGTTGGTGATGAACGTCTTCGAGCCGTTGATGATCCAGCCGTCGCCGTTGCGCACCGCCGACGTCTTCAGCCCGCCGAGATCGGAACCCGCCTCGGGCTCGGTCATGCCGATCGCCGTGACGATGTCGCCGCTGCAGAACCCGGGCAGCCAGCGCTGCTTCTGCTCCTCGGTCGTGAGGCGCAGCAGGTACGGGGCGATGATGTCGACCTGGATGCCGAAGCTCGACCCGTAGGCGACGCCGATGCGCGAGAGCTCCTCGTTGAGCACCGCGTTGAAGCGGAAGTCGTCGATGTCGCTGCCGCCGTACTCGGCCGGCACGCCCAGGCCGAGGAACCCGAGCTCGCCGGCCTTCTTCCACGTCTCCCGGTCGATGAGGCGGTCCTTGCGGTGCTGTTCGCGCCGGGGCAGGACCTCCTTCGCGACGAACGCCTGCACGCTCTCGCGGAAGAGCTCGTGCTCGGGCTCGAAGAGCGTGCGCTTCAACGACATGGCGGGGGACCTCCGGGGATGGGTACCAAGTACGACTCGGTACTCATCATCGCGCATCACCCGGGGCGGCCGGCGTCCCGGCCGCCCCGGCGATCCACCCCCTACGCGCCGCGGACGTCCCAGGGGCCCCAGATCGCGAACGTCAGGCCGCGATTCTCGATGGGCTGGGTCTCGGGCGTCTCGCCGGTCGCGAGCCGCTCGCCCTGATGGTTGACGAAGAACGTCTTGCCGTCGGCGCTGAAGCAGCCACCGCAGAACTCGCTGCCGGTGAGCAGGCCCTTGGCGAAGTCGTAGATCCGCCCCTGCGGGGTGACGCCCCGGACGAACTGCTCGCCGGCGCTGTCCTCCTGCAGGAAGACGTCACCCGTCGCCGGGACGACGTTGACGTTGTCCGGGTTCTCCAGGACGGCAGCGTCGTCGGACTCGAGGATCAGCTTGAGCTTGTCGGTGCCGTTGCGATCGGGATCGATCTCCCAGAGCTGGCCGAGCTGCGCCTCCCCGCCCGTCGTGCAGTCGAAGTACACGCGGCTCTTGGTCGCCCAGGCACCCTCGGTACGGTCGAAGATCGCGGCGCCCTTGGCCTGCGCCTGCTGACGGACGGTGTCGGTCAGCGGGTTGGGCTCGTCGATCGTGACCCACTCGACGTCGAACGTGTCGCCAGGGTTGGCGAGGTTCGCATCGAAGTTCGGCTGGCCCTTGACGACCAGCGCCTGCAGCTCGCCGCCGAAGTCGGCGAGATCGCCGTACTCCTTCGGCTGCTTGGCCGGGACGAACCGGTACAGGCACGCGTCCCCGCGGTCCTCGGTCTGGTAGAGCACCCCGTCCAGCCAGGCGACGGCCTCGCGCGCGAAGCGACCCGCGTCGATGATCGGCTGCGGCGTCACGGCCTTCGTCGCGTCGGCCGGGATCTCGAAGGCGTAGCCGTGCGGCACGCCGCCGGACGGCGAGCTTGAGTTCGCGCCGTAATTGAAGATCTCCTCGCAGCTGATCCAGGTGCCCCACGGCGTCTCGCCACCGGCGCAGTTGGTGTGGGTGCCGCCGAGGACGCCGAAGACCTCCTGCAGCTTGCGGTCCGGGCCGACGACGAGCTTCGTGTTGCCCCCGCGAACCTCGACGTTCGGGTCGTAGCGCTTGCTCGTCGGAACCGGCACCGTGATCTCTCCCGGGCGGGAGCGGTTCTCGTGGTTGCGGATGAGCACCGTCGTGTTCTTCGGCCCCTTGAACGCGCCCATGCCGTCGAAGATGCCGGGAGTCGGGTTGCCGTCGCGCATCGGGTCGCCGGACTTGTTGATCAGCCGGTAGCGGAACCCGCGCGGGAGGGCGAGGAACTTCTGCCCCGTCTCGATCTCCACCGTGGGGAACAGCTTGCCGTAGCCCGCTGCCGCCGGGACGGCGCCCTGTGCGGTGTTGGCGGCGAGCGCGCTCAGCGGGCCGCCGATGGCGAGGCCGCCACCGATCGCCGCCGAACCCTGCACGAACGTCCTGCGTGACACATCGACTGCCATGGGGTGGATGCCCTCCGGTGCTGGAAAGTGGACTCCTGAAGTCCTATGCCCCGGGGCACCCCGAGAATGTGACGAGGCTGTAGGCGGGCTGTGACGATGCTGTGACGCGGACTTCAGGATCCGGTGCGACGGCGTAGGCTCGGCGTCGATGGAAGGCCGCGACGTCTACGCCCATCCGCCCCCGCCGCCCCGCCGGACCGACGAGACGCGGGTCTCGCGGCGCGCGCTCTTCGGCCTGCGCATGGCGGGACGCGCCCGGGCGGAGATCGACTACGAAGGGGCCACCGCGCGCGTCCGCGCCGATGCGGAAGCCGCAACGGCATGGCCGCTGCTCGACCGGCTCGGTCCCGTCGCCGAGCTCCTGGCCGAGCTCACCGAGGTGGCATCGGAGGAGCGCGTGCTCGACGCCGGCGCCGGGGACGGCAACGTCGCGCGAGCGTGCCGGGCGCTGGGCGCGCGCGTCGACGCGTGCGACCTCGCCGCCGCCGCCGTCGCGCGGGGGCGCGAGCGGTGCGACCCGGCGGTCACCTGGCAGCAGGCCGACCTCCAGGCACTGCCGTACGGGAACGGCGAGTTCGATGTCGTGATCACCGCCTTCGGCGCCCAGCAGGCGCCGCGCGTCGATCGGACCATCGACGAGCTCGTGCGCGTGTGCCGGCCTGGTGGCCGGATCGCGGTTGCCGCGTGGGTGCCGCGCGGCCTGCCCGGCGGGCTCATCGAGCACGCCGAGCACGTGCGTCCGCCCGCCGACGGCATCGCGTCGATGACGACGTGGGGCCGTGACGCCGTCATCCGCAACCGGCTCGGGCCCTTCCTTGAGGACCTCGAGGTCCGGACGCGCACCGTCAGGATCGCGGGCCTGAGCCCGGACGAGCTCTTCGCCGCGTTGACTCCGGGGACGTTCACCGCAGCACAGCGCGAGGAGCTGCGACCCGCGTTCGACCGCCTGCTGGCGGCATCGAGCAACGATCCGGGCACCGTCGAGCTGGATGCTCGCTACATCGTCGTCGCGGGCCGCCGGCCAACATGAGCGCGAACGCGCCAACTTACTCGCGGTAGAGCGCCAGCTGGCCGAACACCTTGGCATCCCCACCTTCGGGGATGCTGATGCCGGTCGTCCACTGCGACATCCTCGTGCTGAGCCCCGCGTCGCGCGTCCGCGACGAACTGGCGCAGCGCGTCATCGCTCTGACGCAGGGAGCAGTCCACTCCGCCGCCTCGATCGACGACGCGCTGCCGCTGCTCGCCGGCGGCCGCCACGTCGTGCTCGCCGACCCGGCCGCAGGCGATGCCGCGACCTGCGCCGCGCGGTTGCCCGAGGCTGGCGGCAGCGTCGGCATCGTCATGCTCGCCGCCACGCCGCCCGCTCCCCTGCCGGTGGGGGTCGTGCAGGCGGTACCGGTCTCGGCGACCGACATCGAGCTGGGGCTGGCCGTGGGCCAGGCAGCGCAGTACGCCGCAGACGCCCCCACACGGACCGACGTCGCGCGCGAGCTGGACGAGCTCACCGGGGTCATGCCCGACGCCGCCGCACTGCTCTTCGACCGCAACCTGATCTGCCGGGTCGCGCGCGGACCACTGGTCGACCGGATCCTGCACGTCTCGATCGACCTCACCGGGCAGACCGCCGAGCAGATGGCGGGCCCCCGGTGGAAGATCACCCGCCCCTACTGGGAGGCGGCCCTGCGCGGGTCCCGCCAGCGCTTCGACTACGACGTCCCCGAGACCGATCACGTCTACGCCACCGACCTGATCCCCCGCCGCGCGGGCGGGCGCGTGATCGACATCGTGTGCGTCATCGCCGACGTGACCGCGCAGCGTCGCGCGGAGGCGGCCGAGACTGCGGCCCGCGACGAGCTGGCCCGCAGCGAAGCGCGGTACCGGGCCATGGTCGACAACCTGCACGAGGGCGTGGCCCTGCTCGACGCCGAGCGCGCCTGGGTGGCCAACGCGAGCGCCCTGCGCATCCTCGGCCTCACCGCCGAGCAGCTCGCCGGCGCGGAGCGGCTGCCCGACGGCTGGTACGCGATGGACGAGGACGGCTCCCGCCTCGCGCTGCGCGACCTGCCGGGTCACCGGACGCAGCGCGACGGCGACGCGCACACCGACCGCACCCTGGGGCTGCACCTCCCGGACGGGACGGTGCGCTGGCTGCTGGTCAACACGGAGCCCATCGCGTCGGCGACCGACCCGGCGCGGCGCGAGGTCGTCTCCTCGTTCATCGACATCACGGCCCAGCGCGAAGCCGAGCGCGCGCTCGCCCGCGAGCACGCCGACCTGGCCGAGGCCCAGCGGATCGCGCGCATGGGCTCGTGGCGCATCGCCCTCCCGGATTTCGACTGGACCTGGTCGGACGAGGCCTGCCGCATCTTCGGCCGGTCCCCCGGAGACCCGCCCGCGGACTTCTCGGAGTTCCTCGCGCACGCGCACCCGGAGGACCGCGAGTTCCTGTCGCGGACCTGGGACCGGCGCCTGCGCCATCCGGCCGGCCCGATCGAGCTCTACTTCCGGATCATGCACCGCGCGGGCACCGTCGCGTACCTTCACATGCGGGCGCACGTCGAGCGCGACGAGCAGGGCCATCCGACGGCGATCGCCGGCGTGATCCAGGACATCAGCGAGCGGCAGGAGGCCGAGCTCGCGCTGCGGGCGGCCCAGCGCCGGTTCGAGGCCGCGTTCGACGAGGCGCCGATCGGAATGATCCTCATGGACGCCGACGGCCGCAACATCCGCGTCAACCACGCGATCTGCGAGCTCACCGGCCACAGCCACGCCGAGCTGCTGCGCATGCGCCACGGCGTGATGAGCGCGACCGACCCCGCGGCGGAGGACCTGCAGGCGCTCGGCGACCTCCTGGCGGGAACGGCACAGCGGTGGACCGCGGAGCGACGGCTCATCGCCTCCGACGGACGCGCGATGTGGGTCCAGCTGTCGGCGGCGCGGCTGCAGGTCGCCCCCGACGAGCCGCCGATGATCCTCTGCCACTACCTCGACATCAGCCACCGCCACCGGCTGGAGCGGCGGCTGCGCCACCTCGCCGAGCACGACCCGCTGACGGGCGTGCCCAACCGGCGCGCGTGGGAGGCGCAGGTGCCGCAGGCGATCAGCGAAGCGGAGCAGACCGGCGCGCCGCTGGGCATCGCCCTGCTCGACCTCAACGGCTTCAAGGCGATCAACGACACCCTCGGCCATGACGCAGGAGACCGCGTGCTGCGGGAGGTCGCCGCGGCGTGGCGGGGCCAGCTTCGGGACAGCGACATGCTCGCCCGGCTCGGCGGCGACGAGTTCGCCGTCCTGCTGCCCGACTGCGGCGAGGGCGACCTCGACGAGCTCGCCCGCCGGCTGCGGACCGCCCTGGAGTACGGGCCTGGCTGCGCGGTGGGCGCGGTGACGCGACGCCCGGGCGAGAGCGTCGAGGACCTCGTCCGGCGGGCCGACGCGGCGCTCTACCGCGACAAGCTCGCATTCCGGAAGACTTCCTAGCCGCTGAACCGGGGTTTCCCCGGGTGCGGGCGGCCGAGCCAGGTGGGAGGATGCCGCGCGCGTGTACCCGCGCCACTCTCTTTCCCTCAGCGAGGCGGCACCATGAGCGACGAGACCGAACGCACGGCGGACCCTGAGCAGCCTGCAGAAGCCGCCGCGGTCCCGCCCTCACGCGGCCGCATCTACACCGCCCGCGCGCTCGTCGTCCTCGCACTGCTGGTCGGGACACTGTCGATCTTCGCCACGTGGGCGCGCGAGCAGCTGCTGAACACCGACCAGTGGGTCGAGACGAGCACCGAGCTGCTCGAGAACCGCGAGATCAACGACCAGATCGCGAACTTCCTCGTCGACTCGCTGTACGAGAACGTGGACGTCAGCCAGCAGCTCGCCGACCGGCTCCCGCCCGAGCTGCAGCCGCTCGCGCCCGCCGCCGCCGCCGCGGTGCGCCAGGGACTCGACCGCATCTCGGACCGCGCGCTGGAGGACCCGCGCACGCAGAACCTCTGGGCCGACGCGAACCGCGTCGCCCACGAGCAGCTCGTCGCGATCATCCTGGAGGAGGGTTCCGGGCCGGTGAGCACGGCGGACGGCGTCGTGGTGCTCGACCTGCGCAGCATCCTCACCCAGATCGGGCAGCGCATCGGGTTGCCGAACTCCGTCCTCCAGCGCATCCCCGATAGCGCGGCGGAGATCGAGATCGTCCGCTCGGACGAGCTGAAGACCGCGCAGAACGCAGCGCAGCTGCTGAAGACGGGGTCGTACGTGCTGACGTTCCTGACCCTCGGCCTGCTGATCCTCGCGGTGTGGCTCGCCCGCGGCCGCCGGCGGGCCACGATGCTCGCGGCGGGCTGGGCGCTCATCGCGGCCGGCGCGATCGTCCTGCTCGCACGCGGGATCGCCGGTCAGTACGTCGTCGACGCGCTGACGAGCACGGCGTCGGTGCAGGGTTCGGCCACCGCGGCCTGGGACATCGGCACGTCGCTGCTCCACACGCTGGGCTGGCAGGCGGTGATCATCGGCGCGGGCGTCGTGATCGCCGCGTGGCTCGCCGGGCCCGCCCGGCCCGCCACCGCGGTGCGGCGCATCAGCGCACCGGCGCTCCAGCAGCGGCCCGACGCGGTCGGCATCGGGGTGGGCGTCGCGCTCATCCTGCTCATCGCGTGGGCGCCGATCCCCGCGTTGCGGCGGCCGTCCTTCGTGCTGCTGCTCGTCGTGCTCGTGGGGATCGGGGTGTACGCGCTGCGGCGCCAGACGCAGCATGAGTTCCCCGACGCCGAAGGCACCGGGATCGACCTCGCGGCCCTGCGCGCGAAGGCGTCCGGCGCGGCGGGCTCGGTCAGGCGCGCGGCGGCGAAGGTCGGGCCCGGTGGTGAGCCCGTCGCGCTGCCTCCCGCGGCGGATCCGGCCGAGGCGCGCATCGCCGCGCTGGAGCGCCTGGCCGCCCTGCGTGACGCCGGGGTCCTCGACGACGACGAGCTCGCGTCCGAGAAGGCCAGGCTGCTCCACGCATGAGCACCCCGCCCGAAGACCCCCGGGTGCCGCGCGCGATCGGGTGGCACCCGGAGACGCCGCGCCTGCGCCCGATCCGGCTGGTCATCTCCTGGTTCGTCTCGGCGATCGCGCTGCTCGTGGCGGCGTCGATCGTGCCGGACGTCGAGATCGAAGGCGTCGGAGGCGCCCTGGCCGTCACCGCCGTCATCGCGGTCGTCAACGCGGTGCTGCCGCCGCTCATCGCAGCGATGCGGCTGCCGCTGACGCTCCTGCTCGGGTTCGTCCTCGTCCTGATCGTCGACGCCCTCGCCCTGAAGTGGGCGAGCGACCTCATCGAGGGGTCGTTCGGCATCGACAGCTACGGGCTCGCATTCGCGACGTCGCTCCTCGCCGCCGCGGTGGACCTCATCCTGCAGGTGTTCCTCGGCACCAACGACGACGAGCAGTACACGCTGCGGGTCGTGCGCCGGATCGCGCGGCGGCAGGGGCGCATCGAGCACGACGGGGCGCCGGGCCTCATCTGCCTGGAGATCGACGGACTCGGCCTGCCGGTCCTGGAGCGTGCGATGCGCAGCGGTCACGCGCCGCACCTCACGCGCTGGCTGTTCGAGGACGGCTACCGGCTGGTGCAGTGGGAGACCGACCTGTCGTCCCAGACCGGCGCGAGCCAGGCGGGCATCCTGCTCGGCTCCAACGAGGGCATCCCGGCCTTCCGCTGGGTCGAGAAGGACCGTGGCGTGATCATGAGCTGCTCGCGCCCGCAGGACTGCGTGGAGATCGAGCGCCGCCACGCGACAGGCGACGGGCTGCTCGCCAACGGCGGGGCCAGCCGCGGCAACCTGCTCAGCGGCGAGGCCGACGACGCGATCCTCACGATCAGCCGCCTGGCCGACGAGTTCCGGGCCAACCCGGGCTACCGCGGGTTCCTGGCCAACGGCTTCAACGTCACGCGGATGGTCGTGCTGTTCGGCTGGGAGGTCGCGCTGGAGCTCACCGCCGCGGCACGGCAGAAGCGGCGCGACATCCGCCCGCGCGGCCATCGCGGCGGCGTCTATCCGTTCCTGCGCGCGGTGATGTGCGTCTTCGTGCGCGACCTCGTGGTCTACAGCGTGCTGACCGACATGATGCGCGGCCGGCCCGTGGTCTACGCGACGTTCGCGTCCTACGACGAGGTCGCCCACCACTCCGGCCTGGAGCGCCCCGACACGCTGGAGGCGCTGCGCAAGCTCGACCAGCAGTTCGGCCGCATCGCCGCCGCGCGCCCCTACGCGCAGCGGCCGTACGACATCGTCGTGCTCTCCGACCACGGCCAGACGCAGGGCGCGACCTTCAAGCAGCGCCACGGCTACGGCCTGGACGACCTCGTCTCGCGCTCGCTGGAGCGCACCGACGGCATCGTGTCCCTGATGGGCGGCGACGAGATCGACGCCGTCCCGCGCGCCGCGCTCGGCGAGGCGACGGGCCGGCCGAGCGTGGTCACCGAGAAGGACGACGAGCCCGGCGGCGACGCGGGCGTGCCGGTGGGCGACCGCAGCACCGTGGTCCTGGGCTCCGGCAACCTCGGGCTCATCTACCTCATGGAAGAGGCACGGCGGCTGACGTACGAGGAGCTCATGGAGCGCCACCCGCGGCTCATCCCGTCGCTGCGCGAGCACGAGCACATCGGGTGGCTGCTGGTGCGGTCCTCCGAACGCGGGCCCCTGGTCCTGGGGCCGAAGGGCGAGCGCGAACTGGCGACCGGGACCGTCACAGGCGAGGACCCGCTCGCCCCGTTCTCCCCGACCGCGGCGCGCCACCTGCTGCGCACCGACGGCTTCGAGCACGTCGCCGACATCATGGTGGGCAGCTTCTACGACCCGCACCTCGACGAGGGCTGCGCGTTCGAGGAGCTCATCAGCTTCCACGGCGGCCTCGGCGGGGAGCAGACCGAGCCGTTCATCCTGGCCCCCGCGCACCTGCCGCTCCCCGACGAGGAGCTCATCGGGGCGGCGGCGGTGCACGGGGTGTTGATGGGCTGGCGTCCTGACCGTTAGCGCTTGAGCGTCAGCGTGCCGGTGACCTTGCCGGCCGTGATCTTCAGCGTGACGCTGCGCTTGCGGGCGAGGCTGCGGCGGGCCGCCTTCGTGAACTTCAGGGTCACCGTCGCCGTCCCGTTCGCGGCGGCCTTCGCGCGGCCGGTCGCGACGGTGCGCTTGCCCTGCTTGGCCTTGGCGGTGAACGCCTTGCCCGCGGGCAGGCCGCTGAGCTTGACCTTCATCCCGCTGCGCAGCGCGGCGCGCAGCTTGACGGTCTTGGCGAACGCGACCTTCTTCGTCTTCGCAGCGGTCTTGGTGGTGCCGTCGTTCGCGGTCGTGCCCGTCGCGGTTCCGCGCTCGACCGTCTCGCAGTTGCTGTTCACCACGTCGGCGGTGTCGACGATCGCCCGGTCGTTGCCGACGCCGCAGTCGATGCTGTCGATCTCGCCGTCACGGGCGTTGATGACGTCGTTGCCGTGCGGCAGCGTGCAGCTCTGCAGGACGCCGCACTGCGAGCCGGTGAAGTCGCCGTTGATGGTGTCGCGCCCCGGGCCGCCGGTGAGGACGTCGTCGCCGAAGCCGCCCTCGATCTGGTCGTTGCCCGCGCCGCCGTCGATGGTCTGGCTGCCGTTCGACGCGAGGAGGACGTCGTCTCCGCCCAGGCCGTTGACGGTCGAGGAGCCGAGGTCGCTCGGCGCGTAGATCTCGACGCGGTCGGGGCCGTCGCTCATCGTGTACTCGCCGGGCGCGAAGGCCTTGACGTGCTCGATGTTCATGACGTTGTCGCGCTCGCCGGGGCGGCCGTCGTTGGCCTGACCGTCGAGGGTCACGGTGACGCGCTTGCCGCGCTTCTCGGAGCTGTTGTCGGCCCAGTCGTCGACCTGGTCGAACCCGGCGCCGCCGTCGACGATGTCGTTGCCGTCGGTGTAGCGGTCGGGCTGCAGGAAGTCGTCGCCGCCGTCGCCGTGGAGCTGGTCGTCGCCGGCGCCGCCGATCATCTTGTCGTCGCCCTCGCCGCCGCGCAGGACGTCGTTGCCGACCTCGGATTCGAGCTCGTCGGCACCGTCGCCACCGAGCAGGGTGGCGGGTAGCGCCGCGGCGTTCTTCAGCTTGTCCTCGCCTGCGCCGCCGTCGAAGGTGATCGGCACAGAGGGCGCGCTGGGCAGCGTGTAGCCCCTGTCGGCGCCGTCGCCGAGCTCGACGACCATGCGTGCGGGGATGTCGCACTGCGCCGGGAAGTCCTCGGACAAGCGCGTACACCGGTCCGGTGGGAAGCTCATCGTCGTCGCCCCTGAATCGGAGACCGAGATGCGGCCCGCCTGCTCGCCGGAGATGCCGACGAAGTTCGCTTCACCGGGCGCGGCGCGCAGGACGAGGGTGTCGCCCTCGTAGGTCAGCGAGGACGCCGACGCGCCCGCAGGAAGCAGGGCGAGTGCGGCGCAGGCGGCGACAAGTGGGGTGCGGCGCATGGGACGACTCCTTGAGACTCGGGGCCGCAGCGGAAGTGCTGCGGTGTCGTCATCCTGCGGCGCACGCACCCTCGTGGCATTGCGGGAACCCCCAGACATGCACCCCAGGGTTTCGGGAGGGGCACATGTACGACAATGATGTCGCGAGTCTGATGCCCTGCTATTCTGGCGGGCGTCGAAGGGAAGTATCCCGACGGCGAGCATCGTCAACACGGCGGCCCTCCAATGAGGCCTCACCCGGTGCTCGCGGCCCCTCCACGGGGCGGAGAAACCTTCGCGGACCGACCATCAGTTCGACCCGCGGAGCGTTTCATGGACCTCACCCTGCCCCTCGCCATCGCCTCGTCCGACCTGCCCTACTGGTGGGCAGGCCTCATCGCCGCCGTCGCCGTGCTGCTCGTGCTCGACCTCGTCGTCGTCCGCGGGCGCGACGGCCAGATGACGTTCCGCCAGGCATCCATCGCCAGCATCTTCTGGGTCGGCGTCGCCCTGACGTTCGGCGTCGTCCTGTTCCTGTTCGGCGACTCCGGAGACGCCGGCGCCTACGTCGCCGGCTACCTCGTGGAGAAGTCGCTGTCGCTGGACAACGTCTTCGTCTTCCTGCTCGTCTTCACCGCGTTCGGCATCCAGGCGAAGGAGCAGTACCGCCTCCTGACGTTCGGCATCATCCTCGCGCTCGTCATGCGCGGCGTGTTCATCGTCGTCGGCGCCGCGGCGCTGAACGCCGTCAGCTGGGTCGCGTTCATCTTCGCCGCGTTCCTCATCTGGACGGGCTGGCGCATGTTCCGCCACCGCCACGATCACGAGGGCGAGGACCAGCTCGTCGAGAAGCTCCGCGCACGGCTGCCGATCGCCTCAGCGGACGCGGGCCAGCACCGCCTGCTGGTCCGGGTCGACGGCAAGCGCATGCTCACCATCGGCGGCGCGGCCTTCGTGGCCATCGCGATCGTCGACCTCATCTTCGCGGTCGACTCCGTGCCGGCGATCCTCGCCATCACCCCGGACCCGTACATCGTGTTCGCCGCC
>SXGQ01062876.1_pt1 | contig 15301 bp, 12 predicted proteins | sample 3178371 | NCBI WGS metagenome assembly SXGQ01 (sample SAMN11356859, study PRJNA531348) | freshwater metagenome | isolation source: freshwater sample F1-20 | place: China: Fuxian Lake, Yuxi | collected 2017-12-25
AATCCAGCGCGTCTGCCAGTTCCGCCACACCCGCGGCGAATGAGTTTGGAATGCTAACAGCGCTTCTTGCCTCTGCTTGTTGACGATCTTGTCGATAACATTGAATTGTGTTTGGTTGGCTGCAAATTACAGCGTCTTTATAGACAGAATGAACCTATGAAACTAAGTCATACCGCGTCGCTGCAACTCGCTCCGCTTATTTCCCGAATTATTTTAGCGTTAATTGTGCTACCCGCGGGGTATGTTTCTATTTTTCGCACATCCAATTTCACCCACGAAGAAGCCGCGCGCATTGATGCCATGGGCACGCCCGTGCAAATGATTGAAAATTCGGTTGAGAAAATGAAACCCGTCGCATGGAGGGGGCCCACCACGGACGATACTGAAAAAGATTCATCGGGCACATCAGGCGCGGGTGGCACGAAGATGCGCAATTTGAATCATTTTATCCTGCGGTTAGATGATGTCAAAGTGCCGCAACCGCTTGTGGTTGGCTGGGTCTGTGCCATTGCGGAACTGGTTGGCGGATTTCTGCTGCTGATTGGGTTGTTCACTCGTTGGTTTGCGCTGCTCATTGTCATTGGCAGCGCGTTACAATTTTGGCTTATAACATGGCCGCAAGTGCGCGGCACCTTGCCTTGGGATTGGCAAGTGGGAACCATGCATGTGTTTGTCTATGTCTTGTCTGCGGTGTTGATTTCATTCAGCCTTCTGCTGACTGGACCGGGGCGCTTCTCGCTTGACCGACTCATGTTCCCCAAACACGACGCTGATTGATCAATCCATGGACACCACGTCAATTGAGAATCCGGTCATGCGCAATGGCGAACCCGCTTCGCTTGCAAAATCCATCCGCAAATTTGGTGGTCGACCGCGCAAAAACACCTCATTTCATGCTGTTTTTGCTTGGATTATTTCGTTGGGCGCTCATGGAATCATTGCAGGATTGGTCATTGCCGCCGCCGCCGCCACCACGGTTGGATTTGTGCGCAAGCCAAGCGCGCCACCAACACTTGTGCTTGATTTTCAACGGCCCACATACACCCCCACCGTGAATCTGATTGCGCAGACTTCCGTGGGCGTTGAAAATAATTTTCGCCAATCCGCCAATCTGCCTGGTATTGCACAAGCCAGTGACCAAGCCTTGATCCAATCCAACGCGCTTCAAAGCGCCGCGGAGGAAGCGTTGATCGCGGTTCGCCAAGTGCAAGCGCCATTGTCATTGGCGGCGCACGAGTTTGGAAAATTCACGGGCGCCACAAATACGGTCACCATTAATTTTGCGGGACTCAAAGCCAGCAATGCTCGGCGCGTGGTCTATGTGGTGGACGCAAGCGGTAGTCTGGTTGGAACATTTCCGCTGATCATTGAGGAGCTTCGTAAAAGTTTGCAACGACTTGACCCTCGTCAAAGTTTTGGAGTTATTTTTTTTCAGCGTGGCGATGCCGTCACGGTTCCACCTGGGGGTAATTTGCAATCCGCCACCCCCGAGCGCGTGAGTGACACCATGAAGTGGATCGAGTCCAAAATGATTCCGTCAGGTCGATCCAATCCCATTGCCGCGCTGGAGGCTGCCATGGTCTTGCGCCCTGAAATTATTTTCCTATTGTCGTCCGACATCACGGGATCGGGTGAATTTGAAATATCAGAATTAGCCCTGCTTTCGGCGCTTGAAACTCTCAATCCAATGGACCCCACGACCAATCGGCGCCTGACTCGCGTGCAATGCATTCAATTTCTAGATCCCGATCCACTAGGCACTTTGCAACGCATTGCAACGATTCATGGTGGTGAAGATGGATTCATAAACATTACACGTGAAGATCTTGGTCTTGACACTCAATAGGAGATTTCTATGAAGATTCGCCATGCCGCAATCGCGTTCGCCATGCTTGTTCCAGCGACCACCTCCCTTGCTCAAGGATTTGGAAGCATTTTCTTTGTCATCATGGAGACAAGTCCAGATGGATCAAGTCGAATTGAATGGGTTGGCAGTTGCATAATTTGGTTGCTAATGGCCATGAGCGTAGCCAACATGTATCTCATATCTACTTTATGGGTGCGTAATAAACGCAAACGAATGCTGCCCTTGGAGTTCGCCAATGAAATGGACAGACTGCTGAACGATGGCCAACATTTGCAAGTGGTTGAATTGGCCGCCGCAGAGTCCAGCGACTACAGCGCCATTCTGAGCAGCGCCCTTCGACAGGCTCCTTCGGGACACGCCAGCATGGTGCGCGCCGCCGAGCAAGCTGGCGAGGAAGCCGCCGTGAAAAGATTTCGCAAGCTGGAGCCGCTGAATGTGCTGGGACAAGTCAGCCCCATGATTGGACTTTTAGGCACAGTTTACGGCGTTATTGTGGCATTTCAAACCATCGCGCGCACAGGGGGAAACGCCGATCCCGTGACGCTGGCCGCTGGAATTGGGACCGCGTTGGTGGCGACATTTTGGGGATTGATAATCGCCATTCCCGCGCTTGGGGCGTACGCCACCATGCGCAACGCGGTTGACGCCGCCACGCTGGAATCGGTTCGCCGTGTCGACCTATCCATCAATCGATTCGCGCCAGGGCAAACTCCATCCCGCGGCAATTCCGTCAGCGCAAGCCGTACGCCATATGTCGCCGAAGTGAACCAATGAGAAGCATGCTCACACGCGGGCCCGCCAAAGTGGAGGCCATGATCACTCCCTTGATTGACATCGCCATGTTGCTTGTGGTTTTTTTCGCGCTTGTTTCGCAAATTGGAATTGCGGACTTTGTGAAACTGAATTTGCCAAAGCCATCCCCCACCGCCGCGGTACCTGCCCGTAATGAATCACGCATTGTCATCAACGCAATCGCCAACCCAAATGGCGATGTATCATCGTGGCGATTTTCTGGCCAGGATTACGCCACAGACACGCCAGGTATTCAAAGCCTCAGCAACGACGTAGCCAGCGCCATACGCGCCAACCCCGCCGCGCAAGTGCATCTACGCGCCGACGCGATTGTGAAATACACCTATATTTCCCCTGTTTTAGACCAAGTTGGCAAAGCGGCTGCCACGGCGATTCCAGGGCATGTTGTGAAGTTGCGTCTTGCCGTCCAACCGGAGAAGTCCGGTGGCTGAAGCCGCATCCATAGCCACCGCCTTGGACCTGCTGATCCGCGGCGAAGGTCCAGTTACGGATTGTTCATTGGACATCAATGACACGCTTGTCAAACGACGCGCGGTGCGACGATCCAAACGGGGCATTTCACTCAATGTGATTCCCATGATCGATGTGACTTTTTTTCTTCTTGTCTTTTTTGTGTGCGCTAATAAAACATTGGATCGCGAGGAATTATTACGGACGGACTTAAGTCAACGCGGAATAGCCATGGTGAATCCAACTGCGCTCACCTTGGATGAGCCGCCGCTTCGTATTGAGTTGATTCGCAAGGACAACAGCACGCTGATTCAGATTCTTGCGCCAATAGCGCAACCAGAATCATTCGAGCAGCTCTCCACGATCTTCAGTTCAAAACTCTACTCATCCGAGAACCCAAGCGGACTTTTCCCCAGCGACCACCCCATTGAGTTGGCGCCCTCAAAAGAAGTTCCATGGGAGGACGCCGTAGCCGCTTTCAATAGCCTTGTGCGCGCGGGTTACCAGCAGATTCACTTCGCGGAGCCAAGATGAAATTTTTAGAATACTCATTTTTAAGCTTATTTATAAGCTGTTTTTCGCATGGCGCTTGGCAAGCCCCAGCGAATCAAGTTCCCGCCGCCACGCCAAATATGACCGTAAGTGACTCGGCCGAGTCGGCGTTGGAAAGCATCGCCAATTTAAAACAGCGGGTGAAAATTGCTCCAACGCTTGCCCTACAACGCTCCGCCTCGGATGAACTTCTTTCCGTGCGACGCGGATTATTAAGCGCAAATAAAAATGACCCGCGTTGGCCGATATGGTTGGCCGACCACGCTGAGGATTGCTTCACGGTGGCGCTTCCCGCCGGCGACGATATGGATCGGGTCATTTTTGGACTCGCTGGCGCGGACGCGCGGCGACGCGTGCGTGAACTTTCGCGCGAAATGTTGCTGGCTGCGGAGGAGGCGGACATGGCCGCAACCTTGGTGATCGCCCGTAAAGGTCCCGATCGTCCAACCCCGCAATTGATCGCCCAACTGGAACAAGTGGAACGCGCCCGAAGAATTCCTTTACTCCGCTCGCTTGCTGAAATACTCAACACGGAGTCCAACGAGTACGACCCGCAAAAGCGTAGGGCTATGGGTGAAGTCGCGCTTTCGCGACTTGATGCGTTAGTGACCGAATTGGACGACCGAACAACAAGCATCGTGAGCCGCTATGGCGGATTAGCGGCCGCCCGCCTTGGCGATGAAACTCGGGCCAATCGCTATCTTTCACTTTCAAGGCAAAAGGCTGCGAATGATGAGGCATTTATCACGCTCGCCGATTTGGCTTCCGTGCGGGCTGCGGGCTTGCTGCGCGGTCCCAATGAAGCGGCGGACGCCGCGGTTGTTCTTGAAGGCACGGGATCAATCACTCGCCAGATAGCCATTGCGGAGTTGCTTTGCAGATTGCGAAAGCAAGCCTTGGGAGAATTATCCTCTGACCCGCAAATCACGCAACGCGCTTGGACGGCGCCTCTAGCGGATGTGTTGCGCCATAGTTCACCAAAGGATATTTCCGCCACGCGCGACGCCGTGCTTTTCAAACTCGCTTCAATTGAGCGCGACGGGACTGCGCTTCCAGAAAATGATCCCATGTGCATCATTGCGTCGGCGGATCAAGCGATGGATCACAGCGCGCCCACCAGCGACCGAATCAGTAGGCTAGAAAGCTTGACCAATGACCCCACGGTGCCAGCATCTATGCAGGCCGCGGCCCTTCGAACATTGACACGCATGGATCTTGCCATGGATCATTGGAGCGCAGCAGCGGATCGATCTATTCGCCTAGCCAACGAACACGGCGCCGATACCGCAAGTCCGGCCGCGATTGCGCTGGCGATTCGCGTGAGTCGCGAGTTGGACAAAGGCGCCGACGGACAAGATGAATTAGCACGAAATCGCTTAGAAAAGGCTGTTAATTTAGGCGCGAGCCACTTTCCAGATCATCCCGATTTTAGCCTGTGGCAATTGGAAAGACAAATGCTTGCCACCGAGGCCTTGGCGAACCACCGCAGTTGCGTATTTGAAATCATCGCCCCCACCGCCACGCTTGACACAAAGTCCTCAGCCGTGAAGGAAATACAAGATCGCCTATACGCGGCACAGGCGTGGATTGAATCTGAAAAAGAAAACTATCAAGGCGCACTTCAATGCTTGGCGTTGAGTAATGGCGACACGCTTGGTCCAACCGCCTCGGCTTGGCGCTTGTCCGCAAAAATAGCGGCAGGCTCCGCCTTGGCAAAAGATTTGTCGCAGGACAATGAGTTGATACAGGCAAACCTTAAAAATCCCGCGTTGGTCGCCGGTTTGACGGCTCGTAGATTGCACACCATGTTGCCACAAGAACGGTGGGTGGCTGTCGTGCCCACTTCTAATGCAAAGCTTTGCGCAACCGCGGTATCGCTCATGAACATGCTTTCCATGAGCAACTCTAGCGACGCGGTGGCCTGGCTGGACTTGGGCGATTCACTGCGTTTTGCAGGCGAATTTGCTAAATCGAAAGGCGCCTATGAAAAGTCGCTCGCGTTGAAACCCAACTCCAAAGAAGGCCTATTGGGCAAGGCGGAATGTTTATTTGCCACGACCAATGATGCTTCTTTGGGCGAAGCCATGTCTATTTACAAACAACTGCTCGCCGGTCAGGAATATGAAACAAATCCAGCGCTACGCGACAAAGCATGGTGGCTTTGCCAATTGCGCCAACTTGAAATCTTGCGCGCCGCCAATCGCTGGGATGAACGCGCCACAATGCGCTTGTCCCGCCTGAAAGCGCTTGATGCAACGCTAGGCTCACCGGAGTTCGCCAGCGCCTTTGCCAAAGTTGAAAATTTATAAACTACGCGTTGTTGCGCGCCACACATACAGTTGTTGCATTCACGCAATGAATGGAATAGGGCAGATCATGCCCTCATCATGGCGCTGCTCATAGCACTCAATGTTTCCACCGCATCAGCAAGTGGAACAATGCGTTGCCCCCCGTTTTCAAGGTCCTTGATCACCACCGCGCCCTCGGCCAATTCCGCACCCACAATCAAGGCGATACGTGCTCGGTGCTTGCCAGCTTCGCTGAGCAATTTCCCGATATTTTTAGTGGATTTCCAAGAATGCCGCGCGTGCATCCCGGCGCGGCGAATGCGCATGAGCAACTGTGGCAATTCCCGTTCGGCAAGATCGCTGCCATCGGAAATTAAAAATACATCTGGTCTTGGTAAAAGTTGCGACCCATCATGTGGCAGCAATCCTTTGTCCGCCAACACAAGACCAAGCACGACATCTCCCATTCCAAATCCGATTGCCGGCATTTTTGGACCGCCAAATAATTCAACAAGTCCGTCATAGCGCCCGCCGCCAGCGATGGCTCGATCCCTGCCTGCGCACTCGTGTACCTCAAAGACAGTGCCGGTGTAGTAGGCAAGCCCCCGCACGATTCCAAAATCCCATTGGCACCAATCCGAAAGACCAAGCGCGCATAATTTTTCCGACAATTCCGCCAGCGGCGCAAGCACATCCGCGCCCACACCAAGCGAAGCTGCCACTTCATTCATGCTTGCCGACACTGGAAGTTTGGTTCCCGCAATGGCGGCGAATCTTTTCTGCGCGGAGTCATCAAGACCCAGTTTCACCGCCCTGGATTGAAACTCCTCGGGCGGCAACTTGTCGCGCCGATCAAGCAATTCAAAAGCATCGCCAATATGCTCGTCTGCCACGCCCGCCGCAGTCAAGACGGCCGCGCTGGCGCCGCGATGCGCCATACGAAATCGCACATCCGTGGGCTTTAAACCCAAGCGTTCCAAGGCCAGCACCGCGCACGCAATCACTTCGCAATCGGCCGCCGCCCCTTGGCTTCCAAGCAAGTCCACAGTCCACTGCACAAACTCGCGCAACCTTCCACGCTGCGGACGCTCCGCGCGAAAGTGCAGCGGAATGGCGAACCACTTGGTGGGCACAGACAATGTTCCCGCGCGCGCGGCGGCCATGCGCGCCAATGTTGGCGTGAACTCGGGGCGCAACGCGTAATCATCGCTGCCACCAGCGCGTCGAAATGAAAAAAGTTCGCTGACAATTCCCGGACCACTTTTGGCGGTGAACAACGACAAATGTTCAAAGGTGGGACCTTCGATCTCATCAAAGCCACAATCCACGCTGGCCTTGCGCCAAATATTTTCCACATGGCGACGCAGCGCCATTTGATCTGGATAGAAGTCGCGCGTTCCTTTTGGACTTTGAAAGGCTGCCATAGTTTGAGATAGTACGGATTCCGCAACGATAGTGAGTTGCCTCTTTGCAACATGCCTGCGCACATGCTTCAGCGCGCGGAATTCACCTCAACCAATGACTGGCGATGCGTTTTGGGCAGCGTGAATTGCGTCCAAAGGCTCACCAACAAACCCACCATTAAATAGGTCGCTGGCCCCCATTGCCACTTCAATGACTCCAGTAACCATGTGGCAATCAGCGGAGAAGTACCCGCAAAAATGGCAATTGCCAGCGAATACGCCACGCTAAAAAGACTGCAGCGAATGGCGGCGGGCGTGAGTTCCACAATCATGGCGCCTTGCAGGCCAAACAAAATTGAACTTGGAATTCCCACTAGCGCTTGTCCAATGGCAAACTCCATTTTGATTCCAGATTGACACAAGTGCATCGCGGGCACGGACACAATGAGCAACATCAACACGCATGCAATGCTTACTGATCTGCGTCCCAAACGATCGCTCAACCAACCACCAGCCACGATCAGCGGAATTTGATACGCCATTGACATAGTGTTCAAGCCTTGCACCCATGGCTCGCCTTTGGCAACGCCCTGCTCCAATACATCTGGCGCCCACACAAAGAACAAATAGAACGCAATGTTGACACCAGTGACAATGGAAATAATTTCGAACGCCTTGCGATAATTGCGCGTGATGTCGTTGAAGACCTTGCCCACACTCAAGTCCTCTTTCGCACTTTGACTCCGGGTCTCGGGCAAACTTGATCGCAGCCAAATTGCCAAAGCGCAAATGGGCAGGCCAAGCAAGAATGGAATGCGCCAACCCCACGCGCTCAGCGCCGCGGCGCTCAGTTGCTCCTTTAAAATCCAATCCGTTGCGGAGCCCAACAAGAACCCCGTCAGGCAACCCACCGTTGCCAAACTGCTCAATGTGCCGCGCCAGCGAATTGGCGCTATTTCCGAGGCATACGTCATACTTCCGGTATATTCGCCGCCCACGCTCATGCCTTGGCCCACGCGGCACAACACCATCAACACGGGCGCAGCTAAACCAACTTGCGCGAATGTTGGAAGTAATCCCATGATCAAACTTGAAAGTCCCATCATGATGACGCTCATGACCAACATGGCGCGGCGACCAACGCGATCACCAATGGGTCCAAGCACCATGGCGCCAACTGGCCGCATGAGATAGCCCACCGCGAACACTGCGAACGCGGAAAGCGTTTGCGCCGTCTGGCTTTCGGTGGGAAAGAAAAGCGGTCCCAGCGTAGTGGCTAAATATCCGTAGACCGCGAAGTCGTACCACTCCAGCACGTTGCCAATAGTGGCCGCCAACATGACGCGTGCGACACCTTTGTGTGGCGTGCCTGGTTGCTGAAGTGCAGATGTAGGCGTGACCCTGATCTGACTCACGCTGATTGAAATTCCTTAAGCGTGTCGCCTTCGCGCATTGATCTTAAAAAGATCACCGCGGGCAAACCAGCGAGCGTCCACGTGACCGCTCTATCCATCATCATGGCCAATGTCCAATCCGTGGGCACATACATAAAGTTCCACGCCACCAAATGCACGCCCATGTTCATAAACACAACAGCGGCCAAAAGCACCATACATCTACGAAGCGGTCCGTGTCCTGATCCGCCCAATCCAATCAGCGCAACCAACGCCGCCGTGGCGAACAATTCTATGAGAAAACCCCTCACAAACACGCGTGGATCGCTCATGTCGGCGCCGTCCTTGTGAAACAAAACCGTGAACACTGGACCTTTTTTATACGCCTCCACGGTGGCATCATCGGCGGCTTTGATTTGAGGGGCGGTTACAGTGGCGGGCAATACAGGAAAGCCGGGATATAACAGCGCGCCACTTTCGTCCATGTTCATTTGCACCGCGCTCAACAATTCAACAGGCGCCGTGACTGGCTTCATGGCCCACGACCATAAATTATTCCCCCACGCAATACCACCCCACGCAAACGCAAGCATGGCGCCAACCACGCACGCCAGCAAATATCGAATCACCATTCAGGGCCACCCGCGTAGCGCCCATACACATCGGCCATGGCTTGCACCATCTCACCAAGCGTGCAGCGATCAAGCGATGCTTGCACAAGCGATGGCATGACATTTTCTCCGGCGCGCGCCGCCGCGCGAATTCCTTCAAGTCCCTTCTTGGCCAAATCGGCGTTGCGCTCACGGCGAAACTTTTCAAGACGCGCATTTTGCTCCGACTCCACTGCATGCGGAATTTGCAGGATTTCCATTTGGCGATCCTCGTTGCCTTCTGGATACGCATTCACTCCCACAATCACTCGATCCCCCGCCTCCATTTCCTGGCCAAAGCGGTAGCTGGCTTCCGCAATTTGCCTGCGGAAATAGCCCTTATGAATGCCTGCCACCACGCCGCCCATGTCGTCAATTTCCTTGATATATGCATTGGCGTCGGTTTCCATGCGGTCGGTGAGCGCCTCCACAAACCAGCTTCCACCAAGCGGATCCACCGTGCGATGCACGCCGGTTTCATGCGCCAAAATTTGCTGTGTGCGAAGTGCCACGCGAACCGCGGCCTCCGTTGGCAAGCCAAGCGTTTCATCCATGCTGTCGGTGTGCAAACTTTGGCAACCACCAAGCACGCCCGCGAGCGCTTGATAGGCCACGCGCACTATGTTGTTCATGGGTTGCTGCTCAGTCAATGAGCAACCCGCGGTCTGCACATGCGTGCGCATGAGCCAGCTGCGCTCTTGCTTCGCACCAAATCGATAACGCATGGCGTTGGCCCAAATGCGCCGCGCCGCGCGCAGTTTGCAAATCTCCTCAAAGAACTCATTGTGGCTATTGAAGAAAAAACTTAATCGAGGCGCAAATGAATCCACATCCAAGCCGCGCTTCAAGCATGCCTCCACATATTCCATTCCGTCACGCAACGTGAACGCCAACTCTTGCGTAGCCGTGGAGCCAGATTCGCGAATGTGATAGCCGCTGATTGAAACGGAGTTCCATCTCGAGGCGTGTTGCGCCGCAAACTCAATGGTGTCCACCACCAACTTCACGCTGGCCTCAGGCGGATAAATGAATTCGTTCTGGCTGTGGAACTCCTTCAAAATGTCATTTTGCAGCGTTCCACCAAGCGAATTCCATGAAATACCGCGCTGCTTGGCCATGGCCAAATACATGGCCCAAATCACGCACGCAGGTCCATTGATGGTCTGGCTGACGGTGACTTCACCCACAGGAATGTCGGCGTACAAGCGATGCATGTCATCAATAGTGCAAATAGCAACGCCGCAACGGCCAACTTCTCCCGCCGACAGTGCGTCATCCGAATCACGGCCCATGAGCGTTGGCAAATCAAACGCAGTGGACAAGCCGGTGTTGGCCTTGGTGCCCTTGGCATTATCCAGCAAGTACTTGAATCTTTTATTGGTGTCGTCAGCGCTGCCAAAACCGGCGAATTGGCGCATGGTCCACAAGCGATTGCGGTACATGGTTTCATGCACGCCGCGCGTGAACGGAAATTGCCCCGACTGACCAATGCGCTCGTGCGACTTGCTTGCATCCTTGGCGTCGGTGGTGGAAGTGTTCGGACCGTATTGCTGCTCAACTTCATAGCCCGACAGCGTGACCGCCTCTGGATTCATAGCCTGCGTCGGCGCAGTGGCGTTCTGCGGATTCACATTGATAGTGGCTGGATCAGAAGTATTTGATTTCAGTGAAGACATTGGATCCTTTCAAGCATGAAGTCAACCATAGGCGACATTCCGCCATCAATCATCATAGGGAATTTTGCATCGCAATCGAAGTCATCGCTACCATGGCGTTGCTCATGAATGGCCGCGCGCATAAACCTGTGCAACACCTGTGCTCAATCGCTAAAAACGCTTTTTTTTGTTGGTGTCGGCCTTGAATTCCAAATCTTCAGCGCCAGTGGCTATGACCATCACATGCTTTGCGTTGGTGTATGTGATTTGGGGCAGCACCTATTTGGGAATAAAGATCGCGGTCACAAAAATCCCACCGCTCTTTGTTGGTGGCTCGCGTTTTTTCCTGGCCGGCACAGCGCTCATGCTCATCTTGGCGGCGCTCGGAAAATTTCAATTTCACTGGCTGCGCAATCTGGCATTTTGGCGTGGCGCATTCGTGGTGGGAACATTCATGATGCTTGGGGCAAACGGTTTGTTGTGCATGAGCCTTGGGCGCTCGGGCTTGCCATCGGGACTTGCCGCGCTGATCGTGGCCACCACACCGCTGTGGATGTTGATGCTCGATCGTTGGCAAACAGGCGTGGGCAAGTTCACGCCGCAAATTATCACGGGACTGGTTGTTGGCTTGCTGGGCGTGGGCGTGTTGATGAGCGGCAAAATGTTGGTAACCAGCGACAGCGCACCCATTGATGTGGTGGCTTGCTTGATGGTGTTGGCCAGTTGCATTTTGTGGAGCGTGGGCGGCATTGTGGGTCGGCGCGTCATGCAACCACCACACCCACTTGCATCAAGCGCTTTTCAAATGATCGCTGGCGGCGTGATGTTGCTTGCGTTCAGCGCGTTCTTTGAAGCGTGGAAACCCATTGGCGAAATTCCGTGGAATGATTCCGCGTGGATGGCATGGCTGTATTTAGCGGTGTTCGGTTCGCTCATTGGATTCAGCGCGTTCGTATGGCTGTTGCACCATGTCAGCGCAGCGTCGGTTTCCACATACGCCTATGTGAACCCGCTGGTCGCGATTGTGCTTGGATGGTTGTTCCTGAGCGAGCAACCTGGCGCGCGGACCGGTATTGCCGCGGTGTTTATTCTTGGTGGTGTAGTTGTCATTCAGCTTGCCAAGCGCTCCAAGCATGACAGCGTGATTACGATGGCGCAAAGCGATGCGCGCGCCAAGTAGACACTTTTCACGAGATACAATGAATTTATGTCTATTGCACGAAGACACGCGCATCTTGGCTTGATCTTGATGGCTCTTGTGGGCGCCATGCAAATCGCCGCTGAGCAGCAGAGCGCGGACCCCAAGAAGCCCCTTCCTATTGATCTACCCGCCGAAGATGGCGGCGCCAACGCAAAGTGGCTTGAAAAAATTGCGCCAGCCGATCGCGAAGCGCTTGATGAAATACTTGGCAAGCCCGTTGTCGTTGCTCCAGCCAGCGTCGAGTGGCTAGGCGGTGTCGCGCAAACTGCTTTCACAAATGGCGTCACCGTGATTCAAAGCGCGCAAGATAAACCATTGGGTTTGTCCGCCGCTGAGAAATTAAAAAAAATGCTTCCCGCCAATGTGAAGTTGATCGCCGTAATTGTTCCGACTGACGCGGAAAAAATAAAAAATAAATTTGAGAAGAAGGCGCCGTGCTTGATTGCTCTTGATCCTGAGGGAAGTTGGAGCGAGTTGCTTGGCTTGCCAAACAAACCCACCAACTTGGTGGTGGACCAAAGCGGCAACATTCGCTTCGCTGGGCTGACCGCTGATGGCGCCAAGCGCGCGTGCGCATTTTTGTTGGCGCAAAAAAGTGACACCGCTGGCGCAGGCGGCGCTGGCGCAGGCGGCGCTGGCGCAGGCGGCGCTGGTCCAGGTTCTAGCGGTTGGGAAGGGAAATCCAAAACGCTATTTCCAAACTTCACAAACGCAGTCACTACCGCCAGCGATCAGCGTGGAAAACAACTTATTCCGTTTTTTGTTCAGGAGTGGATTACCAAACAGCCCAAGATGACCAAAAAACTTTTGGTCATTGACTTCTGGGCCACCTGGTGTCCGCCCTGCCGCGCATCTATTCCCCACATGAATGAGCTTGCCAGTAAATTTGCGGCCGATGCGGTGTGCGTTGGCATTAGCGATGAAAAGAAATCCGCCTTTGACGCTGGCATGCTCAAAAATAAATTGGAAGTCGGCTCATTCAAATACTCCCTGGCACTGGATCCAACCAACACCTTGAGTTCGTTCTTCAAAGTCAGGGGAATTCCAAGCTGCGCCGTGGTTTCAAGCGATGGCATTGTGCGTTGGCAAGGTCAACCCATGGAGTTGGACGACTCCATCATGACGCAACTTGTCGAGGCACAAAAGTCCCTGAATACCTCTGCGAAGAAGAAGTGACGAAATTCTTTGTGCAAGTTCTGTGACGCGCAGGACACATGTAGCGGGCGCGGGTTTTTCAAGCGCTCAATCCAAAATCTTATTCCAAATCTTATTCCAAGACTTATTCCAAAACTTATTCCAAGAACTCACCCCCGCTTGGTCTCTAACTCTTGCCAGCGCGCATACAGCGTATGAATTTTTTCTTGCGCCGCGTCCAGCGCCTTGCACGCCGCCGCCATTTTCACATGGTCAGCGGCAATGGCTGGATCAGCCATCCGCGCCTCCGCAACTAACCGCTCTTTTTCAGCGGTTTCAACGGCGGTTTCCATGGCATCCAATTCGCGCTGCTCCTTGAAACTTAATCGAGTGCGCTTGCTTGTGGCCAGACCCGCGGCTTTGGCGGCGCGGTTTCCTTCCGTGCGCGTTGTGCGGTCGCGCTCGGCAACTTCCTTTTCCGCACGCTCCAGACACGCCATGGCTTGATCAAGACTTGCCACCACCGATACGCTGGCATCGGGCGCGCCAATCACGGCGATACTTTTTGCCAAGCGCTTCAACATGGTGCGATCATGCGTGACTAACAACACGGCGCCAGGAAAAGATTCAATCGACTCCTCAAGCACCTCAAGCGTGGGAATGTCCAAGTCGTTGGTGGGTTCGTCCAGCACCAGAATGTCGGCGGGTTCCAGCATCATGCGCGCAATGTGCGCGCGCGCACGCTCGCCACCAGAAAGATTTTTTACGGTTTGCAATAGTTGCGCGTCCTTGAAAAGAAATCGCCGCGACCACGCGGTGATGTGCATGGAGCGACCTTGAAAATCAACAACCTCGCCCAGCGGACAAATGGCGTCGCGCAACAATGTATTTTCTGGAATGTCGGTGCGTTGCTGGCGCAAAATCACCACGCGCGGCATTGGATCGGCAAATCGAATATCGCCCGTGTCGGGTTTCAGGTCGCCGCACACAATGCCTAAAAGCGTGGTCTTTCCGCTGCCATTTGGGCCCATCAAGCCCAGACGATCGCCGGGCGCAATTTCTAAATCTAAATCGCGAAACAGCGTGCGGCCATCAAAGCCTTTACGAATGCCGGTGGCCACAACCAAGCGACGCGTACGGCGACCACTGGCGGTGAAATCCACGCGCGCTCCACCCGCGCCCGCGGCTTCGTTACGCGCGGCAATGGCGCTGAGCACATCGCGCCGATCCGCGCTTTCATCAATGCGGCTCTTGGCCTTGGTGCCGCGGCCTTGCGGACCGCGCGACAACCAGACATCGTCCATGCGAACTTCATTGGCAAGCGTGGCCTCGGCGCGGCCTTGCGCCTCTAGAAATTCATCGCGCCGACGAAGGAACTCGCTGTAGTTGCCCTCGATCATGAGCGTGCCTTGCGGATAGGCGCGGCTTAATTCCAACACGCGCGTTGCCACGCGCTCCAGGAACGCGCGATCATGCGTCACAAACACGCATGCGCCCGCGCGAATGTCATTGGTGCCGCGCGACAAAAATTGTTCCAGCCAGCGAATGCCTTCAACATCTAAATGATTGGTGGGCTCGTCAAGCAAAAGCAAATCGGGCGTGCCCCCCGCTTCGCACAAACCGCAGGCAATTGACAAGCGCTTTTTCCATCCACCCGAAAGTAATTCCACGGGCTCGTCCATGCGAGCGTCTGGAAATCCAAGCTTGCCCAAGATCACGCTGCCAAGAACTTCGGCCTCAAGCGCGTCGCCGTGCACGCTTGCGGACTTCAACGCCGCGGCGGTTGCGGCGGAGCGCGGCGTAAGACCCGCGGGAAAATCATCGCGCTGACTCACATACACAATCACCGCATTGCGCTGCGTGCGCACCAAGCCGTGATCGGGCTGCTCAATTC
>SXGQ01811730.1_pt1 | contig 15298 bp, 15 predicted proteins | sample 3178371 | NCBI WGS metagenome assembly SXGQ01 (sample SAMN11356859, study PRJNA531348) | freshwater metagenome | isolation source: freshwater sample F1-20 | place: China: Fuxian Lake, Yuxi | collected 2017-12-25
AGAACACCTGCGCCGGCATCTCGGTCGGGCGCTTCACCGATGAGAACGACCAGAACGAGGTCTTCGTCACCGACATCATCGGTGAGGAGGACTTCTTCGGCGACATGGACTTCAAGGTCAGCGGCACCCGCGAGGGCATCACGGGCATCCAGCTCGACCTCAAGGCCCGCGGCCTCGTGCTCGAGCAGATCGAGAAGATCTTCGCCCAGGCCAAGCGCGGTCGTCTGCACCTGATCGAGCAGATGGAGCGGACCATCGCGGCGCCTCGCGCTGAGATCAGCCCGCTGGCCCCGCGCATCGTGACCCTCATGATCAACCCCGAGAAGAGCGGAAAGCTGATCGGTCCCGGCGGCAAGACGATCCGGGCGCTCCAGGAGGACTGGGGCGTCACCATCGACGTCGAGGACGACGGCACCGTCTTCATCGCGGCCCCCAACGGCGACTCCATCGCGGGTGCCCAGGCGGCGGTCGAGGCGCTGGCGGCCGAGATCCGCGTCGGCACCGTCTTTGACGGTAAGGTCGTGTCGCTCAAGGACTTCGGAGCGTTCATCGAGCTCGCGCCCGGCACCGACGGCATGTGCCACATTTCCGAGCTGGCCGAGGGGTATGTGAAGCAGGTCACGGATGTGGTCCGCGTGGGCGACAAGCTCCGGGTCAAGGTCATCAACGTGGATGATCAGGGCCGGATCAAGCTCAGCCGCAAGGCCGTGATCCAGGAGGAGCGGGCGGCCACCGGTGCCGCAGCGCCGGCCCCTGCCAACGCCTGAGCCCGGGTGGGGTTCGGGCCATCCAGTGTCTGAACCGGCGTCCACGCCGGGGAGGCGTCTTTGGTCGAGGGTGACCATTGGCGTTGCGGTGTCGCTTCGAATCCGATAACTTGGAGAAGCTTCGAGCGGTCCAGTCCCGGCTGGGCAGTCGGCCGGTCGAGCGACGTCGTGGGGCGGGGGCCTTGGCGATCGCGCGTGCCGGACGAATGACCAGCACCGGCCAAGACGCCGGATGGGAATCCGTTCGGGGCGTGCGTTCCCTGGTGCGGAATCCGTCGTTGGTCAGACGGGATGCGTCCATCTGTTGAGGCACGCTTCCCGCGACTCCCACGAGGCTGACATGGGCGACCCCGGGACAACTCAGTTGACGGACGTCGAGGGCGTTGTGAAGTGGTTCGATCCCAAGAAGGGATTCGGCTTCATCACAGGCCCCGAGGGGCAGGACATCTTCGTCCATTACTCGCAGATCGACGGCGATGGCTTCCGTGTGCTCAAAGACGGGAGCCACGTGCGGTACGACGCGACGCGCGGCGAGAAGGGTTGGCACGCGACCCGCGTGGTCCGCGTCGAACCCGAGATCAAGACACGCCCGGTGGCCGGGTACGCTCGATCGCCTCGGCGGCAGGCGTGATCGGCGTGACGACCGGCATCGTCGGCGGTGCGCGCGGGCCTTGCATCCCCTGCGGGTGCGGGGTATCGGTCTGACGCCATGCTGTGGACCGGAGTGCTGATCGGGCTGGCTGTGGGGATCGTGCTGGGTGTGCCCGTGGCCCGGCTGGAGGTCAAGCGCCAGATCCGTCGGGCCCGTGCGGCCGAGCGACGGGCCCGCGACGCCCAGCGGCTGGCCGAGATCGGGGCCATGACCGGCGGCCTGGCGCACGAGATCAAGAACCCGTTGTCGACGATCGGCCTGAACGCCCAGCTCCTGACCGAGGGGATCAGCGGCCTGGAGATCGAGGCCGCCGAGAAGAGCCGGCTCATGCGCCGATCCGATGCGCTGCGGCGCGAGGTCGAGCGCCTGGGCGACATCCTGCGCGACTTCCTGCGCTTCGCGGGTCAGATGAAGCTCGAACCGCGACCGACGGACCTCAACGCGGTGGTGGAGGAGCTCGTGGACTTTTACCTGCCGCAGGCAGAGCACCACGGCATCCGCCTGCGGAGCGAGCCGGCGCCGGGCCCGCTGATGGCGATGGTCGACCCGCAGCACCTGAAGCAGGCGCTCTTGAACCTTTTGATCAACGCGACGCAGGCCATGGAGGGGGAGAAGAGCGGCGGTCGAGCCCGCGAGCTGATTCTGCGGACGGGGACGGGGCGCGGGCCATCGGGCCCGGTGTGGGAGTTGCACGTGATCGACACAGGCCCGGGGATCCCGGCGGAGAATGTCGAGCGGATTTTTACGCCGTATTTCACGACCAAATCCGGCGGAAGTGGCCTGGGGCTTCCGACGACGCGCCGGATCGTGGAGGAACACGGGGGCACGATGGGCGTACATTCGGAGGTCGGGAAGGGGTCGGACTTTGTGATCACGCTGCCGCGGGCGGGCTAGGGTGAGCGGTCTGGAGGTGTTACGGGATGGACCTTGATCTGACGGGCAAGCGGGCGCTGGTGTGCGGCAGCACGCAGGGGATCGGTCGTGCGGCGGCGGTGGAGTTGGCGCGACTGGGGTGCGGGGTGACGCTGCTGGCGCGGTCGGTGGATTCGCTTGAGCGTGTGCGCGCGGAGTTGCCTGCGGAGCGGGGGCAGAAGCACGACTGGGTCGCTGCGGACTTCGCGGATGCGGGGCAGGTGAAGGCGGCGGCGGTGGAGGCGGTGTCGCGTCACGGAACGGTGCACATCCTGGTGAACAACACCGGCGGGCCGCCGGGGGGCCGGGCGATCGATGCGGATCCGTCGGCGTATCTCGCGGCGTTCACCGCGCACATCATCGCGGCGCAGATCCTGGCGCAGGCGGTGGTGCCGGGGATGAGCACGGCGGGGTACGGCCGGATCGTGAACATCATCTCGACGAGCGTGAAGGCGCCGATCCCGGGGCTGGGCGTGAGCAACACCATCCGTGGCGCGATGGCGAGCTGGTCCAAGACGCTGGCGACGGAGCTGGCGGCGAGCGGGATCACGGTGAACAACGTCCTGCCGGGCTTCACGGAGACCGAGCGGCTGACGTCGCTGATCCAGACCAAGGCGCGGAACAGCACGCGCCCGGAGCGGGATGTGCGCGAGGAGATGCGGCTGAGCGTGCCGGCGCAGCGGTTCGCGAGCGCGGGTGAAGTGGGCGCGGCCGTGGCGTTCCTGGCGAGCCCGGCGGCGGGGTACATCAACGGGATCAACCTGCCGGTCGACGGCGGGCGCACGCCGAGCCTGTGAATCACCACAGAGGCACAGAGGACACAGAGACGTTCACCGCAGAGACGCAGAGAACGCCGAGAGGAGACTCATTGTGACAAGGCACACTGCAATGGTCGACATGGCAGATCCGTCGGCTACGTTTCAACCTCTGGGCGCGCACACAGCACATCTTCTCTGCGCTCTCTGCGTCTCTGCGGTGAGTCATGGTTGATCTGGCGAATCTGATCGACGGTGAGCTGGTTCCGGCGCAGGGTGGGGCGTGGCTGAATGTCACGGAGCCGGCGACGGGGCGGATCTATGCGCGCGTGCCGGCGTCGGATGCGGCGGATGTGAACGCGGCGGTGGGGGCGGCGTCGCGGGCGTTTGCGGGGTGGAGCGCGACGCCGGCGGCGGAGCGGTCGCGGCTGTTGCTGCGCCTTGCGGCGCTGATCGATCGCGATGCCGAGGCGCTGGCGAAGGCCGAGAGCGTGGACTCGGGCAAGCCGATCTCGGCGGCACGGTCGGTCGACATCCCGCGTGCGGCGGCGAACTTTCGGTTCTTCGCGACGGCGATCCTGCACACGCGGAGCGACCTGCATGATGCCGACGGCAAGCATCTGAACTACACGCTGCGTCGGCCCCGTGGCGTGGCGGGGCTGATCTCGCCGTGGAACCTGCCGCTGTACCTCCTGACGTGGAAGATCGCGCCGGCGGTGGCGACGGGGAACACGTGCGTCGCCAAGCCCAGCGAGGTGACGCCGATGACGGCGTACCTCCTTTCGAAGCTCGTCGAGGAAGCGGGGATCCCGCCGGGGGTCATCAACATCGTCCACGGGCTGGGGGAGCGGGCGGGCGCTGCGCTGGTCACGCACGCGGAGGTTCCGACGATCTCGTTCACCGGCTCGACGGCGGGGGGGCAGTGGATCGGCGAGAACGCGGGGCGGATGCTCAAGCGCGTGAGCCTGGAGCTGGGCGGCAAGAACCCGTTGATCGTGTTTGATGATGCGGATGTGGATGCCGCGGCATTGACGGCGCTACGGGCATCGATGAGCAACCAGGGTCAGATCTGTTTGTGCGGGTCGAAGATGTTGGTGCAGCGGGGGGTGTACGACCGGTTCGTGGCGGCGCTGGTGGAGCGGGTGAAGCTGATCCGCGTGGGCGATCCGCTGAATGATTCGACGGAGTTCGGCGCGCTGGTGAGCGAGCAGCACACCAAGAAGGTCGAGGATGCCATCGAGACCGCGCGGCACGCGGGCGGGACGGTCCACTGCGGCGGCGGGCGGATCCCGGCGGAAGCGCTGCCCGAGCGCTGCCGCGGCGGGTGCTTCGTGGCCCCGACGGTGATCACGGATCTGCCGGGCGGCTGCCGCGTGCTGACCGAAGAGGTGTTCGGCCCGGTGGCGACGGTGGAGGCGTTCGAGCGGGAGGAGGATGCGGTGTTCCTGGCGAACTCGACGCCGTACGGGCTGGCGGCGACGGTGTTCACGCGGGATGTGGCGCGGGCGCACCGGGTGAGCGCGCAGCTTGATGCGGGGATCGTGTGGGTGAACTGCTGGATGGTGCGCGATCTGCGGACGCCGTTTGGGGGGATGAAGCAGTCGGGTGTGGGTCGGGAGGGTGGGGAGGAGGCGCTGCGGTTCTTTACGGAGCCGAAGAATGTGTGCGTGGCGGTGTGAGCCCTCTCTCCCGTCTCCGACGGGAGAGATGTCACGAGGCTTGGCGAGTGACAGAGAGGGTGTGTTTGTGCCACGGGATACGCGCCCTCTCCTGTCATCCGCAGTGCGGATGACTGTCCTCCCCCGTCGGTGACGGGGGAGGGTGGGGGACGGTCGCAGTTGTTATGATGGACTCATGCGAGGCAGGCGGACCGTATTCCACGAGTCAGTCGAAGCGCAAGAGTCGGGTGTCGCCCGGGCACGGCAACTACGGGTGTCCGCGACCATGCCGGAGCGTGTGCTGTGGAACCGGCTGAAGGCAGGGAAGTTGGGCGGATTGAGGTTCCGGCGACAGCATCCGCTGGGGCCGTACATCGCTGATTTCTATTGTCACGAAGCGGCGCTGGTGATTGAACTTGATGGGGCATCGGCGCATCAAGGACGGGGTCCGCACGACAAGCAGCGTGATGATTGGATGGTGTCGCGCGGGATTCTGGTGCTGCGGATAGCGGTATCGGAGTTGACGAAGCACTCCGACGGCGTTCTGATAATGATTCACGATGCCGCGACGTCGCGGATCGAAGAGTTCGAGAGGATGCCGCGTGTGGTCCCGCCCTCTCTCCCGTCACCGACGGGAGAGATGTCACGAGGCTTTGCGAGTGACAGAGAGGGTCCGGGTTGAATCTGCGGATGCGCGCCCTCTCCTGCTCCCCGCTGCGCGGGAAGCTGTCCTCCCCCGTCGGTGACGGGGGAGGGGGCAGAGACGCGTGCGCGGTATAACTTCGGCATGAACGGAACACCATTCATCAGTGATCGCGGCCCCGAGCCTGTTGGTGCGTACCCGCATGCGCGGCGGGTGGGGGACTTGTTGTTTGTGTCGGGGATCGGGCCGCGGAAGCGGGGGCAGAAGGCGATCCCGGGGACGACCCTGGATGCCGCGGGGACCGTGGTGGACTATGACGTGACGGTCGAGTGCCGGCAGGTCTTTGAGAACATCCGCGTGATCCTGGAGGACGCGGGGGCGAAGTGGGAGAACATCGTCGACGTGACGAGCTTTCTCACGGATATGAAGCGCGACTTCGCGGCGTACAACAAGGCGTACGAAGAGGCCTTCGGGCACGTGCGCCCGACGCGGACGACGGTGGAGGTGAAGTCGCTGCCGACAGCGATCCACGTGGAGTTGAAGGTGGTGGCGTGGGTGGGGGGGTGAGGTGCGGCGTCAAACCCGAAGCAACGATATCTCGCTCGGAAGTCGCGGGGCCTCGAAGGCGATCGGGCGGCCATCCTCAAACTGGAATCGGCCTTGGACGTCGGGGCCGATGTCCGGGTAGTACCACTCGTCGGTCTGAACGCCGTCGGGCGTGATCCGTGATGCTGCCGGTGGGCCGAGCACGGCGTGGACTTGTTCTGTGGTGCTTGAGAGATTCAGGAGCTGCCAGCGCGATGCGAGAGTCGCCGACTGTTCTGTGAGTGTGATGTTCCTGGACAGACGGCCCGATCTGTAACAGCAGTAGGTGAACAGTGCGGCGGCGCATGCGATGGCGCCGATGCGTTCGGCGCTCCAGCTATCGCGTTGCACGCCGATGGACTGGAGCACCATCATCCCGAGGGCCAGCAGCCAGAGGATGGTGTTGTGCGTCTTGAAGCGTTTGAGCTTCGGGATGGCGGTGGTGTACATCGTGCCCGCTCCTGCGGCCGCTTGAGGCTGCTTTGGGGACGGTCATGGGAGCCCGGACTTGGGCTGCTAAGTCACGCCCTCTTGAGCAGTTTCTCGACCGGCGGGAAGCTCGGCGCAGCATACGACACTACGACACCGTCTTGAAGGCGGCACACGCCCCGCACTTCGGGGCAGATCTCAGGGTAGCGCCACTCCATCGCCAGTTCAGCGCTGATCGAGCCGTTGCCGGCCACGGGACTGCCAAGTACCGTGGTGACGCGATCGTGCGGAAGGCCGCAGGCGATCTGGTTCCAGCGGTCGTTCATGTGCTGACACGCCTGGGCGATCTGAAGGGCCAAAGCACACTGCTGGCTTGTCCATGCAAACACGGCGAACATAGCCCCGTGTATTGCGACTAGCACAATCTCAAGCGATGTATAGCCACCGATGGCGCTCGCGAACATCGTTGACATGAACACGATGAGCATCAATATGGTCAGGATCCGATAGCGCCTGCGTGAAGCGCGGAGTCTGTCGACAGTCTCGGCGGTCATTGTGGGGCTCCGATGGTCCTGCGGATCATGTTGATGCTAGGCAGCGTGGATGGGAGCGAGGGGCGGAGTTCAGGCGCTGCGGCACTGGTGCCCGCGAAGCGCGGGTCACCAGTGGCACCCGTTTGTAGCCCTCAGGTGTCCCTCCCCCCGGACCCTCCCAAGGGGAGGGGGAGTTTGGATCCGGCCCTTCCCGAGGTGAGGGGGAGTTAGATCGTCCGCAGGATCGCGCGCACGGGGCTGCCGTCGTAGCCGATGAGTTTCAGCGGGAGGGCGATGAGTTCGTACATCCCGTCGGGGACGTCGCGCAGGATCAGGCCTTCGATGATCGTCAGGTCGTTGCGCAGGAAGGCGTTGTGGGCTTCGAGCTTCTTGGAGTCAAAGAGGTCGACGCTGGGGGTATCGACGCCGACGGTGGTGACGCCCTTGGTCTTGAGCCAGTCGACGAGCTCGGGTTGGAGGGCGGCGAAGTCGCGCTGGAAGTTGGTGTGGTCGGTGTAGGTGCCGGTCTTGAAGAGGATGCGGGGGGCCTTGATCTCGATGCCGCGGGGGCGGAGGGCGTCGGGGCCGTAGCGAGTGCCGCGGACGGCGTCGACGGAGATGACCTGGGCGGGGCCGATGAAGTGTTCGAGGGGGCGCGAGTCGATGCCGGGGGCATCGACGCCGTAGTGGTTGGGGCCGTCGGCGTGGGAGCCGGCGTGGACGGTGGTGTGGAAGGCGCTCAGGGTGACGCTGGCGCCGTCCTTGAGGTGGCACTTGATCTCGCGCCGGGGCGGCTCATCGCCGGGCCAGACCGCGAGGCGGTCGTCGATGGGGGGGCTGAGGTCGTACAGCATGAGATGAGCCAGTGGGGAGTGGCCGGATGGCCAGTGGGGTTCATGAGGCGATCGCAAACGCGAGGGCGATGATACTGAACACGACAAGCAGTGTAAGGACCACGATCGACCTCCGGACGATTGTGTCCTGCCGCCGGGCGCGGGCGAGGGCCTGGGCGTAGGGGATGGTGGTGAAGCTGACCATCTCGTAGAGCGAGATGTAGCGCCCGGGGAGCCAGCGTTCCAGGGCGTGGTCGAGCTTCTTCTTGCGGCGGAAGGCTGGTGTCGCGGTTTTGTCGCGCATCTCGATGAAGTTGTCGTAGGCGAGCTGGGCCAGGGCGTCGGTGTTGGGCTTGCGGGACTTGCCGTAGGCGCGGTACGCCGCTTCAAGGTCGCCCTCGTGCTGCTGGATGGCGTCGGCGAGAACGGAGCAGTCCTCGAAGCTGGCGTTCATGCCCTGGCCGTAGAAGGGCACGACGGCGTGGGCGGCATCGCCGATCAGCACGGCGCGGCCGCCCTGGTGCCACGGCCAGCAGCGCACGGTGACGAGCGATGATGTGGGGTTGTGCTGGAAGTCGTCGACGAGGTCGGGGATGAGGGCGATCGAGTCGGGGAACTCCTGGCGGAAGAACGAGAGAATGTCGTCCTGCGTGCGCAGGGCTTCGAAGCTGTTGGGGCCGTGGAAGGGCCAGAAGAGGGTGCAGGTGAACGAGCCGTCCTGGTTGGGCAGGGCGATCATCATGTACGTGCCACGGGGCCAGATGTGCAGGGCGTGCTTCTCGATCTGGTGCAGGGCCCCGACCGATGCGGCGACGGCGGGGGGGATCGTCAGCTCCTTGTAGCCGTGCTCGAGGTAGGACTGTGAATAGTCGAAGCGGTCGAGCTTCTGCATCGACGAGCGCACGCCGGAGAAGGCGCCATCGGCGGCGATGACGGTGTCGGTGTCGATGTGGCCGACAGCACCACTGGCGATGTCGAGCACCTCGGCGCGGCCGGACTGGAAGTCCATCCCGAGGCAGCGCTGGCCGAAGCGGACGGTGACGCCGGGCTCCCGCTCGGCGGCGTTGAGCAGCGCGATATTGAGCCCTGCGCGGCTGATGGAGTTGCTCGCGTTGCGGGGGTCTTTGCTGTAGGGCTGGAAGTTGGTGGATCCGTCGCGCCCGTGGATCATGCGCCCGCGCATGGGGATGGCTTCAGCGAGGATCTCATCGGCCAGCCCGACGCGCCGGTGGGCCTCGATGCCGCGGGTGGAAAGGGCGAGGTTGATGGATCGGCCGCGTTCGGCCCCGGCGGCGCGGGGGTCGGCGCGGCGCTCATAGAGCGTGACACTCCGGCCCTGGCGGGCGAGGTAGACGGCCATGAGCGTCCCGGCGAGGCCGGCGCCAAAGATGGTGAAGTGCTTGCTCATTGTTCACCGCAGAGACGCAGAGATCGCAGAGAGAACGAGCCTGTGTGTATGGGATCGGCGCGGTCGGTCATCTGTGCAACATGCCATTGATCTGAGCAGTTCGGCATACTCTGCGTCCTCTGCGTCTCTGCGGTGAACTATCGGAGCGCAAGCCGGAGGGCATCCGCGAAGAGGCCGCAGTCGTGGAAGGAGTTGTAGAGTGGCGTGGGGGCGACTCGGATGATGTTGGGTTCGCGGAAGTCGCACAGGACGCCCGCGGCGTGGAGGTTGTCGAGGATCTGCCGCGGTTTGGGGCGCTCGATCAGCAGCGAGAGCTGGCAGCCGCGTTGAGCGGGTTCGCGGGGGGTGATGATGCGGATTCCGGAGCCGGGGTGTTCGGCGATGACGGCGTCGATCAGGGACTCGAGATAGGCGGTCAGGCGGAGCGACCGGGCTCGCAGCGCCGCGATGCCGACGCGGTCGAAGATCGCCAGCGACTCTTTGACCGGCAGCAGCGCCAGCACCGGCGGGTTGGAGAGCGCCCACGCGTCGGCCGAGCGCACGGGGACGAACTCGGGGGTCATGCGGAAGCGGGTGTCGGGGTCGTTGCCCCACCAGCCTTCGAACCGCGGCATGGCGGCATACTGCTCGATGGGGGCCTGACGCACCCAGCGGTCGTGGACGAAGCAGCCTGCCACCGCGCCGGGGCCGCTGTTGAGGTACTTGTACGAGCACCAGACGGCAAAGTCAGGATTCCAGTCGTGGAGCTGCATCTCGACATTGCCCGCGGCGTGGGCCAGATCCCAGCCGACGGTGCAACCGCGGCTGTGGCCTGCGGCGGTGATCGACGCAATGTCGTAGTACTGCCCGGTGACGAAGTTGACGCCCGCGAGCACGACCAGGGCGATTTCGTCGCCGTCCCGTTTGATGGTGTCGAGGATGTCGTCGGTGCGAAGGTGGTCATCGCCGGGACGGGGGCGGAGCCACTGGAGGTCGCGCTCGGGATCAAGACCATGGAACCGCAGGTGACTCTTGATGGTGTAGATGTCGCTGGGGAAGCAGGGCCAGTCCATCAGGATGCGGCGGCGCTTGCCCTGGGGCCTGAAGAAGCTGACGAGCATCAGGTGGAGGTTCACCGTGAGGCTGTTCATCGCGACGACTTCGTGCGGGAGCGCGCCGAGCAGTCGGGCCATCGGGGCGCGAGCGGACTCGTGGTAGGGGTACCACGGATCGCGGCCCTTGAAGTGGCCTTCGACGCCCAGCGCGGCCCAGTCGTCGAGCTGCTGCTTCATAGCGCCCGCCAGCGAGCGTGGCTGGAGGCCCAGCGAGTTGCCGCAGAGGTAGATGGAGTCCCGGCCGTCGGTGTGCGCGGGTGAGGGGGGGATGTGGAACTGGGCGCGAAGGGCCGAGAGGGGGTCGGCGTGATCGAGCGCGCGGGCGTGGTCTGCGGCGTCGATACCGGCGTGGTCTGGACGGGTCATCGGTGCCAGTGTACCGGCCGCCGAGGGCTGGCTAGCGGGGCTGGTCGGGGCGCAGCACACCGAGCGCCTGAAGGGCCAGGTCGGTGGGGTCGATCTCGCCCGAGCCCGGGCCAGTGGCGGTGATCTCGATGAAGGTGTCGCCGGCGGCGGCCCGGACGGTGTGTGAGGGGCCTCGCAGCCCCGAGGCGGCGGTCATGATGAAGGAGGTCCGGCGGGCGACATCGGCGCGGAGGTCGGCGATGATGGGCTCGCTGACGAAATCCGAATAGGTGATGGTGCCCGCGGCCTTGGCGCGATCGAGATTCTGGCGCGACTGCCGCTCGGCGGCGTCGATCATCATGCGGGCGGCGTCGGGGTTCTGGAACTGGGCCAGGCGGACGCTGAGGATGATGCCGCGCTGGCCCTCTTCGAACTGGACCATCACGCCGTCGAGCAGCGCTCCGGCGATGACGCCCTGCTGGGTGGCGTCGGGGAGGGCGTCGATGGTCGGCTTGAGCGTCAGGGGCGTCATGGGGGCACGTCGAGAGCGCCACGCGGGGGCGGTGTAGGTCGATTCGAATGCCTCGACGACCGCTCCGATCGGCACCGAGGCGCGCTGGCGCGGCGCGTAGGTGTCGGGGTGCTCGAGCATGGATGCCTTGGCGGGCGGTGCGGCCACGATGCTCCACAGGCCGTCCATTCCCTTGGTGTCGATGATCGCCTCGGCGAAGGTCCGGGCGTGGCGCTGCGCGGTGCGGTAGATGGTGGCGACAGCCTCGCGGTCGGCGGTCGGTCCGGGATCGGGCAGGGCTCGCGGGAAGGCGCCGCGCGTCCGCAGGAGGTCGTAGGCCTTCAGCGCCTCGGTGAGGTTGAGCTTCTCGGCGACGCGGATTCGCACGGCGGCGGCCTGGCCGTCGATGATGCCCATGAGCGCGGCGACTTCATCCTCGTTGCGGCTGTCGCGCAGCTGGCCGAGGATGTCCGCCTCCTGCTGCTGGAGGGCGTGGGTGAGCTGCTCGGCGATGGCGAGCTTGACGAGCCCGGGCATGAGCGCTGCATCGAGTTCGGCGGCCTCGAGCAGTGGCATCACGTTGGTCGAGGCGAGGTTGATCGACGAATCAGAGAAGATGAACGTGCCGAGGATGAACAGCGACACGCCAGATCCGCCCTGCATCGCGCGATTCAGGAGGTCCTGGTTCTGAGCGGTGGGGTAGAGAGCTCGGAGCGCGACCAAGACATCTTCGGCGGTGCCCTTGGCGATGTCGGTGCGGTTGAGCACGTTCACCGTTGGCCGCTTGGGGAGGGTGCGCCCGGTGACGGCCTCAACGGCAGGCTTCACCTCATCGATCCAGGCGTGGGCGCGGTTGATGTCGAAGGCCGGCGGCGGTTCGGCTTCGGTGTCGGAGACGGGGCCCGCGCTCGGCGCACGTTGTGGGGTGGGGCTGCCGGGGGTTCCGGGGCGGGCGGTGCTGGTCGCGGGCCGAGCGATGCCGGGGCTCGCGGAGTCGGAGGCCATCATCGTGCTCAGCCAGCCGACCAGCACAATGGCCAGGACGATCGCGGCAAGGATCCAGGGGTGCTTCATGGTCATTAGGGTAGGGGACGAAGCGGGTGTCGTCGCGGGCGATCAGCACAGCCCGAGAAACTCCCGCGCCGTGCCGCCGAGCAACCGGTCGCGGGTCTGCGGCGGGAGGTCCGTCATCGACTCGATGAGCGAGCCGGGGATGTCCTCGCCCAGCGGGAATGGGTAGTCTGAGCCCAGGGCCACGCGCTGGGCGCCCATGATGCGGATGAGCTGGCGGAGCGTGTCGGCATCGTGGACGAGGGAGTCGACGTAGAAGCGCGCCGGGCGGCCGGTGGCGTGGTCGGCGATGTAGTCGCGCGGGGGGACTCTGGAGTCGATGGCGCAGAGGTCGGGGCGGCAGTCAAAGCCGTGCTGGATGCGCCCGACGGTGAAGGGGAACGAGCCTCCGCCGTGGGCGAAGGCGATGCGGAGTCGGGGCAGGCGTTCGAGGGCGCCGGAGAAGATCAGTGAGGCGATGGCGCGGGCGGTCTCGGCGGGCATGCCGACGAGCCAGGGGAGCCAGTACTTCTCGATGTGCTCGCGCCCCATCATCTCCCAAGGGTGGACAAAGACGGCGGCGCCGAGGCGCTGGGCGGCGTCGAAGATGGGGAAGAACTCGGGGTCGCCCAGGTTCTTCTGGTTGACGTTGGTGCCGATCTGCACGCCGCGAAGGCCGAGGTCGCTGATGCAGCGTTCGAGCTCGCGGCAGGCGCGATCGGGGTCCTGCATGGGGATGGTGCCCAGGCCCTGGAAGCGATCGGGGCGCTCGCGGACGATGGCGGCGATGTGGTCGTTCAGGAGGCGGGACAGCTCCAGCGCGTGCGCGGGCTGGGCCCAGTAGCTGAACATGACGGGAACGGTCGAGAGCACCTGCATGGTGATGCCGCAGGCGTCCGACTCACGGATGCGGACGGCGGGGTCCCAGCAGTTGGACTGGATCTCGCGGAAGGACTTGCCGCGGATGGTCATCCGGGCGCAGCAGGGCTTGTGGTGATCGAGCGACACCCACGGCCCGTCGCCGTACTTGGCGCTGAGGTCTGGCCAGCGCTCGGGGAGGATGTGGGTGTGGAGGTCGATCTTCATGGGGATTCACCGCAGAGACGCGGAGGACGCAGAGAGAAAATACAGTTCACCACAGAGGCGCAGAGGGCACAGAGAGGTGTCAGATTGAGGAGGCAAGTCGCGCCTCGGGCGTGTGATCAGCAGGGTGGGCTATGTAAAGGTTACCACTTTGCGGCTGCCGAGTTTGACCAGCGCGGCAAAGCCGTTCACTGTTCCAGTGCAATACCCCTTGGTGACAGCGATGGCAGGCGAGAATGACAGCGGAAAGCACTGAGCCGCCGTGATGCCGAGGGCAGTGTAATACTCATTAAGAGTCGAACGGTCCGGCCTGTCGATGCCGTGCCAGATCGCAATCTGCGTGTGGTCCAGAACGATCGTCGGTTGCATGGCTCCAAGCGTGTCCTCGTGGGCCGGCGTGACATAGCCGAGGTATCGCTGTCCTCCGGCCGCACGAAAGTGCGTGCGAACAACACCGATGAAGGTTGAGCAGTCGATGGAGACGCCCGGCTCACAGGGTCTGACCGTGGCCTCGTCCTGACCCTCCTCGCCCTCCTCGTCGCTCGCAAACTCCCACGTGGCGCAGCGAGCCAGATCATCGAGTGTGAGGTCATAGACCTGCTTGCGGATGCGAGATTGAGGGCCATCAGTCATAGTTCTGGGGCGGCAGATCGAAACATCATAAGCCGGTGAAGTTGCACTCCATGTGGTGCGATTCACCACGGAGGCACGGTGAGGAGTGTCAGTTCACCACAGAGGCGCAGAGGGCACAGAGAGGGGAAGGAGTGTTGGCATGGTGTGGTGTTACTGCTCCATGATTGAGCGGAGGTACTCTTTGTAGCCGTGGCTGGCGTTGAGCAGGGCGACCAGTAGCATGACGAACGGCGGTTGGGTGAAGCTGCCGATGGGGTCGAGATACCACTCGATGGCCAGGAATGCCGCGAGGGACATGCAGATCAGCGAGATGCTCCAGCAGAGGTAGGCTGTGTGGCGGGGGTTCTGGCGGAGGAGTGTTGATGGGTTGAGCATGGGATGCTCCTGGTACGAGTCGGCGTTAGTTGCTGTAGCTGGTGAGTTGGACTCTGTGTCGGGTATCGACGTACTCTCGCTCAGCTCTCCGTGTCTCTCTCCGTGTCTCAGTGTCTCCGTGGTGAAGAGCGTCAGCCGCGGGGCTTGCGGCCGCCGTTCCATGCCTTGGTGCCGCGGACTTTGGTGACGCGTTTGGCGGTCTTCTTCTTCGTCGGGGCCTTCTTGCGGCCTCCGGCGGCCTTGACCTTGCCCTTCTCAAGGGCGATCGCGCCGGCGCGCTGGATCACGTAGCCGCACTTGGCGCAGGTGCGTCGGGCGGCGGGGCCGTCCCAGAAGTCGTGCATGATGATCTTGAGGTCTTCGTCGATCTTCTTGAGGCGCCACTTGGCCTCGTGGACGAGGTGGTCGCATTCGGGGCAGTACCAGCGGAGGGCGTCGAGCTCGCCCGCGGGGCGCGGGAACTCGACGATCAGGCCGACGGTGTTCGCCGGGCGCTGCGGGCGGTGGGGCACCCAGCGGGGGCAGAGCCACATCTCGCCTTCCTTGATGATCACCTCACGCGGCTTGGAGCCGTCGAGCGGGCGGATGCGCACCGCGATGGTCCCCTTGAGCTGATAGAACAACTCTTCGGTGGGGTTGACGTGGTAGTCGTTGCGGGTGTTGGGGCCGCCGGAGACGAAGAGCACCATGTCGGCCGAATCGGTGTAGAGCTGCTTGTTGCTCACCGGCGGCTGGAGGTGCTTCTTGTTCTGGCGGATCCACTTCTGGAGGTTGAGCGGGGGGGTGAGGGGGTGCATTGGGGGGCTCCAAAGCTCAAAGCTCAAAACTCAAAGCTCAAATCGGCAACGTTCGCCTAAGCCATGACGGGCGAAGGTTCAATTTGAGCTTTGAGTTTTGAGTTTTGAGCTTTCACAACGGAACATCCTTGATCTCAGTTCTGACGTCCCACAGTTCGGGGAACAGCCTCGTCTCGACCATCTTGCGCAGGAACATCACGCCCGACGAGCCGCCGGTGCCGCGTTTGAAGCCGAT
>SXGQ01236763.1_pt1 | contig 15297 bp, 9 predicted proteins | sample 3178371 | NCBI WGS metagenome assembly SXGQ01 (sample SAMN11356859, study PRJNA531348) | freshwater metagenome | isolation source: freshwater sample F1-20 | place: China: Fuxian Lake, Yuxi | collected 2017-12-25
GCCGTGATCGCCAGGCTGGAATACAGCGCGACGACGAACCGGTCGAAGTCAATCATGCCCGGGCCCCCGCGCACGAGCAGGCTCTGACCCTTGTAGGTGATCTGGCCCACGTGACACGCGGCGCACGTCACGCCCATATGCACCTGACCAGTGAGCGGGTCGGGATCGTCCTTGGCGAACCCGATCTGCAGCTTGTCCGGGTTTTCGGCGCTGCGGCGCGACGGAATGAACCGGAAGCGTGACATGAACTCGTCGTCAATGAGCTTCGCGGTGCTGTCACCCTGCTCGAGGTTGATGAACCACTCGTAGGGCATGACCTGGGAGCCCTGCGACAGGTGGTAGAACCGGTCCAGCTGCTCTTCGGTGAGCGGCACGGCGTCCGGCACCACTTCCTCCTGCACCTGTACTGGGGCTGCCAGGTCGCGCAGCGAGAACTCGTACACGCCCGTCAGCATCAATCCGATCGCACCGGCGCCAATCACGCCGAACACGACGAGCGCGGTGATTGCCAGCGTTCGCTTCTGTGCCATGTCGCTACCTCTCCGTCTCGGGGCGGCCGTGCCCGCCCATCGCCTGTGCGGCGGAATCTGTTCCTCTGCGGCTTGCACGGAAGCGCGCAATGTCTGCGTAAATCGATTGACGCACGCGATTGACCCATCCCAGCGGGCGGTGATCGGGCAGGGTCCGCCACGGATTGAAACTCAGGTCCTCCCCGATGGTGTGCGGCCCCGGGCGGAGGACGGGCTGCGCTGGAATCCTCAGCGCCGCCACGGTCTGCGGAGGCGACAGCGCATCGCTCCACTCTACACTACTGTCCTCGATCGGCATCCGCACCGGATCAGTCTGGAAGTGCACCTGCAGGTCGAACCACGCGTCCTGGGTGGCGAGATCGTCGCGCAGACGTTCGTTCAGGTAGTTCGGGGGCGCATCCGGCCCTGGAACCCTGCTGGCAGGTGCCTTGCGCGGCATCGCCCTGAATTGGACGGTGCGGTCGCCGAAGCGATACGGCGTCTCGCTGAAATACGGCAGTTCCAGCAGATTGGCACACGGAATCTGTGACCGCATGACCCGACGGGCCGTGCTCGGGTGCCGGAGAAAGAACGCCACCAACCGCACGGCGCCCAACACAGGCTCGGTGGTCGTTCGACGCAGACAGTCCTGCAGGTCAATGAACTCTGCGAGCGTGGGCGTCATGAAGCTCTTGGCGCTCATCAGCAGCAGATCGAGTGTGCCTTGCCCATCGTCGCCCCAGACGCGGGGGCCGGGCACACCGGTCAACTTGATCGACATGGCCCGCATATCGGCGACGCGGTCATGATGGGGCGTGGGATCCGTGTTGGAAAACCGGATCACGCCAGCGTAGGTCGCCGGCTGGGCAAACAGACCGACGCGGAGGTGCTCCGGAAGGTCCGCCACCACGATTAGTTCCGCCGAGACGACCGCGAGTCCCTTCGCGTGGGTGTCGCGCAGCTGCGGTCCGCAGAGATAACGGGCCTCCAGCGTGCGGAGGGTCACGTCCAGCAGACGCGCCGTCTCGCGCCCTTCGTCGTCTCGGGGATATTCTTTGTGCAGTTCAGGGGGCATCATTGATTACTCCTGCGTCACGTTCTGCTGGCGGAACAGCCTCCGTAGCCGCTCGGCAATGCCCAGCAAATTCGTCAGCATCCACCAGGTGCCGATGGCCAGGGCACAGGCGGCGACGAAAGCATGCGGCTCGCCTTCGGCCATTTCTCTGGCTAGACGCACGGGCAGGTCGATGAGCCGCTCGCCCGCGCGATACGAATCGCGGTCGTAGAGGTAGAGATACCGCCGCCACGAGTACGACACCAGCCAGAGGGATGTGGCCGTGGCGAACATGGTGATGCCCAGCGTCCAGAACTCGCGCAGCACGCCGACAACGAAATCGATGGAGGCGTCAAGCCGGATATCAGGCTCGTTCAGGAATTTCTCGGCGCGGTAGAGCATCCGCCGGGCCACCCGACCCACCTGATACGTGCGGTCCACGACGGCATCGTCCGGACCCAGCGCGAGTTGCCGGAAGGCCGCCGTCCTGATGGCGCGACGCCGACGTTTGGCGGCAGCCTTGGTGAACTTCAGAAACTCGCGGAAGACGTTGATATCGGGATCAAGCTGCGCGGCGACCGTGTCGTAGAGGAGCGTGGCGCGCACCAGCTTTAGCATGCGTGAGGGCAGCGGGATATCGAATTGTCGAAGCGTCACCATCAGTACCGTCCACAGGCGGAACGAGGTGCGCTCATGCCACTCGGCGTGGCGGCTGATGATGCCGTAGTATCCGCGCCACCACTCCCGCTCGAGGGCGGCCGTCAGCGCATTGGTATCGATGCGCGGCAGCGGCTCCATGATCCCGGTGACGCACTGCACCATGCCGACGACATCGCCCTCGAAGAAGCGCTGATTCATCTCCATCAGCAGATGACGGTCGCGTTCCGGCATCACCCCGCACGCCCCGAAGTCGATGAACACCAGCTGCCCTCCGGGCTGCACGACGATGTTCCCCGGATGGGGGTCGGCGTGGAAGAACGGGCATTCGTGTACCTGAAAGTGCAGGCCTCGGACCAGCCGTCGAGCGATGTTCCCGGGGTCGATCCCAAGCGAGGTCAACTGCTGTCGATACGGCTCGCCCTCGGTCCTGAGGCGCACCAGCAGTTCCTTGAGCGAGACCCCACGCACATACTCGCTGACCATCACTTCGGCACCCGAGAGGTCGTAGTAGCCGCGGGGAGACGTGATGCGCACCGCCTTCCAATGGCGGAACGCCCGCCTGAACAGGTCCTGGTACCGCAGTTCCGAGCGGAAATCGAGCTCTTCCTGCAGCACCTGTCTGAGTTCCTCGATCATGGCCACCGACAGCCCAAGCGTCGGGGCGCCCAGCAACTGCATCATCCGCAGCAGTCGCTCCATCACCGACAGGTCCAGCGCAAAACTGGCGGCAATCCCCGGGCGACGAACCTTCACCGCCACGTCGGTGCCGTCACAGAGCTCAGCCCGGTAGACGCATCCCACCGACGCACTCCCGATGGGCTCGGGGTTGATTGTCCGCACCACCGACGCCAGAGGCCTCCCCCATTGCCGCTCGAGGATCTCCTGCACCGTATCGAAGGACATGGGGGCGACGGCATCCTGCAGCCCGTCGAGGGCGTCGCAGTACGCCTCAGGCAACACATCGCGCCTGATGGAGGCCTGCTGGGCGAGCTTGACGAACGTGCCGCCGAGCGCGGTGGCACTCTCGCGAATCCACTGGCCTTCGCGCTGCAGCACCTCGTGCTCAGTGGCGCGCGTCACGCGCAGGAGGCGCGATCGCACCAGGAAGCCGGTCACGTGACGGACAATGGCGCCGACGCGACGCAGCTGTGCCCAGACACCGACCGACGCGGCGTCGACGCCCCCCCAGGGGGCACCAACGGTCGCAGTCGACGATGAGCGGGGCGGGGCGGTATGCGGCACGCCTCTGGCAGCCAGGCTACCGGGGTGCCGTGTGGTGGTGGTGGCGGTCATCGTCTCATACTCAGGAGCCGATGACGGGCGACATGAACCCGTGGGGCCACTGCCTAGCGGAGCATGCTGAGCGGCGAAAAGGGGAACTTCGTCTTCTTGTGCTTGCGCTCGACAAACATGACGACAGGCACCAGCGCCTTCTGCCGGTCAGCCGGCGGCAACTGCGCCCGCACTTCCTCGAGAACACGCTCGACGTCGGCGAGCATCTTGCCCGAGCCTTCCTTCATCCGGCGGATCGACTTCTTCGTTTTCTTGCCCAGGTCCACAACGATCGGGGCGTGGGCCTGTGGGGTCGCGGGAGTGTCCTGCTGCGCCATGGGGGTCTCTCGAATCGTGTGAACAAGCGTCGTCGCCGTGTGGCGCGCCTACGAAAAATACGGAATGGAGGGCAGCGCCCGCATCATGCGGCGGACGGCCTTGCGGTTTCGGCGGCTGTAGACCAGCTTGGACACATCGCCAAGTGCCGGCGTGGCGTCTGCCACCCCTTTCGCCGCAGCCCGAAGCATGTTCTCCGGCATGTCCATCAGGGCGCCATCTTTCCGCTTGAGATCGGAGGCGTCCCGGCGGCTCATATACCGTGCCATCCCCTTGTCGACCGCTGCGCTGACGCGGGACAAGGCCTTGGTGGTCCTGAACTCAATGCGCGTGGCGAGTCGAGTGGCACCAGTCGAAGCACGTTTCTTCTGAGGCGCTGTGGGTTCCTGTGCCGCAGCCGTGACCGGTGCGCCAACGGTCGTGGCCGTGGCGGTGCGCTTATCGGTGGTGTCCATGTCTGTCTCCTTGCCAAGGGTCGGCACGACGCCGCGCTCCCGCTGAGCACTCCGGACTATACTCCAGCGGAGGCGCATGAGGTTCGATATTTTTCTGATCAGGCAGCGACGACCACAGGCTGACGCCAGCATGCATCTCATGTTTCACTTTAGAACGTCAGCGCTGGTGATTTCATGAAAGCAACAGCGTATTTAGCCCTACTTTTACTGGCAGGTGTGCTGAGTCGCATGCCTGACCCAAATGCGTCGACTCCCAATGCCGAGCAGGTCGACCGGGCTCTGGCGGCCCTCACCATGGCGTCGGCAGCGATACCCGCCGCGGGTGGTCGCTGCGATGTGCAGACACGTGTGCGCATCACGAATCTGGGAGAGTTGTCCTTTGCGCTTGTGGACCTGACCGTGACCATGAGTACGCACGGGACGCTCGAGGCCGCCTGGTCGGAGAACTCCCTGCTGGGCACCGACGAGCACCCCCTGTCGCTGGGCCTGCCGCCGCTCGCGCTGGCGCCAGAGACACGGAGCGGTCGCGCGCGGTTTGTGATGGACAGCACGCGTCCGACATGGCATCTGATGGAACCGGGTCGCACGGTGGATGTGACCTTCATTCAATCGGTGACGGGCATTGGTCGGCTGGCGACGGTGGTCGACCTTGCGGCGCAGCCCGTGGAGTTCGAACGCCTGTCGACGATCGCCAGCGTGCCGACCCAGCTCCGGGGACGGACATGGTTCACCATGCCCGAATGGGGCGAAGGCATCCTGTCGGAACTGACGGTCTTCCCCTATCAGGCCTCGGAAATTCTGGCGATTCCCAGCGACTGCCGAAGCGCGTCGCCGGGTCAGTAGCCCGGAGCGCTTGGGCCGTGCGCGGACGCCGGCACCGGCACCGCGTCCACAGACCGACGCTGCCGTTCGTCCTTTGAGGGTACGTACACCTGACGGGCCAGACCCAGTGTGCGCAGCAGGACGATGGCGTACCACGCCGGGTCCCACTGATACCAGCGCAAGCCTTGACGAGCTGAACGCGGGAACGCGTGGTGATTGTTGTGCCAGCCTTCACCGAAGATGAGGGCGGCGACCCAGGCGTTGTTCACGGAGGTATCGGCCCCGTGTGTCCGGTAGGGGCGCGACCCGTAGGTGTGACAGACCGAGTTGATGAGACCAAAGGCGTGCAGCACCGCCACGCGGTTCAGGAGCCCCACCCAGACGAGAAAGCACCACGCATTCCGGAGATCGAAGCGCATGGACGGGTGCCCCGCGGCACCCACCAGCCCACCGACGGTCCAGGAGGCCAGCAACAGCCCCACATAAGCCAGATAGTCACGGGCCTCGCTGTCGAGCCAGCGGTAGAACGGATCGACGCGCAGGTCGGGCACCCACCGGTGGTACAAATCACGCGTCCAGATATCCGCGCGCCGGCGCTGCATCCAGCCGAAGTGGACGTGTAGCCATCCTTCCTTGGGGGTGTGCGGATCGCGACCGGGGATGTCTGTATGGCGATGATGCATCCGGTGCATGGCCACCCAGAACAACGGCCCGCGCTGAATGGCGAGGTATCCGCAGATCGCAATCGTCCGTTCCAGCCATAACGGCACGCGGAAGGCGCGATGCGCGAACAGCCGGTGATACCCGAGCGTCAGTCCCAGACCGGTGACGGTGTAGAACACGGCGAATGCCGTGATGGCCGACGCCGAGGAGAACCAGAACGGAAGCACGCACGACAGCGCCGTGGTCACCAGGTTCACGACGGTGAAGGGGACATCGAGTCGCGTCTCAGCGTGCGCGACCTCGTCTGGGGATACCGGGGCCTCTGCCTCAGTCATGGATCCACTCCGTCCTGAGGCGTGTGCGCATGGCGAGATAGCACGTCGACCGGCACACACCGGGGTCTGCCATGTCCGGCAGGGCGAGCACCTCCGACCGCACGCGCCCGACCACCGCGGCGGCATCGTCTTCCGACAGCCCGAGCACAGCATGACAGGCCTGCTCGGTCCACTCGGCGGCATTGCCGCCGCGTCGCCGCATGAACGCCGCCAGCCCGACGCCCACGCGGAGATCTGCGCGATACGCGCCCGCGGCATCCCGCAAGCGGCGCATCGCCGCGGGGGACACACCGCCGGCGTAGGCGAGGGCGGTGCCCAATCCCTCCCACATCGCGCCCTGGCGGGCAGGCGCCTGACGTGCGACCACACGGACCAGGTCTGCCTCGTCGGCCCCGTACACCCACCAGAATGCGCGACCCACTCCGGCGTCAAACAGCTGGCGATGCTGCGGCGAGAACCCTGCCGGCGCGATCGCACCCGCCACGTGGCGACGCCACTGGAAGAAGCCAGCATGGAAGCCGTAGCCGTCGGCGACGCACCAGGCCGTCAGCGGATCAAGGCGCGCCTGGAATCGCGTCATCCACCGGGCGCCGAACGGTAACCGGGCGACGGCGAAGCCTGCGCCCACCATGGCGAGGAAGTCGTGCTCCGGGGCGACGGTGGTCGTCAGGTGGTGCAGATCGCTCGTGCGCAACGGGTGCACGATATCCTGCAGAGCGTAGTAGAACCCGGCCCCCTCGAAGGCGAAACCTTCGAACGCGGCAGGGACGACCGATCGGAGTGCGCCGCTCGCCTCGTCCGGGGACGGGTGTCGGGCGGCCGTATTGAATCCGGACACAAACGCCTGCAGCACCGTCTCGAGATGCGGCGCGGCGGGGGTGTCGTGCCCGGGACATGCCGACGCACGCAGCGAGGCCAGCGACGTCGGCAGGGTCAGCCATGCGCGACCGGTGCGGGGCTGTGCGGCCTCCAGGGGCATGGGCGTCACCGTCGGGGCTGGCTACCAGCCCTGCGACGAAATGCCTCCGTCCAGCACGAGCACGCTGCCCGTGAACAGCTTCACCGGCTCGCTCAGAAGATAGGCGATGAAGTGCGATACATCGCGTGATTCACACAGACGCGAATATGCCGTGTTGTCTTCCCACTGGCGAATCAGTCGCTCACTCTCGGGCCATTTCTGGAGGAGCTCACCGTAGATGGGTCCCGGCGACACGCAGTTCACCTGAATGTTATCGGGCGCAAACTCAATCGCCATGCTCTTGGTCAGCGACTCCACCGCGGCCTTCACGGTGCCCATGCAGCCGAAGTAGTCGACATACCCATGCGCGGCGGGCGACGACAGCGTAATGATTTTTCCACCACCCCGCGTGCGCATCAGGGGCACCGCACGCAGGGCGCACTGATGCAGCCCGACGACGTTGGTCCGGTAGGCCTTCTCCCAGTCCTTGGCCGTGATGTCCTTCAGCCGGGCCAGCATGCCGTTCGAGGCATTGGCCACCAGGAAGTCGAGCCCGTGATAGCGCGCCTCGATCTCATCGAAGATCCGGTCGACGTGCTCGGGATTGGCCATCGAGCCCCACAGGTGCAGGGCATCGCCGCCGCGGTCACGAATCTCCTGCGCGGTCTGCTCGCCCTGGGGACGCGAGTGAAACGAATTCACCACGACCGATGCGCCGAGGTCGGCCAGGTAGGTCGCGATGTCGCGCCCGAGGCCGCGGCCCGATCCCGACACAAAGAGCACCTTGCCCTCGAACGGCCGATGCGGCGGCGCGGCCGCGACCGTACGCGTGGCCGGCGATGCGGCCGTGGACGGCCGCGTCGCCACCGAAGCCAGCGTGTCCGTACGCTCACCGGGCTGTCGCATGTAGGGCTGCAGCACGCGCGCGACGTCGCGCAGCGTGCGCATCTCCGACCGTGGCGTGTCGAGGGTCGTCGGCACGCCGTAGCGTTCGCGAACGACCGAGAACACTTCGCCCAGTTTGACGGAATCGATGCCGAGGTCTTCTTCGAGATCGGCGACCGGGTCGAGCACATCGACGGGATACCGCGTGACTTCTGCCACCAGCGCGATGAGTTGGCTCTCAGTCTCGCCCGACAGGAGGGCCGCCCCCGTTGCGGCCGTTCCTGACGCGGGCACGACGGCCGCGGGCGGCGCGACCGTGACTGGCGCAGGGATCGGCGCGGCCACAGGTGCCACCACCGGAGACGCCGTCGTCGCCGAGGCGCCCGTGCCGGTGACGCTGGCGATCGCGGCCGTCACGGCGGCAATGGAGGTCAACTGCTCGCGGGGTACGCCCAGTTCCGCCGGCAGGCTGAACCGCTCGCGCAGCACGGAGAAGACCTCGCCCAGCTTCACGGAATCGATTCCGAGGTCTTCCTCGAGGTGCGCATTCGGATCCAGCACGTCCAGCGGATAGCGTGTGACTTCCGCGAAAATTCCCTGCACTTCGGCCTGTGCCTGCGTCATGGCTGTACTGTTCCTCTGTACTCAGCCGGGGCGTCCTCGCCCTCCGGCATCTGCAATCCCACCGCCAGCAGGTCGGCCTGCCGTCTGACGTGCAGGTGGGCGCTCTCCGTTGTTCCGGGGCCCTCCACCCGCAGCGCCGTAGACACCCCGCACGCCGCGGTCCAGCCGGACGCGATGCTCACCGGCGCCAGCCCCGGGGTCATCGTCCACTGGCCGAACGACCACACGCTGACCGCTTCGTCAGTTGCCTTCAAGTAGGCTTCCTTGGCGCACCAGAGCAGTGTGAACCACGCCTCGGGTGCCACGTCGGTGTCGCACGCGGCATCCACCACCCAGCGCTGCTCGGCCGACGAAAACATCTGTCGGTAGAATTCGGGGCGCTTCGAGGCAATGGCCTCGAGGTCAGCCCCGACCCGCTGCTGCCCGACCATCACGAGCGTGAACGCGCCACTGTGCGCAAACGAGACGCCGCAGTGTTCGACCGGTATGCCGGCGCGACAGATGCGGGGACGCTGCCGGTGCCGACGCGGGCCACTCAGGATTTCCGTGGTGACCTCCCCGGCATGCACCGCGTGGTCCGCGTCCACGGGCCAGACGGCACACCAGCCCGCCACCGCATGCGGTGCGAGAAGCTGCCGTGCCACCACCCGCGCCAGCGTCGCTCGGGACTGCCGCTGCGCGTGATACGACTGCACTTCGGCCAACTCGCGGGACGTCAGCTGACGGACCATCTCCGGCAGTGGCCATTCCGCGCGATCCACCACCGCGGCGCGCCACGGCGTCTCAGGCCAGGGCGACGGCATGCAGCTCACCGAACTTCCGGCAGAGACCACCTTCCACCCGCAGCAGCGGACGGCCGGCCTCGTCGAAGGCGGTAATGGGACCGACGTGCAGCACCTCGCCGTCGGGCCTCGGGTTCGCACCGGCCAGCGTGATCGGCCCAACAAGCGCCGCGTCCGCGTACGACGACCAGTCGAAGTACACCTTCATGACGTCACAGCGTTCCGGCACATACACGCCCAGACGATCGCCCGTGCACTGCCGCACCGTCCCGAAGCGCCAGAACGCATCCACCAGCACCATCGTGGGCAACAACGCGTCGTGCGCCGACTGATAGCGCGTGATCCCCGGCCACTGGTAGGACGCACGGCGATTCGGCTCACCGACGTCCACATACGCCATCGCCCGGAACATGCCGTCCAGCCGCACAGGTGATCCGGGCAGCACATACGGATCAGGCAGGCGCCGCAGTCGCCCTTCCGGCTCGGGCATCGTCAGGCTGGCATCGGTGAGCCAGGTGGGACCGAGGCGCACGAAGATTTCCGTATGCAGCAGGTTGGCCCCGAGCACACGCCCCGACTTGTGCACGAAGTCCATCAACACCTGCACCTGCACCGTTGCGGCGGTGTCGCTCGATTCGACGACCGTGGCCACGACGCGCGCCGGCGTCGGTGCCACGCCCGAGGCCCGCACCAGACGCACAAATCGCGTGCGCTCGAACTGCTGAATTTTCAGATGCGGGCAGACAGCCTGCGCTGCATCACCCGCCATCGTGATTAGTAACGCCCCGGGCACCGTGGGTACGCCGCGCACCGCGTGGTCGGCAAGAAACGGCATCGCCTCGGGATCAAGCGCCCACTCGCGGACCAGGGTCGGCGCGCCAGACGCGGGGGCTGGCGAAGGCGCAGACCAGGACGCGGCGGATGCGGCTGCCGATGGCTCCACGGTGCCAGATGCGGCCGGCGATGGGCGCTCGACAATGCGCGGCTGATAGAACGCCACCTCGCCGTCGGCGAGGATGACATTCACGGGGTCGGCAGGCGGCCCGGCCATCGCATCGGCGAAGAGCGACTGCCCCTCTTCCCGTGTGACACCGCGCAGGCGCCGATTGGCGGCCAGCGCGGCGTACTCGCTCCCGCGCGTCATGCCGATACCGGCCCAGCCCAGCCAGGCGAACGACGACCAGTAGGCCCCGCCGCTGCCGTTCATGCACGACGCGAGACGATTGAGCGTTTCGTTCGCGGCGCCGTAATCCGGCTGTCCATCATTCCCGAGGTAGCTGAAAGCCGAGGTCAGCAGGTGCATGTGCACCCGACCAGACAGCCCGTGCCGGGCACAGGCCTGATACAAGTGGCTCAGACTGTCGAGCTTCGTCGAGACAATCCGCTGGAAATCGCCGAGCGACTTCCGCGGCAGCATCTTCGAGACCTGGACACCCGCGCCGTGCAGGACCATATCGACGCGGCCATACTCAGCCATCACACGGTCGACCAGCCGCCCCACGGCAGCGGCGTCACTGATATCGCACTGTTCGTAGCGGTATGTGCCTGCAGCACGTCTCGTGCGCGCGATCACGCTGGCCACTTCATGCGAGGCCTGATACCGCTCATACAGGCGCTTGAGTTCCGGCATCTTCTTCGTGGCATCCCGCGCGCGCTCGCGCACGTAGAATGCCGTCTCACCCGCGAGAAATTCGTAGGGCGTCAGATGCCGCAGTTCTTCGGGCAGATCATCGGGGTCGGTGCGGCCCAGCGCAATCACGGTGCACGGTCCCTGCTGCACCATCCACTCCGCCAGCACCGCCGTCACACCGCGTCCGCCGCCGGTGGCGATCACGACCGCGCCGGGCGTCAGCCACGGCGTCCCCGGGCGATGCAGCGGCTCGCTCTTCCGCAGCGCAAATGCCTGACGCTGCCCGTCGCGATAGACAACTTCCGAAAGCCCATCATGCGTCGCCCCCTCGCGGAGCACCAGAGGCAGGACGACCGCAGGGTCGGTGACATCCGTCGCAATGGCGCGACACAGGCCGGTGGGACGTTCGCGCGCCACGGACTTCATCAGTCCGGCCGCCATGCCGGTCCACGGATCGAGGTACGCACCTTTCCAGGCCCCCAGGCACAGCGTCACGAAGGCACAGGTGCCCTGGCCAATCGGCTCGTAGCGATCACGAGCCAGGGCAAATACCACGTCGAGCCAGCGTCGATGCGCGTCGAACGACCCGTGCAGCAGCGCATCGGGTGCCGCGTCCGACACATCGCGCAGCCCCACAATGACATCGTAGGATCGGGATGCCAGCGCGGTGAGGCTGCGGGCCAGTGTCTCTTCCGACGTCGTATCCACCACCAGCGCAGCGTCCATCGCGATGCCTGACGGGACGACCACGTCGCACGACAGATGCGCGAGCACACCACTCTGCTGCCACCGGTGCCACACCTCGGGCTGGCCGACGATCACGAGGCATCGCTGCCACGCCGCAGGGGCAGGGGCACCGTTGGCCATCGCCGCAGGCTCGAGCACCGGGGTGTAGTTGGTGATCGGTGTGTCCTGCACGTACGCGTGGGTCTCTTTCGTCGCGGCCGGGGGCAGCACCGTCTGCGGTGGGCCCGACGCGGGCGCGACCGCAGGGGCGGACGCGGACGCAGGCACGACCGCTGGCGGAGGCACCGGGGCGGCGGCCGTTCCAGCAGCCTGCACGGGACCGAGCCCGAATCGCGATTCGCCACCAGACGTCAGCTGATACACGGCCGGATGGGCCTCGAACCCCAGCAGCATCTGATGCAGCGCCGCTGCGCCGGTCGCTCCACGACACTCGGCATCCGTATCGAGCGCTTTCACCACGGCCGAGGGGTCGTGTCCATCGGTGAGTCGCGCCAGCTGTGGCAGTCCCAGCCGTTCAGCCGTCGCCACCGTGGCGAGACCCACCAGCACCGCGGCCTCACGCGACTCGTGCGCGTGCCCTGTCCACGCATGCACGGCCCCCGCCAGCACGACATCACAATCGCCGGCGCGCACAAACGCGGCGCCCGTTGCCATCGCCTGCGCCAGCGACGTGGTGCCCTGGTCGATGACAATGTTGGGGCCGCGCCAGTTGAAGGTATGGGTGATGCGGCTGGCCGCCACATTCGGCATCAGGCCCGGGAGCGAATACGGGCCAGACGGAATCACGCGGTGCGTGATCGCCTCCCGAATCTGCTGCACCACCGCGGCCGGCGCCCCTGTCTTCTTCGCACTGCGGCTGAGCCGGTCGAGGAAGATCCGCTCGTTGGCCCGGATGCCGCGCTCGGTCTTTGATTCCAGTCCCAGTGCAACACCGATGCGCACCGTCCCCGCGCCCGTGACGTCTGCCGGCCACTGCTGTGTCAGCTGCTCCGCAGCCATGGTCGCCAGATACTGCGACGCGTCCATGTGCTCGGCAACATCGGGCAGCACCATCCGCTTCCGCGGCATGCGCAGCGCCGACCGATCGAAGGCGCGTCCGCGCTCGGGGAACAGGCCGGCCACCCCCACGACCACCAGCGGGGCGGGCGGCGCGGGCGCCTGGCCGCCGAAATGTGCGGCCAGTGTGCGGTGATACGGCTCGACGTATTCCTCGAGGACCACGTGCGCATTGGTACCCCCGAACCCGAAGCTGTTGATGGCCGCACGACGGGGCCAACCACTGTCGTTGTCCGGCCAGGCTTCGTGTCGTGTGGGAATGGCAAAACCTGATCCGTCGAGGACAATCTGCGGATTCGGTGCAGTGTAACCGTACTGCTTCGGAATCTGCCGGTGCGCGAGCGCCTGGCAAATCTTGATGACCGACGCCACGCCCGAGGTCCACCCGGTGTGGCCAATCAGCGACTTGACGCTGCCCAACCAGCGGGGCACACCGGAACTTCGCGGGGGGAAGGCGCGGCACAGCGCCTTGAATTCGACCGCATCGCCCACAGGCGTCGCCGTCGCGTGTGCCTCGACGTACTGCACCGAATCGGCATCGACACCCGCGCCCCGATAGGCCGCCTGCATGGCCACGGCCTGTCCCTCGGCCTGCGGCACATTGATCGACGGGCTCTTGCCGTCGCTGGAGGCACCATCGGTTCTGAGCACAGCCAGAATCCGCTGTCCCGACGCAATGGCCGCCGAGAGGCGCCTGAGCACCACCACACCCGCGCCATCTCCAAAGACCACCCCGTCAGCCGAGGCATCCAGCGGTCGACTGCCAGTGGGCGTCAAGCCGCGAAACTGGGCAAACAGGTTGTTGTTGGCCGGTCCGGGAGCGAACACGCCCCCGGCGTAGACGACATCGACCGCCCCGCTCCGCAGCGCCCTGGCCCCCAGCGTGATGGAGTAGAGCGACGAGGAGCAGGCCGAGTCGACCAGATAAGTCTGCGAGGCTGGGACGCCAGCCAGCGTCTGTGCCACGGCGGCGTAGAGGTCGTAGGGACGCAGGCGGTCCGATGCGGCCGACCATCCGCAGAGCCCCTGCGCCATGCGATCGGCAAACGCCTCGGCGTCGGCGGACGTCAGCGGCAGCCTCGCCATGGTTTCGCGGACGCTCTCGGCAAAGTGCGCTTCGTCGAGTTCGCCCACGCCATCGGCGGTGGACCCGAGGATGCACTGCAACCGCTGTCCGGGGGCGGCGGGTGCGCCACGCAGCGCCTGCGCCAATGCGGTGGCCAGAAACTGCTGGCCCTTCGTCAGGCGCGCAAATGCCTCGGCCGAGTACGCGCCGCCGAGCAGCGCGGCATCGTAGTCGACGCGCGGAATGCTGCCGTTCAGCAGGGTGTAGGTCTTGTCCGACACGACCTGCACGGGATCGTGCGAGGCATCCCCCGCCACAAAATCTTCCCGGGCATGAGGATCACCGACCGTCAGGTCGACAATGCCGTTCACGCCGTCGCGCAGGTGCTGCCAGAACACGTCCGGGTCGGTCGCCGCGCCGGGCAGGACGCAGCCCATGCCCACAATCGCAATCGGCTCGACCGCCGCATCAACCGCGGGCGTCGCCACCACACGTCCTGACGGCGTCGCAGGGCTGACAACCGTCGCCTGAGGCGCCTCGGTCGTTCGTCCCTCCCGCGGCGCGAGCTGGCCAGAGACCAGCGCGTGCTGGGCCGCCGCCAGCGCTGCCGCTGGAACCACACCGGTCGGGAAGGTCGCCACCACCGACAGCGTGCGTCCCGACTCGCGCAGCACGCGCGCCGCGATCTTCGAGACGATATCCCCGGCGCCGCACTCAAGAATGTGCGTGAGTCCAAGAACCAGAGCCGACGTCAGCTGGGCCGGGAAATCGAGCGGTGACGTCAGCTGGCGCGCCATGACATCGGCCAGGTCCATCTCGGCGGCGAGCCATCGCAGGTCGGTGCCCACCATCACGGGAATGGATGGGCCCTGGAAGCGATGTCCCCGGAGGGCGATACGGAACGCACGGCTCGCCACGTCCAGCAGAGGCGAGTGGAAGGCATAGCGGCTCTGCAGGCGCGCCGTGGAAATCCGCTGCGCCGTGGCCGCGGCGATGATGGCCGTCAGTTCGGCATGCGGTGCCGACACGACGGTCTGCCGGCTGTGGTTGACCACGGCAATGACCGCAGACGGTGCGACGGCCGCGATAATCCGCGCCGTCTCGGCGGCGCCGGTAAGCACGGCCAGCATGCCCCCGGGCCGCGCGGCTTCACGCAGGCTGAGGACGCGCTGGCACACGAGGCGTGCGCCAACCGCTTCGTCGTAGACGCCCGCGACGGTGAACGCTGCCAGTTCGCCGAAACTGTGGCCGGCGAGGGCCGCTGGCACATATCCGCGGTCGCGCCAGAGCCGCGCGGCGGCGACGTTGGCCAGGTAGATGCCCAGCTGATCGAGGTCGGGATCCGGCAGGGCCGGCTCGGCCGGATCGAGAATCGAGGGCAGCAGCGGCGTCCCAAGGGCCTCGCCTGCCGCCTCGTCGACGGCATAGAAGAGCGGCCGCAGC
>SXGQ01459134.1_pt1 | contig 15297 bp, 17 predicted proteins | sample 3178371 | NCBI WGS metagenome assembly SXGQ01 (sample SAMN11356859, study PRJNA531348) | freshwater metagenome | isolation source: freshwater sample F1-20 | place: China: Fuxian Lake, Yuxi | collected 2017-12-25
AATAGAGGTAACATTGAATTTACAGTCAACACAACGTCAACTGGTATTATTGGTGCATACAACCAAGCAAATGCTGCTCGCGATCAGGCTAATACTGCTCGCAACACTGCTAATGACGCATATGCTGCTGCAAATAATGAACCAATTGGTAAAAATGCGTATGGACAAGCCAATACTGCACGTGACCAGGCTAACACGGCTCGCGATCAAGCAAATACCGCTCGCACAACTGCTAACGATGCTTACGGCGCTGCTAACACTGCTGGTACAAATGCACTCAATGCTTATGGTCAAGCAAACAATGCACGTGATCAGGCTAATACTGCAAGAACTCAAGCAAACACTGCTTACGGTCAAGCAAATGCGGCTTATGATCAGGCAAATTCAGCGTATGGTGCAGCCAATAATAGAGTATTGAAGGCTGGTGATACCATGACTGGTGTCTTGGTTGTTCCAGGCTTACGCATCACTGCGAATACAATTGAACAAACTGTTGCAAATACCAATACTAATGGTGCGAATACAATTAACCTTGCTCAGTCTAACTACTTCACTAGAACATTGACTGCAAACGTACAATTTACGTTTACCAATGCTCCAGCAAGTGGTAACGTTCACAACTTCTCGTTGATTCTAACTCAAGATGCTAACGGTTCTAGAGTTCCAACTTGGGCGAACACAATTTACTGGGCTGGCGGATCTGTTCCTCCATACACCAGTAATGCAAATGCTCGTGACATCTGGACATTCTTGACAGTTGATGGTGGTACAACGTACTACGGAACATTGACGATAAAGGACGCTAAATAGTATTACATTATAAAATTTTGATTTTGTTATGAAACTGCATGTACTCGCAAATCCTAGAAATGCAACTGGGTTGATGAATCGCATCGACCCTTTTGCAGTTCATGCTTACAAATACATTAAGCACCTATCGCAACACTATGAGATTGTTCATTATGGTGTAGAAGGTGCTCAAGTAGATTGTGAGCATGTTACTGTTCCATCAATCAATGGAATTGACACAACTGAATTCAATCGCGCTGCGGGTTCAGAAATCTCAAAAAGAAAATCTAAAGATGATTTAATTATCTGCTTTTTTGGCATTGATAATAAACTTGCGTGCACATTAAATCAAGATTGTAAAGTTGTTGAGCCATCCATTGGATATCGCGCAAACGGTGTATTTGCTCCATATAGAGTTTTTACTTCATATGCAAATATGCACTATTTTTATGGCGAACGTGGAATGCTAATGACACCATCATGGTTTGATGACGTCATTGGAAATCCATTCACTATTGATGAATTTGAATATTGTGAAGAAAAAGAAGACTATTTTCTATATCTCGGTCGAGTTATGGAAGAAAAGGGGGTTCATCTTGCAATTCAAGCAACAGAAAAATTAAATAAAAAATTAATCATTGCTGGACCAACACATGACTTAAAACATCTTGGATACAATTCTATTCCAGATCATGTTGAACTTGTTGGTTATGTTGATGCAGAAAAAAGAAAACAACTCCTCAAAAAAGCCAAAGCAGTGTTAGGATTGACATATTATCTTGAGCCATTTGGTAATATGATCATTGAAGCAAATCTTTCAGGAACGCCAGTTATTACAACAGATTGGGGTGCATTTCCAGAAATTGTTACTAATGGAAAAACTGGATATCGCATTCGTGATTTTAAATCGCTAATAAATGCTATAAAATCTATTGATCAAATCAATCCTGTTGATTGTAGAAATTGGGGATTATGTTTTTCAGATGAAGCGATTCATGACAAACATCATCAGTATTTACAAAAAGTGATTAAGAATTCATTTTATGACTAAAAAACTTTTCATTATACCATCTACAATTCAAGCAAGACAAGGACACTTCACATATTCAAAAACAAGAAGTGTGTTTTCTACAGAAGATAGATTTAGACATACAATATTCACAATCAATTCTATCCAAAACGCTTATCCTGGATCTCATGTTGTTCTTGTTGATTCATCTGATGAGTTTGATAAAGTTGCTGCTGATTTATTCCATATTCAAAATTTAGAAGTAATTTCTCTCAAGAAACTTGATCCGCAAACAACTGAAATTATAAACACACACCCAAATAAAAGTTTATGTGAGTGTTTGATAATGAATAGTTACTACAAGAACTATAAAAAATTTATCAAAGAGTTTGATTATGTAATTAAAACTTGCGGTAGATATTTTTATTTTAACTTCACTGATCATTTCAGCGAGGAAAATAAAGATAAAATATTTTTCAAGAAACCGCTAAACTTTAAATGGGATGATAGTTGGGGCTATCATTTTGTAGATTTAAGAGAGAAACAAAATAATGATCGTTTGCATCAATATTGCACTGTGTTGTTTGCGTTTGGAAGCACCCACCTAGAAAAGTTTATAGATATAAACGAGGCTGTGATTCATTTACTCAATCAGCCAAGCATGAGACATTACGATATTGAAACTTTGATGTATTACCTTACAAGACCGTATGAAAACAATATTATGGAAGTTGACTGGAAAGTGTCTGGATGGGATGGAACATCTGGAAGATTTATGTATTACTAGGTGAAATATGAAAACAACATTGATTATTACTGATGATTTCTACCAAGATCCAATTGCAGTTCGAAGTTTTGCGCTTTCTCAATCGTTTGAGGTTCGCGGCAATTATCCTGGACTTCGAACAAAACCATATCTTCCAGAAGACGTAAAGAAAGCAGTTCAACATATCGTATATAATGCGGGTGGTCTTGTCACAGATTGGATGGAAAATTCTGGTTACACTGGCGCATTTCAAATCTGCACTGCTCAAGATCGCACGTGGATTCATGCCGACAGTTACAATACATGGGCAGCAGTTTGTTACCTAACACCTGATGCTCCAATATCCTCAGGAACTGCATTATATCGCCACAAAGAAAGCGGAGATTATGAGCGAAAAGATAACACCCAACCTCATTTGGATGGAAATGATTACACCAAATGGGAAAGAGCGGATTATGTTGCTAACAAATTTAATAGAATTGTCATGTATCGTGGAAATTTGTATCACGCATCACTAGACTATTTTGGTAACAATTATGAAAATGGTCGTTTGTTTCAGACATTTTTCTTTAATACTGAATACTAATGAAGATTCTTCACGTCGTATTTTCATGTAATCGAATCAAGTATTTGACCAAAACTATTGAATGTTGGGCAAATTTAGATTATGGTGGGCATGAGGTCACTCGACTTATCGTCGACGATTACCCCAGAACTCGAAATGATGCAATATTCGAACTGTTCGGTAAAGTACACAGAACTCTTTTATGGAGAAACACTGAGAATCTTGGATTGTCGGTTACTTGGACCAATTTTTTCGAATGGTTGAAGCATCAAGACTACGATTACATTCTTCATCAAGAGGATGATGTGATTCTCAAGGGAAGAACAAGAGTCAATGACATGATTGAGTGTTTAGAGTCTGATCCTAAAATGGCTTCGGTGGTTTTACAACGACAGCCATGGTATTTCACTGAGACTGAATGTAAACTCGAATCTGATGATACTGCGTTTAAAAACTATTATTACTCCAGAAATACAAAGACATTTCCAATCATTTTCTCGTTATATCGTAAAAACATAACTGAATACCCATTTAAGGACTATTGGAAATTCAACTTAAACGAAGGAATGATTATGGTTTATCTAAATCATTTTCATGAGATGTATTCAGCGACTTTAAAGGGAATGAACGGTCAAAACATGATTGAACACATCGGCGAAGAGTCAACTGGGAAAAGAATTCTTCCTGGAGAGCCGAGATACGAATTTTTTGCTCATATGGACCCAGATAAAGTCTACACTTCCCGAGAAGGGAAATTGGTGGAAGACTAAATATACAATAATTAGAGAGGTTTCAGATGGCGCAACCTTCTTCACGCACAGAACTAAAAGACTATTGTCTCCGTAAACTTGGGTTTCCAGTGATCGACATTAACGTCGACGAAGATCAATTGGAAGATCGAATTGACGATGCATTGCAGTTGTTCAATAACTATCATTTTGATGGTACTGAAAGAACTTGGCTTGCATATAAACTCACTGCTGGGGACATCGCAAACAAGTATATCCAACTTGCAGATTCAATTATCGGAGTTTCCAGAGTTTTCCCATATACTGGATCAACTCAGTCTTCGACCTCTGCGACAGGGTTTAACATTTTCGATATTAATTATCAACTTCGCCTTAACGATTTTTATAATTTAACGTCTTCCTCTTACTCATATTATGTTATCGCTCGTGAGCATCTTTCTATGCTTGATATGATCATTACGGGCGAATATCCATATACTTTTAATAAAAAGACGAATCGTCTCTACTTGCAAATAGAAATGACTAGACGTTTTGATCCAGGAAACTATATGGTGTTCGAATGTTTCCGAGTCGTTGACCAAGAAATCTACAATAAAGTATTCAATGACATTTGGATAAAAGAATACACAACTCAATTGTTCAAGAAACAATGGGGTGAGAATCTTAAGAAATATGACAACTATGTTCTTCCAGGTGGATTGACAATTAATGGTCAAAAGATCTGGGAAGAGGCAAGCCTAGAAGTTGCACGACTTGAAGAGAAACTTCGCGACACATACGAAGAACCAACACCATTCCTAGTAGGATAAAATGGCAACAAGCGTATATTTTAATAATCAACATGCAAAAACTGAACAATTCTTGCTTGAAGATCTCATCATCGAGTCAATCAAGAATCACGGAATAGATGTTTATTATATTCCAAGAGATTCTCAATCATCTACTGATGAACTATTTGGTGACGATCCAGTAAAATATTTTTCTCATGCAATTAAAATGGAAGTTTATTTGGAATCGTTTAGAGATTATGAGGGTAACAAAGAATTCTTCAGTAAATTTGGACTTGAAATTCAAGAAACTGCAAAACTAGTTTGCTCAAGAAGATCATTTGAGAAATATGTTTTCTCTGTGATGGGCGACACTCATAATACACCAAAAGAAGGCGACTTAATTTATCTTCCAATTCAATATAAGTTGATGGAAATTAAATTTGTCGAAGAAGAAAAAAACTTCTTCCAATTGGGTAAAGACGCAAGAAGCCCATACATGTATGGATTAACTGTTGAAGCATTTAAGTATAACGGTGAGTGGCTCAATACAGGTATGGATGAAATTGATCATATTGCAAACGTTCAAGCAATAAACAATAAATTTACTGTTGCTCCAGGGGGAACTGGTAAATTTACTCTATACGAATCGGCATTCCAAGGAGCCAACTTGGCAAGTTCAACGTGTCGTGGAATCGTCTCTGGATGGGACAAACCAAGCGGTACATTGTATCTTCGCAACATTCGTGGGGCATTTGCAAACAACACACTAATTATTGGCAATTCAAGTAACGCTCAGTGGACATTGAATTCTTCTCCAAATCTATTGATTGATATAAACAAAGAAGCAATGGACGACAACTTTAGAATTGAGAGTGAAGCAAACAATATCATTGACTTCACTGAAGTTAATCCATTTGGTGAGCCATAATGTTATCAAATACGCATTTTTATCATAGAATTGTAAGAAAGATGGTTGTATCTTTTGGAACTATCTTTAACAATGTTCGACTTGTAAGATACAATAAGGCAGGTACGCAGGAAATTGAGAGAATCATTGTTCCTTTGCAGTATTCACAAAAAGAAAAGTTCTATCAAAGAATTACACAAGATCCTGAATTGACAAAAGAAGTTCAGATGACGTTGCCACGTATGAGTTTTGAACTCGTCGGCATCACTTATGATCCATTAAGAAAAAGAAATTTGTTTGCTGAAAGTTATTCTCCTGAATCTGGTCAAACAATCAAAGCAATTCGTGCTACACCATACGATTTTCAATTCGAATTAAACATATATGTTCGAAATGTTGAAGATGGCACTCAAATCGTTGAACAAATTCTTCCATATTTTAATCCTGATTTAAATTTGTCTTTAGATATTATTGGACTATCTGATCAAAAGATAGATGTTCCATTTATTCTTCAAACAGTAAATTATAATGTTGAAGATGAGGGAGTCCCAGATAATATTCGCGTATTAACTTGGACTTTAACCTTTACAGTCAAGGGATACATGTATGGTCCAATTAATTCTGTTGATGTGATTAGAAAAGTTACTGCAAACACATACGCTATGGTTACAACTGAGCAAGATCAAAGATCAGTATACTTTGCCAACACTGGCGGGCAAGGCACATTTAGATCTGGCGAATTGGTTTATGAAGGACCAACATTATCTGCTGCAAATGCGACAGCATTTGTTGATGCATGGGATTCTACTGCATTGGTTCTATATGTATCAGATCAAAAAGGCATTTTGAAAACAGGTCGTTATTTGACAGGCGCATTATCTAATGCTTCATATAATATATCAAGTTTTGGAACTAATGATTATCAATTAACAAAATTGCAAATTAATCCAGACCCAATTACTGCAAATGCAAATACTGCATTTGGATTTGATGAAATTCTTCAGGAAGCACCAAATATTACATGAGTGACGTAGATAAAAATTTAGCATCTATATTAAACACTGACTATATTCCTGTTGTTAAAGAAGATAAGCCAGTGACAATACATCAATCAGAAAACGACAATCCTGATGCGGATTATTCACGCTCAAATTATTATAATTTGATTGAGAAAGGCAACGAAGCACTTGAAGGTATTCTTGAAGTTGCAAAAGAATCACAGCATCCACGCGCATATGAAGTTGCTGCAAACATGATCAAGAATCTCTCTGATGTCACAGAAAAATTGATGATCTTGCAAAAACAACAAAAAGAATTGCGAGGTCCTGAAGAGCAAGCAGGACCAACTAATATTAATGTAGACAAAGCAGTATTTGTCGGAAGTACTGCTGAGTTGTTGAGACAATTAAAGAATGAATCTAATAGCGGCTAAACTAAAGCATTATCTTGGCAACCCTAAGTTAAAACGAGTCAATATGTCAATGCAACTCACGGAAGATCAAGTCCGTGAGTATGTTAAGTGTGCACAAAGCCCAGAATATTTTATTGAGAACTATGTCAAGATTATCACACTTGACAAAGGATTTGTTCAAATATCTTTATATCCGTTTCAAAAAGATGTTGTTAATGATATCAACAACAACCGTCGTGTAATCGTAAAGGCTGGTCGTCAGGTTGGTAAAACCACAATCATCGTCGGTTACATTCTCTGGTACATTCTTTTCAATCAAGACAAAACAGTCGCAATTCTTGCGAATAAAGCACCAACGGCTCGTGAAATTTTAAGTCGTATTAAAATTGCTTATGAAGCATTGCCTCTATGGATTCAGCAAGGCGTTAAGGTTTGGAACAAAGGTGATATAGAACTAGAAAACAATTGTCGCGTCATGGCAACTTCTACTGCCTCTAGCGCAATTCGTGGTTTCTCTATCTCGTTACTATATCTTGATGAGTTTGCATTCGTTCCTAGTAATATCGCAGACGAATTCTTTACCTCTGTTTACCCAACGATTTCTTCTGGTGAAACTTCTAAGATTTTAATCTCTTCAACGCCGAACGGTATGAATCACTTTTATAGAATGTGGACGGAAGCCGTTGAAGGTCAAAATGGTTTTACACACGTTGAGGCAAATTGGCGTCAGGTTCCAGGAAGAACTCAACAGTGGGCAGACGAACAGCGTCGAGTTCTTGGTGAACAAAAGTTCCTTCAAGAAATGGAATGTGAGTTCATGGGTTCCTCTGGAACTTTACTTTCTGCTGCTGCTCTCAAATCTCTTGCGTTTGTGAAACCAGTGCATCTGTCTGAAAATGGAATAAAAATCTATAAAATACCAGAACCAAACCGCTCTTACATGATTGTTGCTGATACATCAAGAGGTAAAGGTTTGGACTACTCGGCATTTAGCGTTTTAGACGTCACGGAAATGCCATATCGCCAAGTTTGCACATATAAAGATAACAATATAAGCCCTTTGGTATATCCATCAATCTTAAAAAGAATTGCGGATTACTATAATCAGGCTTATGTGTTGGTCGAAATCAATGATAACGGTCAACAAATCGTTGATTCTTTGTTTGAAGATTATGAATATGAAAATATCTTGTCAACGGTCGATATAAAAGGAAAAGTTGCTGTGACTTGGGGTTATGGAAACAAATCAACACGTGGAATTCGCACAACAAAGTCTGTAAAACGTCTTGGATGTTCGTTGCTGAAGAATTTAATTGAAGGTCAAAAACTGATTATACAAGATTTTGATACAATTTCAGAACTTTCAACGTTTATTTCCAAAGGATCTAGTTACGAGGCTGAAGAAGGTAGTCACGATGACTTGGTCATGACCCTTGTTTTGTTTTCTTGGATGACAAATCAATCATTTTTCGCTGATTTGACAAATGTAGATGTTCGAGCAAGGCTACACGAAGAACAAATGAAGCAAATCGAAGAGGAATCGTTACCAACATTTATTGCAGGACATACTGATGTTGATCAAAATGATGGTGGATTTATTTCTGATGGGGCTGTTTGGAAGCCTGTTGAGCGTTAAAACCTATAAATTACTAAATAACTGGTAGATTTCTTAATTCTCCATTCATAGGAGCATAAAACATGGCTTTTCAAGTATCTCCTGGTGTTGTTACTTCCGAAGTTGATTTAACAACAGTTGTTCCAGCTGTTGCGACTACAACTGGTGCGTTTTGCGGTATCTTTAATTGGGGTCCTGCCGAACTTCCTATCGCTCTTTCTGACGAAACAAAACTCGTAGAGTTTTTTGGTAAGCCAGATAGCAACACTGCAGTTTCTTTCTTCACGTGCGCAAACTTCCTATCATATGGTAGCGATTTAAGAGTTGTTCGTGCTGTAAACGGTGTTAATACTAATACTGCAGTATCAAATTCAAGTTCGAACGTTCTCATCAAGAACGATGAAACATACTTCAATAATTACTATAGTTCAAACAGCGCAACGATCGGACCATGGGCAGCACGCTATGCTGGCGCTCTCGGTAACTCAATCAAAGTTTCTGTTTGGGCAAACGTAAACACAACACTATTCAGTTCATGGGCATACGCACCATATTTCTCTTCAGCACCTGGAACATCAACGTATGCTTCTGCTGTAAGTGGCGCAAATGACGAAATTCACGTTATCGTTGTTGATGAAGACGGTTTGATCACTGGAACATCAAATACGGTTCTTGAAGTTTACCCATTCTTGTCAAAAGCCTCTGATGCGAAGGATAGCGTTGGTAACTCAAATTACTACCGCGATGTAATCTACCGCAATTCTAGATACGTTCACTGGACAGACCACGTCGACGCTGCAAATACTTCAGCAACTTGGGGTAAACCTGCTGCTGGACGCACCTTTGCTCAAGTCGTTAATGTTGCTGCGCTGCATACGATCTCTCTTGTCAACGGTACAGATGGTGGTCCAGTTTCTGGAAATGTTCAAACAGGATATTCCAAGTTCATCAACCCAGAAGAAATTGATGTTTCATTAATTATGACGGGTGACCACGATTCAGCAACTGCATTGTATGCAATTCAATCAATAGCAGAACCAAGAAAAGATGCTGTAGCATTTGTTTCACCAACACTTGCTAACGTGCAATCAACAACTGCAACAGATGCAATCGTCAACTATCGTAAGAATGCTCTTGCAAACGTCAGTTCTTCTTACGCTGTAATGGATAGCGGTTGGAAATATCAGTACGATAAGTACAACGATGTCTACCGTTGGATCCCATTGAACGGCGATATCGCTGGTATCTGCGCAAGAACAGATGCTGTTCGTGATCCATGGTTCTCACCTGCTGGATCTGCTCGCGGACAAATTAAAAATCTTGTCAAGTTGGCTTACTATCCAACTTCAACGCAGCGTGATACACTTTATAAGAACGGTGTAAACCCAGTTGTCAGTTTCCCAGGAGAGGGTACTATCCTCTTCGGTGATAAGACAATGCTCGGCAAGCCAAGCGCATTTGATCGCATCAATGTTCGTCGCTTGTTTATTGTTCTTGAAAAGGCAATCGCAATTGCTGCTCGTTCAAGCCTCTTCGAATTCAACGATGAGTTTACACGCGCACAGTTTATCTCGCTCGTTGAGCCATTCTTGAGAACAGTAAAGGGTCGTCGCGGTATCTTTGATTATCGCGTTGTTTGCGATACAACAAACAATACCCCAGATGTCATTGATCGAAATGAATTTATTGGAGATATCTACGTCAAACCAGCAAGAAGCATTAACTTTATCCAATTGAACTTTGTTGCTGTCCGTACTGGTGTAGCCTTCGAAGAAGTCGTCGGCAGAGTCGGATAATAACGATAAATAGATAAAGTTTAGGAGAAATAAACAATGCCATTTAATATTTCAGAATTTACAGCAACATTTACTGGTGATGGCGCACGTCCTAATCTGTTTGAAGTTCAAATCAACAGATTAGGACCAAACTTCAACTTCTTGTGTAAGGCAGCACAGTTGCCTGGCTCAACAGTTGGTTTGGTCGAAGTTCCATACTTCGGACGTAATGTGAAATATGCTGGTAACAGAACTTTTGCTGATTGGACTGTAACCATTCTCAACGATGAAGACTTCGCAGTCCGTAATGCGCTTGAGATTCTAATGCAAGATATCAATAGCCACGAAGAAAACTTGGCTGCTGTTCTTGCTGATGGTTATCAGTTTGACGCTCTAGTTTCTCAATACTCAAAAACTGGTGCAGTCATTAAAGAGTATCAGTTTAGAGGAATGTTCCCAATTGATATTTCACCAATTGAACTAGATTGGGGCGCAAACGACACAATCGAAGAATATCAAGTAACATTTGCATACCAGTACTGGACTTCATCAACTAGTGCAGTTTGATCGGAGGTTACTATGAGTTTCTTTAAAAGTCTTGTGCGTCGAGTAAAACGCACAGTAAAAGCACAAATAACCAGTCAAGTTACTGGATTTGTTGGTAAGCAAGTCCGAGGAGCAACAAGCGCAGTAACAGATCAAGTTAAATCAAGAACTGATTCTGCGCTCAATAGCCTAAGAAATTCAGCAAGAAAAACATACTTAGATGTTAGATTGCCTGAAGTGAAGGTTAGAAGCAAGAAAAATCCTTTTGGGTAAAATGCGATCCATTTTTTTCGTTATGATGAGTACAAAATATGGCAATTAATCTATTCGGTTTCGAAATTCTTCGCAAAAAGACTACAGCTGATGTTCAGTTGCAGCCAGCGATTGCATCACCTGTCAATGATGACGGTGCCATTACAGTCACCTCTGGTGGCTATTTTGGCACCTATCTTGATCTTGAAGCCAGTTTTAAAAATGAAAATGACTTAATATCAAGATATAGAGAAATGGCAATGCAGCCAGAACTAGAGACTGCAGTTGATGATATTGTAAATGAAGCAATCGTTCACGATAATTTTGGTAAAACAGTTACGATTATCTTAGATGATCTTGAACAACCAGATGCTATTAAAGACAAAATCCGAGAAGAATTCGGAAACGTTTTAAGATTGCTTGACTTCTCAAACTCTGGTTCAGATATTTTCCGCAACTGGTACATTGATGGTCGTTTGTTCTATCAAATCTTGATCAATGAACAACAACCAAGACTTGGCATTCAAGAAATCATTTATCTTGATCCAAGAAAGATTCGCAAAGTTCGTAGCGTTATTCGTAAAAAAGATCCACGCACTGGTGTAGAAGTTACTGCTGGTGTGCAAGAGTTTTACGTTTACAACGAAAAGGCGATGAATCAAGGTCAAACTTTGATCACTTCTCCAACAGATTCAGGATTAAAGATTGCAACTGATTCAATCGTAAACGTCAATTCAGGATTGATGGATCCAAAACGTGCACTTGTATTATCGTACCTTCACAAAGCGATAAAGCCCCTCAACCAGCTCCGAATGGTTGAGGACGCTGTTGTCATTTATAGATTGTCACGTGCACCAGAACGTCGTGTGTTCTATATTGATGTTGGTAATATGCCAAAAATCAAAGCAGAACAATATTTGCGCGACATTATGACAAAATTCCGCAATAAGGTTGTATATGACTCAGCCACTGGCGAAGTCAAAGACGATCGTAAGTTCATGTCTATGATGGAAGACTTCTGGATTCCACGTCGCGGCGAAGGTAAGTCAACAGAAATCACAACATTACCAGGAGGTCAAAATCTTGGTGAACTTTCTGACGTTAGATATTTCGAAAGCAAATTATACAAAGCACTAAATGTGCCAGTTTCTCGTTTAGAACCGACAAATGGTTTCTCATTAGGTAGAACTACCGAAATCACGCGTGATGAACTTAGATTCACAAAGTTCATTGAGAGACTTCGTTCTAAATTTACAATTTTATTTGATGAATTGATGAAGCGTCAATTAGCACTAAAAGCCATTTGCTCTGTTGATGAATGGGAAGAAATGAAAGAAAAGATTCATTACGACTTCCTCAAAGATAATAATTTTGCTGAACTTAAAGAAGCAGAATTGCTTTCATCAAGGCTACAACTCATGCAACAAATTGATCCTTACGTTGGAGTATACTTCTCCAAGTCTTGGGTTAAGAAAAATGTTCTAAACTTTGATGAAGAAGGCATTAGCCGTATGGATGATGAGATGTCAGCCGAAAGCCAAAATCAGCCAGAGATGACTCCTGCAGAACAGGATCAAATGGGTGCTGCACAGGCTCAGGCAAATGACATCAATTCAACATTTAATGCTGAAATTACTAAATAATAATTGGAGATTTTTATGAACGATGATGGTTATTCATTAAGTGCTGTTACTGCTGCAATCGCTGGCAATAAAGACGCTTTTATTGATGCGTTTAATAATGCGATTGCAAACAAAGTTTCAGATGCATTAGAAGTTAAAAAAGTAGAAGTTGCTACTTCATTACTAGGAAATACCGAATCAAATGAATTTGAAGGAAATGAAACAGAAGTTGGTGGAGAAGAGTCAGCCTCAGATGCAGACGCAACAGAACCAACAACAGAAGAATAAAACTCCTGTAAAAACTCCTTCTGACCTTATAAGAAGGATTGCAACAGCAAAATCAACATTGAAACTACAGGGTTTAAATGTGGGTGCTGCTGCAGCTGGTCATCAAGCATTTAAGATGCAAGCATCAAAAAATCCAAACGCTCAGATCTCTCAAGTTTTAGCAAAAGTTTCTCCAACTGCAAGACAAAACTATTTGAAATTGACTTCTGAAGTTCCATCTGAAATGTTATCAGATAAAACTCCACAAAACATTTTTCGTTCAACACTACAACGTTTAAAAGCACAGAAAGATGCTTTAAGCAAATTGAATAATAGCATTGAGATTTTAGATAAAGAACAAATATCAGAATCAATTAATGAAGAATTTAGCCCACCCGCTTTAATTCTTTTAAAGCGCACTGGTATTCGAATTTTCCCAGATGGTCGTAGAGTAGCATTGTATACAAACGATAAAATGGGTCTAGTGTTTTCAGTGCCATATAAAAAGGGTTCAGGCGTTGCTGATCTTATTCCTGGCGTAACTTCAGAAGAAGTTGAACTTGAAGATGTGATGGAAAATCTAGATCAAGTTGCCAAATATGCACAAGAAGAATCACCAAAGTCATCATCAAGACATATGAAGTTTTCTGATGGCAGCAAGTTAAAAGTTAGCCATAGCGCAGCAAAAGCCATTCATATGGTGCATGGTGCATTAAATGACGAAAATAAAAAGAAGTTTGCTGAGATGCTTTTGAATCCAAAAGATTTTACAAAAGCAGCAAACTTTGCATTAAGTAAAGTTGAATATAAGATCAATAACAAATGAGCATCGTATCAGAAATTGTAAGACAAATTATTGCTGAAGCGAACGTCCAAAAAATGGGACGCAAAAAACTCATTCGATTGAGAGTGCGTGGCGGCAAAGTACAAAGACGTAAGATTTTATCTGGCGTTAAAGGTTATACAATTCGTGGTGGAAAGATGATTCGTATGACATCATCTGAACGAATTAAAAGAAAGATTGGTGCTCGTCGTGCAAAAATAAAACGTAGAGCAAAACTAGCACGTTCTTTAATAAAAAGAAAGCGTTCATTAAGAAAGCGCGCATCACTGGGGCTAAAATAAATGAAATTAATTACTGAAACAATCGAAGAAGTAAAGATGATCACCGAAGAAAAGAACGGTGTTAAGTCTCTTTACATTCAAGGTCCATTTCTTGTTGCTGAAGCAAAAAACCGCAACGGTCGTATGTATAAAGCAGAAACGCTTCGTAAAGAAGTGAATCGTTACAACGAAGAATATGTTCAGAAGAATCGCGCGTTTGGTGAACTCGGTCATCCAGAATCACCAACAATTAATCTAGATCGCGTATCGCATTTAATCACTTCATTGAAGCAAGAAGGCAATCAATGGATTGGTAAGGCAAAAATTCTTGAAACACCAATGGGTAAGATCGCTCGTTCATTAATGGAAGGCGGTGCAACTCTCGGTGTGTCATCACGTGGCATGGGTTCTCTTAAAAATGAGAATGGTGTCAACGTGGTGCAAGATGACTATTATCTAGCCACAGCGGCTGATATTGTAGCGGATCCATCCGCACCAGGTGCTTTCGTTCAAGGTATTATGGAAGGTAAAGAGTGGGTTTGGGATAATGGCAAGGTCACGGAAATTGACATTAATGCCTATTATGAACAAATTAAGAACGCAAAACAAAAGCAAATCGATGAGGTTGCACTGAAGATATTCTCAAACTTCGTGTCAAAACTTTAAATTTTATAAATAATATTACTTCTTTAGGAGTTTAACTACAATGGCAAAGACATTATCAGAATCCGCTGCTGAAATTCTAAAAGCATCAATGAATGCTGCGAAGGATCCAATGCAGAAACCAGAAGGCGAGATGCAAGATCTCGGCGGCGCAACAAACGATAATCCAGATGGTGGAGAAGTCGGTAAGAAGGCTGCATCAATGGCAGGTGTTGCTGCAAAGCCAGCAGCAAAGGGCGACGCAAAGTCAGCAAAGACTCAGGCTATGGAAGAAATCGAAGCCGATGAGACAGCTGAAGTTGTAGCAGAAGATTCAACAGAAGAAACATCAGAAACAACTGAAGTTGTTGCTGAGACACTAGAAGATACTGATGAAGAAACTGTTGAAATCTCCGAAGAAGATATTGCTGAAGCAAGAAAGCAAATGAAGATGGACATGGTTGCCAAGCACAAGGGTTCAATGGCAGAAGATGTTGATGCGCTGTTC
>SXGQ01592388.1_pt1 | contig 15295 bp, 14 predicted proteins | sample 3178371 | NCBI WGS metagenome assembly SXGQ01 (sample SAMN11356859, study PRJNA531348) | freshwater metagenome | isolation source: freshwater sample F1-20 | place: China: Fuxian Lake, Yuxi | collected 2017-12-25
CTCGCCGCCATCGGCCCGGGTGTCCGGGTGTTCGACAGCGGAGTCGGCTCGGGCGCGCTGTCGATGACCATGCTGCGCTGGGGGGCCGAGATCGTCGGCTACGAACTGCGTGAAGACTTCGCGCAACGCGCCCGGACCAACGTCGGTTCGTTCCTCGGTGCCGAAGTGCTCGACCGCTATCGAGTCGAGGTGCGCGACGCCTACGAAGGAATCGACGAGGCTCTGCACGGTCGGATCGATCGGGTCGTGCTCGATCTGCCCGAACCGTGGCAAGTGGTGCCGCACGCCGAAGTGGCGCTCCGCCCGGGTGGGATCCTGGTCGCCTACACCCCGTCGATCACGCAGGCCGCCGAAACCCGCCATCGCATGGCGAATCCTCGTTGGGCCGGGACACGAACGCTCGAGGTCCTGCACCGGAGTTGGTACATCGAAGGCAATGCAGTCCGACCCGACCACCGAATGGTGGCCCACACCGGATTCCTGACGGTCGGCCGATTGCTCGGCGAGGAACTCAGGGCTCGATGAAGATGCACTCGCCGGGGCACTCCTCGGCGGATTCGATCACACCGTCGAGTTGGCCGTCCGGGATTTCGGCCAGACCATCGGCGCCCTGGGGATTGCCCTTGGCCGTCGCGTAGATCTTGCTGCCTTCCTTCACGTAGGCGAGCCCGTCGTCGAGCAGAGTGAAGACGTCAGGGGCGATCTCTTCGCAGAGACCGTCGCCGGTGCAGAGATCCTGATCGATCCAGACCTTCATGATTCTTCCAACGCTCCTCGTGTGATCGGGGGTGATCGGGGCTAGTCCTGCCAATCCTACACGGGACCCTCTGCCGTCGCACGATCGGTGGTGCCGGTGTAGGTTGCGCCCGAGGAGGTTCCGGTGGGTTCGACAGCCGACAATCAGCCATCGGAGGGGGCCGACGAGATCGCCGGTCTGCGAGCCTCGCTCGAGGTGCTCGAATCGGAGGTCTCGGCCCTACGCCGTCGTCTGGCCGACGCTCCTTTGCGCATGAGACAGCTCGAGGAACGTCTCCTCGAGACAAAGGGGCTCCTCGCGCAGGAAACCGCGAAGAACGAGAAGTTGAGTTTCACGCTCCGTGAGGCACGAGAGCACATCGCCAACTTGCGCGACGAGGTCGACAAGTTGTCGCAACCCCCGTCGGCTTACGGGTCGATCGTGGGTAAGAACGACGACGGGACGGTCGACGTCCTGACCGCTGGTCGCAAGATGCGCGTGAATCTCCACCCGGACATCGAGATCGATGCGCTCGACATCGGTTGCGAGGTCGTGTTGAACGAGAGCTTCAACGTCATCCGGGCCCGAGACGCCGAGGGCGGCGGCGACGTCGTGACGATCAAGGAAGTACTCGAGGACGGCATTCGCGCGATCGTCGTCGGTCGGGCCGACGAGGAAATCGTGTGCGAGATCGCCGGCTCGCTGCGGGGTGTGTTCCTGCGCAGCGGCGATTCCGTCCGTCGCGAGATCCGATCCAACATGCTGATCGAGAAGTTGCCGCGTCCCGAGGTGGAAGAACTCCTCCTCGAAGAGGTTCCCGACATCAGTTATTCCGACATCGGGGGACTCGACACGCAGATCGAGCAGATCGCCGATGCGGTCGAATTGCCGTTCCTGCACCACGATCTCTTCGCCGAGCACCTCCTGCCGGCCCCCAAGGGAATCCTCCTGTACGGCCCACCCGGGTGCGGTAAGACCCTCATCGCCAAGGCCGTTGCCAACAGCCTGGCCCGCAAAGTGGCGGCCAAGACCGGCGACGAGAAGGGTCGGAGCTACTTCATCAACATCAAGGGTCCCGAACTGCTGAACAAGTACGTGGGCGAGACCGAGCGCCAGATCCGCCTCGTCTTCCAGCGGGCGCGTGAGAAGAGCGAAGAGGGTTGGCCGGTGATCGTCTTCTTCGACGAGATGGACTCGATGTTCCGAACACGTGGCACCGGAATCTCTTCCGACATGGAATCGACGATCGTTCCGCAACTCCTGGCCGAGATCGATGGCGTCGAGGGCTTGCGAAACGTGATCGTGATCGGCGCGACCAATCGTGAAGACCTCATCGATCCGGCCATCCTGCGGCCGGGTCGACTCGACGTGAAGATCAAGATCGAACGCCCCAATGCCGAGGCGGCGCGACAGATCTTCTCCCGATATCTCACCACTGAGATCCCGATCGCGGCCTCCGAAGTAGCGGGTTCCGCCGATCTCGCTACGGCGGTGAACGGAATGATCGAGGCCACCGTCGCCGAGATGTACCGCGACGACGAGGCGAATCGCTTCCTCGAGGTGACCTACGCCAACGGCGACAAGGAAGTCCTCTTCTTCCGCGACTTCGCTTCGGGCGCCATGATCGAGAACATCGTGCGTCGCGCCAAGAAGTCGGCGATCAAGCGGGTGATCGGGGGCGGTGAGAAGGGCATTCGAACCGTCGACCTCCTGGAATCGATCCGCCAGGAATTCCGTGAACACGAGGATCTTCCCAACACGACCAACCCCGATGACTGGGCGAAGATTTCCGGCAAGAAGGGTGAGCGAATCGTCTTCATCCGCACGTTGGTGAACGAAGGTCGAGATCGCGGAGTGGCCGGCGGTCGGGCCATCGAACGTACGGCTACCGGCCAGTACCTGTAGGCACCATGGCCATCCCGAAGGTCTGCGGTGTCGAGACCGAGTACGGCATCCTCGTCCGTAACGGCGACCCGAATCCGGTTCTCGCGTCCTCGGTGCTGATCAATGCCTACGTGGCGGCGACGGCGCGGCGCGTCGGCTGGGATTTCGAGGACGAGCGTCCGGGCAACGATGCTCGCGGCTTCTCGTTCGACGATGGCTTGGCGCCTGAGGTCGAGGCGCACCTCGTCAACGCGGTGCTCACCAACGGCGCCCGCTATTACGTCGATCACGCACACCCGGAGATCTCGACCCCGGAATGTCGCGATGCCCGCGAGTGCCTGGTGTTCGATCGGGCGGCCGAGGAGATCGTGCGTCGATCGATGGCGGAGAGTCGGGCTTATCTGCCCGACGGTGCCGAACTCTTGATCTACAAGAACAACTCCGATGGCAAGGGCAACAGTTACGGCTGTCACGAGAACTACCTCGTCGACCGTGCGCTGCCGTTCGGTCGACTGGTCGCCGAGATCACGCCGCACTTCGTGACCCGACAGGTCTTCTGCGGAGCGGGCAAGGTCGGATCGGAATTCCCGGGCATCGGATCGGCCGAGGTGCCGTTCCAGATCAGTCAGCGTGCCGACTTCTTCGAGGAGGAGGTCGGTCTGGAGACGACGTTGAAACGTCCGATCGTGAACACGCGCGACGAACCACATTGCGATCCACAGAAGTACCGCCGCCTCCACGTGATCGTGGGCGATGCGAACATGAGTCAGACCGCGACCTTCTTGAAGGTCGGCACGACGGCCATCGTTCTGGCCATGATCGAGGACGGGGCGATCGGCGTCGATCTCGGTCTGGCCCATCCGGTCGCGGCCATCCGTCAGGTCAGTCATGATCCAACCCTTCGCCAGACGGTGTTGCTCCGCAACGGTCAGCGGATGACCGGACTCGACGTGCAGTGGTCACTCCTCGAATGGGCCCGTAAGTACGAACGGTCCCATGGACTCGAATGCGTGGGCGAGAAGGTCGGAGCCGAGGTGCTCGGTCTCTGGGAGGAGGTCCTCGACGGTTTGTCGACCGATCGTTCTCGCGTTGCGGGCAAGATCGATTGGGTCGCCAAGGAGCGTCTGGTGAACGCGTATGCCGAGCGACATGGCTTGGCCTCCGACGATCTGCGCCTGAAGGCGATCGACCTCCAGTATCACGACATGCGTCCCGATCGGGGTCTGGCGGGCCGAGTGGGTCTCGACGATCTCGTCGACGAGGCCGAGGTCGAGGCCGCGATCGCCGAACCACCGGGGTCCACGCGGGCGTACTTCCGTGGCCGTTGTCTGGCCCGCTGGCCCGAGAGCGTCGTGGCGGCCAACTGGGACAGCATCGTGTTCGACGTGGGTCGGGATCCGTTGCGGCGGGTCCCGATGATGGAGCCACTTCGGGGAACCAAGGCGTTGGTCGGTGAGCTCGTGGAGGGCAGCTCGAGCGTGACCGAGTTACTCGACCGTTTGGGGTCCGGAGGCTGACGATTCGCCGACCGGCTGGCAGGATGTGGTTCAGGAGGACCCATGGCCGAGCGCATTCAGAAGCAGAAGTCGTCGACCGACAAGTCGCAGGAGTCGGCCGAGGTCGCGGCGGCCGTCACCGCACAGGGTGACAAATTGAAGGCCGAGATGGACGATCTGTTGGACGAGATCGACGAGGTCCTCGAATCGAATGCGGAGGACTTCGTGAAGTCGTACATCCAAAAGGGCGGTGAGTGAGGGGTGCGAGTCCCGCTGTTCACGTCCGAACACGATCCCGGATCGAACTTCACGGCTCTCCTGAAAATGGTCGGGCTCGATCCCTTCGGTTCGACCAAGGGCGTCGAAGGGGTCGTTGCTGCTCCGCACGGCACGACCGTCCTGGCGTTGCGCTATGCCGATGGCGTGGTGATGGCCGGCGATCGTCGCGCCACCATGGGGACGAGAATCGCCAATCGCGAGATGGAAAAGGTCGTTCCGGCCGATCGGTTCAGCGGTGTGGCCATTTCGGGCACAGCCGGAGTGGCCATGGACATGATCAAGCTCTTCCAGTTGCAATTGGAGCACTACGAAAAGATCGATGGGCGGCCGATCAGCCTCGAAGGCAAGGCCAACCAGTTGTCGCAGATGATCAAGGCCAACCTCGGTGCTGCGATGCAAGGACTGGCCGTGATCCCGATCTTCGCCGGCTACGACCTGATCCGTCGCACGGGTCGGTTGTGGGACTTCGACATCACGGGTGGGCGTTACGAAGAACGAGAGTTCGTGGCCACTGGCTCGGGTATGGGGCCGGCCGCCACCGTGCTGAAGGTCGGGTATCGCCCGGGTCAGAGTGCGACCGAGGCGGTCGAGCTCGCGTGTCGCGCTCTGTGGGAAGCGGCCGAAGTCGATGCCGCCACCGGCGGTCCCGATGCCTTGCGCGGCATCTACCCGGTGGTCGCGACCATCTCGGCCGATGGCTGGCGGGCGATCGACGACGACGAACTGGCATCGGTTTTCGAGCGACTCGCCGCCGCGCAGCGGAGCGGAAGGGAGGCTGCATCATGAACATGCCCTTCTACGTCGCGCCCGAGCAGATGATGAAGGATCGGGCCGATTACGCCCGTAAGGGCATCGCCCGCGGGCGCGCACTCGTCGCCGTCCAGTACGCCGATGGCATCCTCCTGGTCGCCGAGAACCCGTCGAACATGTTGCGCAAGATCAGCGAGATCTACGACCGGATCGCCTTTGCCGGAGTCGGTAAGTACAACGAGTTCGATCAGTTGCGGCGCTTCGGCGTTCGCAATGCCGACGTCAAGGGCTATTCGTATTCCCGTGACGACGTGGAAGCGCGGAGTCTGGCCAACGACTATGCGCAGATACTCGGTCAGACCTTCACCCACGAGGTGAAGCCACTCGAAGTTGAGATCCTCATCGCCGAGGTCGGTCCGACCGCGGCTGAGGATCAGTTGTTCCACATCCTGTACGACGGCACTCTGGTCGACGAGAAGGGGATGAGCGTTCTGGGTGGCGACGCCGATGCCATCGCGGAGCGACTGAAAGCGGTTTGGTCGGCCACGGACGATCTCGCCACTGCGCTCGCGAAGTGCGCGGCGGCCCTCGCCGGTCCCGATCGTCGCATCGCGAGTGACGACACCGAGGTGGGAGTTCTGGCTCGATCGAACGGGCGTCGTTGCTTCCAGCGGGTCCCTGACGAACAAGTGCGCGCGATCCTGGGTTCCTGACCACGGGGCTCTGCTCGTACCCCATCGCTGCCGACACGACTAGTTTCCACGCATGGACCGCCGCATCTTCGGACTCGAGAACGAGTACGGGGTGACCTGTACGTTGCGTGGCCAACGTCGCTTGAGTCCAGATGAGGTCGCGAGGTATCTGTTCCGCAAGGTCGTTTCCTGGGGCCGAAGCTCGAACGTCTTTCTCGAGAACGGTGCGCGTCTCTATCTCGACGTCGGTTCGCACCCCGAATACGCGACGCCCGAATGCGACTCGATCTACGACGCCGTCGTGCACGACAAGGCCGGAGAACGGATTCTCGAACGACTCGCCGGATCGGCCGAGGAGCGTCTGCGTGAGGAAGGGATTCGCGGCACGGTCTACCTGTTCAAGAACAACACCGACTCGGCCGGCAACAGCTACGGATGCCACGAGAACTATCTCACCCGTCGCGGTGACGATGCGGCCCGCCTCGGAGAGGTCCTGATTCCGTTTCTCGTCTCTCGTCAGATCTACGCCGGGGCCGGCAAGATCGTGCAGACCGCCCGAGGGCCGATCTACTCGATTACCCAGCGCGCCGATCACATCTGGGAGACGATGTCGTCGGCCACGACCCGCAGCCGACCGATCATCAACACCCGCGACGAACCGCACGCCGATGCCGAGCGGTACCGACGGCTCCACGTGATCGTGGGTGACTCGAACATGAGCGAGTACTCGACCTTCTTGAAGGTTGGGGCGACGGCCTGCATGCTCCGCATGCTCGAGGATCCCAAAGTCGTGCTGCGCGACATGAGCCTCGAGAATCCCATTCGAGCGATTCGCGACATCAGTCACGACATGACATGTCGCCGGACCGTCTCGCTCGCCAACGGCCGGGAAGTCACGGCGCTCGACATCCAACGTGAGTATCTCGACCGAGCCCTTCGTTACGCGGAGACGAAGGGTTTTCCGCCGCAGGAACAGCGCGCGCTCGAGATGTGGGAGCACTGCGTCTCGACGATCGAGAACGATCCCCTCAAACTCGATCGCGAAGTCGATTGGGTCATCAAGCACTCCTTGATCCAGTCGTTCATGGACCGACACGACCTCGAACTCGGTGATCCGCGAGTGCAATTACTCGACCTCCAGTACCACGACATCGATACCGGCCGTGGGGTCTTCTACAAGCTCCAGTCCCGGGGCATGGTCGACCGTCTCTGCACCGATGCCGACATCGACCTCGCGATCAGCGAACCACCGCAGAACACGCGAGCCCGACTGCGCGGAGAGTTCATCCGAGCGGCCAAGGAGAAACGTCGCGACTACACGGTCGACTGGGTCCATCTCAAGCTGAACGATCAAGCCCAACGGACCGTCCTGTGCAAGGACCCTTTCCGGAGTCGGGACGAGCGGGTCGAGAAACTGATCGCGTCACTCTGACCCCTCACCACCGGCCACGACCGGTACCGTGTCGGCGATGGATTCGAACCTCGTGTCGCCCGACGATCCCACCCCCGTCGGTGGGGCTGTGGTCGAGGAGATCGATCGTGATCTGCGCGAGGTCCGACGACAGCGCGAGAAGAACCTCTCTCGTTCCGTGTGGGAATGGCTCGTGGTCGTGGTGGTGGCGGTCGGCGCCGCCCTCCTCGTTCGTGTCTTCCTCTTTCAGCAGTACTACATCGACGGCCCGAGCATGGAGTCGACTCTGGAGCCGAGCGACCGTGTTCTCGTGAACAAACTCTCGTACCGACTCCACGACGTTCATCGGGGTGATGTCGTGGTCTTCGACCGAGTGACTTCGGCTGATCAGCACGACGATCTGATCAAGCGGGTGATCGCCCTGCCGGGTGAACGGCTGGAGGTCCGGTCGTGTGTGATCTACATCGATGGCATCCGTCTCGAAGAGCCTTATCTCGATGACGAACTCATGTCACAGCCCGATCCGACCGCTCAATGCGGTGTTCACACCGACATGATGCCGACCGTGGTGCCCGACGACATGGTGTTCGTGATGGGCGACAATCGTCCGCAAAGTTTCGACAGTCGCGACTTCGGTCCCATCGACATCGACAAGATTCGGGGCCGCGCCTTCACGGTCATCTGGCCATTGACGAGCCTGTCGTTCCTCTGAGCGTCAGTTCAGGTTGCCGATCGCATCCATCATCCGATCGGTCCAGTCGCTGAAGACCCCGTCGAGTCCCATGCGCAGCGATTGTTCGAGTACGTACTCCTGCTGCATGTCCCAGCCGAGAGCGAATCGATCGAAGCGATGGAAGAGGGTGACCAAGCCGCCGTTCCAGTCGGTGTGGTGGAGGTTGATGGCATCGATCGATCTCTCTCGGAGGAGGGCCGCGCGCCGTTCGGGACCTTCCTTGATCCGGGCGAGCCGAGTCGAATCGACCAACTTGGCGTGGGTGAGGTCGCGCCAGCCGGCCACCGTTTCCCAGTCGTAATGACAGATCCAGAGGCGCGACTCCATGTCGGGCGCCGAGTCGCGGACGGCGTCGATGAAAGGTCTGATGGCCCGTCGGTCCTTGATGTCGACGCTGAACTCGTAATCGTGTCCACAGTGCGCGACGAGTTCCGCGACCGTCGGGATGTGGCTCGGTAGTTCCGATCGCATGACTTCTCCGATGGCCACCTTGCGACCCCGTATCTTCACGATTCCGTCGTGGTCGAGAACCGCGATGCCATCGGCCGTGACCCAGACGTCGCTCTCGAGTCCGCTGGCCCCGAGCCGTAAGGCGAGGGCGAATGCCTCGATCGTGTTCTCGGGTGCGTGAGCCCGGGCCCCTCGGTGGGCGAAGCCGATCGGTGGGTCGATCAGCGAGTCCAATCGCTGTTGCACTCCGTCATGTTGGCAGAAGTGCCATCGGACGAGCCCAGTCGTCGGCACTCAGCGGCCGATCGACCGGATACGTCTGCCCCTTGAAACCTAGACTCGTTCCGTGTTCAACCTGTCGGGAAGCGAGATCGTGGTCATCTTGCTGCTCGCTCTGATCGTTCTCGGGCCCGAGAAGCTTCCCGAGGCCATCCGCCGGTTCGGTCGGGTGTACGGAGAGTTGCGCCGTATGAGTCGCGGCTTCCAGACCGACATCAAGTCGGCGTTCGAGGAGCCGGTACGTGAACTCAAAGAGACCGCTCAGCTCACCAAGGAAGCGGTGACCAAGGCCTTCGATTCCGATGATTCGCCGGTCGAGCGACGCAATGGCCCGCCGCCGATCGACCCGCCGGCCGCCGATGTCGCGCCCGACCCGGAAGGTCCGGTCGTATGAAATTGCGGATTCCCTTCCGCGGCCGGACGGAGAAATCCGCCGACGAGGAAATGACCCTCACCGAACATCTGGCCGAGCTTCGGAACCGACTCATCAAATCGGTGCTCGCCGTGGCAGTCGGTGTCCTGGCGATCCTGATCTTCTACGACCCCGTCCTCGATTTTCTTCGTCAGCCCTACGACCGTCTGTGTGAACGCCGCCCTGACCTCGTGGCGAATTGCGACTTGTATTCGCTCGGACCGTTGGATGGTTTCAACACCCGGCTGCGAATCTCGCTCTACGGCGGTCTGGTCTTGGCTCTTCCTTTCGTTCTCTGGCAGATCTGGCGTTTCGTCGTCCCGGCGTTGCACGCCAAGGAGAAGCGATACGCGATTCCGTTCGTCTTTTCGTCGGTACTTCTCTTCGCGGTCGGTGGCTTTCTCGCCTACGTGACGCTCGACAAAGGCCTCGAGTATCTAGTTTCGTGGTCGGGGAGTGACGTTCAGCAGGCGTTCCAGATTTCCAAGTACACGAGCCTCGTCGCGTTGATGATCGCCGCCTTCGGTGTGGGTTTCGAGTTTCCGGTTCTCCTCGTGTTCCTCCAGTTGGTGGGCGTGTTGAAACCCCGGCAGCTCGTGGAGAGTTGGCGGGTGGCGATCATCGTGATCGTCGTGCTGGCGGCCGTGATCACTCCCTCGGGCGATCCGATCACCTTGGCGGCGCTCTCGTTGCCGCTGGTTGTCCTGTACTTCCTGTCCATTGGGCTCGCGCACCTCATCATCCGGCGCCGACCGGCTCGGACCTGATCGACATGGCTCGGCCGGATCGCGGCCAGCTCACGGCGCGGTACACGTTCCCGCTCGATCGTTTTCAGGTCGAGGCCATGGACTTCGTGGACGCCGGCGACTCGGTGGTGGTCGCCGCACCGACCGGGAGTGGCAAGACGGTGGTTGCCGAGTACGGCATCGCCTCGGCACTGGCCGATGGGCGCCGCGCCTTCTACACCGCGCCGATCAAGGCTTTGTCGAATCAGAAGTTCATGGATCTCGTGGCCGTTCATGGTCGAGAGCGAGTGGGGCTGCTCACCGGTGACAACGCAGTGAACCCAGATGCGCCGATCGTCGTCATGACGACCGAAGTTCTGCGGAACATGATCTATGCCCGCAGCTCGGCGCTCATCGATCTGAAGGTCGTCGTTCTCGACGAGGTCCATTTCATCCAGGACGCCTACCGCGGTCCGGTGTGGGAGGAAGTGATCATCCACCTACCGAGGCACGTCCAGTTGGTGTGCCTGTCGGCCACTGTCTCCAACACGGTCGAGGTCGCCGAGTGGATGACCACCGTTCGCGGGACGACCCGGCCCGTCGTGGAGGACAAGCGTCCGGTCGAACTCGAGTGCTTGTACATGGTGGGAGACAAGACGACCGAGCGCGATCACCTTCTTCCGCTGCTCGTCTCGGGTCGCCCCAATCAGGACGTCGGTCGTCTGATGGACCAAGGGGTCCGTCCGGGCCGCCGAGGTTCGTATCGACCCAAGGCCCGGCGTACCTTCTTCACGCCGTCTCGACTCGACGTCGTCGAACGTCTGCGCGAAGAAGATCTCCTTCCGGCGATCTACTTCATCTTCAGTCGCAATGCGTGTGACGAAGCGGCCCGTTCGTGCAGTCGTCAGGGGATCAGACTCACGACGCCCGACGAGCGGCGGCGGATCTCCCAGATCGTGACCGAGCGCCTCGACGGTCTCGACGAAGACGATCTCGACGTTCTCGGTTACCCCGAATTCGTGGCGCAACTGGAGGCCGGTATCGCGAGTCACCACGCCGGGATGGTGCCACCCTTCAAGGAGACCGTCGAGGCTTGCTTCGTGGAGGGACTCGTGAAGGTCGTGTTCGCGACCGAGACTCTCGCCGTTGGCATCAACATGCCGGCGCGATCGGTGGTGATCGAGAAGTTGTCGAAGTTCACCGGAGAGCATCACGAATTCCTCTCGGCCGGTGAATTCACCCAGCTGACCGGTCGGGCCGGCCGGCGTGGACTCGACCCCAAGGGACATGCCGTCGTTCTGTGGAGTCCCTTCGTCTCGTTCGACCAGGTGGCCGGACTCGCAGCGAGTCGAAGTTTCCGATTGACGTCTTCTTTCCGTCCTACCTACAACATGGCGGTAAATCTCGTCCGCTCGTATTCGAGTGAAGAGGCGCGTCACTTGCTGAATCTGTCACTCGCGCAGTATCAAGCCGATCGCGACGTGGTCAGGATCGAAGCCCGTCTCGAGGCGCGGTTGCAGAGGCTCGACGAATTGCGCGAAGAGGCCGAGAGCCCCTTCGGCGACATCTACGACTACCGCAGTCGGCTCGAAGGGCGCCCCAAAGAGAGGAGTGAGAGCGCCATCGAACATGCGGTCTCGCGTCTGCGTCCGGGCAACGTGATCCATGTGGACAAAGGCAAGGTGACCGGACGAGCCGTGGTCGTTCGTACGGCCAACCGCACCGGTGGCACGAAGCTGACGGTGCTGACCGCCAAACGCGCTCTCTTGAACCTCTCGGCCCGGGATTTCGCGGAGGAACCGCGAGTGTTGGCCGATCTCGAACTACCCCGACCTTTCGATCCGACCCGTCCCGAGTTCCAGCGACGTGTCGCCGACGACCTCGACCGTGTCCGGTTGACGGTCAGCGAATGGTCGTCCCCCGAGGTCGATCGTCAAGCCGTTCACCCGGTGGAGGACGATCCGGACCTGAGCGCCCGCCTCAAGGCGGCGGCTCAAGCCGATCGGGTGGCCCGTGAGGTCGACCAATTGCGCGAACAAGTTCGTGGGCGTGGCAACTCGGTGGCCCGTCGATTCGATCGCGTTCTCGCCGTACTCGGGGATTGGGGATACGTGGACGGCTGGTCGTTGACCGAGAAAGGCCGCATGCTCGCCGGAACGTTTCACGAATGCGATCTCTTGGTCGCCGAGTGCATCGATCGTGGTCTGCTCGATGGTCTTCCCCCGGCCGAGTTGGCCGGGCTCGTCTCGGTCTTCGTGTACGAACATCGTTCGAGCGAGCCGCCGCCCGCACCGTGGTTTCCTTCCGCCGAGGTTCGTAAACGCACGCGACGCATCGAAACGATCAGCAGCGAGTTGCGGGGGGTGGAGGAACGTCAGGATCTGACTCCGCACCGTGCACCCGATCCGACCTACATCGCAGTGGCGTACGCCTGGGCGGTCGGGGAGGGATTCGCCGAAGTCGTGGAGGCCGAAGAACTCTCCGGTGGCGACTTCGTGCGGAACATGAAGCAACTGATCGATCTGCTGCGTCAGATCGCGGTGATCGCTCCGTCGGCGCAAACTCGCGCCGATGCCGAGCGCGCCGGCGAGATGCTGCTTCGAGGGGTCGTTGCGGTTTCGAGTGCGATCGGGGAGGTGAGCTGATGGTGATTCGTCGCGGCGACGATTGGGGCGAACCGTCGTCGGCTCCGTCCGATCTCCCGTGGTTCCACGACGACAGCTCGGCGGCCCGCGTCGTGTCGGATTCGGGAGTTGCCAGGTTGGGTCTGCTGGGCGGCGACATGGCCCGAACCCTCGGCGCCGAGGGTGATGGCGCCTCGATTCGATTCCGGATCGACATCGTTCGCGTGACATGGGAGAGTCCGCGTGGAAGTGAGAGTGCGCTGTCCTTGGCTCACGCCGTGGTGCGTCGCCGGCGAGGCTGGACGGGTCCGATCATCGCCGTGATGAACGCCCAATTCATCGGTGCTTGGCATGTCGCGCCACGCGGTCATCCCAACGACGGTCGGGTCGAGGTGATCGAAGTCGATTCGGCGATGTCGGTCGGCCAACGATGGCTCGCGCGTCGTCGCCTTCCGCTCGGCGCGCACGTTCCGCACCCGTCGATCAGGATCGGAGCGAGGGATAGGGCGGAGTGGACCTTCGACGAAGATCTCGAGTTGTCGGTCGACGGTGTGCCGATGGGTGCAGCGGTCGGGCTGCAGTTCGAAGTGATCCCCGACGCCGCCGATGTGTGGGTGCGGCAATGAACCGACGCCGACTACCTTTATCGTCATGACGAAATCGACGGCCAGCCAAGCCAAGGCCGGCGTTTCGGCTCTGATCGACGAGCGCGCCGACCTTCTGGTGTCGGTGAGCCGGGCGATACACGCTCATCCCGAGCTGAACTATCACGAAGTCTTCGCCCACGACCTCCTGACGCGAACGCTGCACGATCAGGGTCTCGTCGTTCAGCAATCGGCTTACGGCGTCGCCACTGCGTTCGAAGCGGTGGCGGGTGGATCGGGGCCCGAGGTCCTCGTTCTGCTCGAGTACGACGCTCTGCCCGGCATCGGTCACGGCTGTGGTCACAATGTGATCGCCGCTGCCGGACTCGGCGCCGGTCTGGCCGCGGCGGCCCTGGCCGACGAACTCGGCGGAAGAGTGCGAATCCTCGGCACGCCGGCCGAAGAGGGTGGAGGGGGCAAGATCGCCATGGCGCGCAACGGCGCCTTCGACAGCGGGGTGGCGGCGATGATGGTCCACCCGGCCGATGCTGAGTTGTTACGGATGGACTCACTGGCCATTCAGGCGATCGATGTGGTGTACCACGGTCGGGAAGCTCACGCGTCGGCGGCCCCGTGGGAGGGACGCAATGCCCTCGATGCGGCGGTCCTCGGCTACATGAACGTTGCCGCGCTGCGCCAGCACATACGCCCGAGCGAACGCGTGCACGGCATCATCACCGACGGCGGCGAGAAGCCGAACATCGTGCCCCGGCGGGCGGCGGCTTCGTGGTACGTGCGCTCGGAATCGCTCGCGTCACTGCAAGTGTTGAAGCAGCGAGTCGTGGCGTGTCTCGAGGGAGCAACTTCGGCCTGCGGATGTTCGATGGACGCGCACTGGGAGAACCACTCATACGCCGAAGTACGCGACAACGAGGTTCTGGCCGGCGCGTACGCGAACAACATGGCGGCGCTCGGGCGTACCGTGACCGATCCGCGAACGACCGGACATCGAGTTCTCGGTTCCACCGACATGGGAAACGTGTCGTACCTCGTGCCATCGATTCACCCGATGGTGGCCGTCGCTCCGGCCGGAACGCCGATCCACACTCGTGAGTTCGCGGAGTACGCCGGCTCGGAGGCCGGCGACCGGGCCGTGATCGACGGAGCCAAGGCCATGGCGATGACGATCATCGATCTCTGGACCGACCCGACCCTGTGTGAACGTGTGAACGGCGAGTTCGCGCGGATTCCGCAGGGGGTCGACGTCCTGGCCTGAGTCACCCGGGTTCTCGAACCGGGGGTTCCCCAGAACGCAAGGGTGCGGCAACTAGCGTTCGGTCCCGTGACGGTCTACGCCCCCGAGGAGTTCACCCCCGAGGAGACCGAGATCCTGCGGCGTTATTTCACCAATCTCGACGGCCCGGTTTTCGCGCTGGTGAACCTGCCCGAAGTCGTGAAGGGTGCACTGTTCGCCCGTTACAGCCGGAGCGCGAAGAGTCTGCGCCGTCTCTTCCTCGACGAGTTCGTGGGCGACCTCGACGTGTCCGGCGATTTGGGTGTCGACGCGACCATAGGTCTCCAACGCGCCGAGGAGCTCTACGAGAAAGTCTTCTTCGAGTACGGCGACGATTCGGTGGCCCAACTCGGAGGAGTCCATCTCGCGTGTGAGCAGGCCTCCAACGTTCTGACCAAGATTCTCGAGTGGGGGCGCCTGGCGAGTTATCTCGAACAGAGCACCCGCTACATCGCGTACGACGCGCGTCTGGCCGGGCGCTACCGGTTCTACCGCGACATCGATCTGCTGAATTCGCGATTCGGGACGCGCTACGTGGGCGACATGGACCGAATGTTCGATTCGTACAGCATGCTCGTCGACAAGGTCACCGAGCACGTACGCGCCACCGTCAAACGCGATCCACGCGACAGCGATTTTGTCCTCCGCCAGGCGACGAGAGCCAAGGCGCTGGATGCTGTACGCGGCGTTCTTCCGTCATCGGCCTTGTCGAATGTGGGTATCTACGCGAGTGGGCAGGCCTACGAGGCGATGCTCATTCGTATGCGGGCTCATCCGCTTCCGGAAGCACAGCAGTACGCCGCTCTGATGCTCGAAGAATTGCGCAAGGTCATCCCGAGCTTCCTGCGTCGCGTCGACCTGGCCGATCGTGGTGGCAGATGGAGTGACTACCTCACCTCGACCCGCGAAGAGACCTCCGAACTCGTCCGCGAACTCTTCGCCGAAG
>SXGQ01327954.1_pt1 | contig 15294 bp, 13 predicted proteins | sample 3178371 | NCBI WGS metagenome assembly SXGQ01 (sample SAMN11356859, study PRJNA531348) | freshwater metagenome | isolation source: freshwater sample F1-20 | place: China: Fuxian Lake, Yuxi | collected 2017-12-25
ATCGAGGAGGCCCCCTGCCCCATCCTGCCGCCCGACGCCGAGCGCCTCCTGCTCGACTCGTCCGCGCGCATGGCCGAGCTGGCCGGCTACCGCGGGGTCTGCACAGCGGAGTTCCTGTGGCAGCCGCAGGAGCAGCTCGCGGCCTTCCTCGAGGTCAACGCCCGCCTCCAGGTCGAGCACACCATCACCGAGCTCGTCACCGGCGCAGACCTCGTCCACGCGCAGATCGACATCGCGCGCGGCCTCGCCTGGCGCCGCCCCGAGCGCTACGTCGGCGGGCACGCCATCGAGGTCCGCCTGTGCGCCGAGGACCCGGAACGCGACTGCGCGCCAGCCCCGGGTCTCATCCGCGTCCTCGACTTCCCGAATGGCCCGGGCATCCGCGTCGACTCGGGCATCGAGCAGGGCATGGTCGTCGCGCCCGAGTTTGACTCGATGGTCGCGAAGGTCATGGCGTGGGGCCCCGACCGCAAGCTGGCGCTCGCACGCATGCGGCGCGCGCTCCACGAGCTCGACCTCGTCATCGAGGAGGGTGCGCATAACAAGGCCATGCTGCTGGCACTCTTTGACAACCCGGCGGTCGTCGACGCGACCGCCGACACCCAGTGGCTCGACCGCGCGCTCGCGGCTGGCGACCTCATGCCTGTGGTCGACCCGACGCCCGCGCTCATCACGGCCGCCATCCTCGCGCACACGGCCGAGACCGAGGTCGACGTCCACGCCTTCTTCTCGGCGGCCCAGTCCGGCATGCCGCGGACCATCCCGGCGCCGGCCACACGCGGCTTCGACTTCCGCATCGGGCGCGCCTCGACCCACGTCGACATCGACGACACCGGACCCGACACGTGGACCGTTGTCTGCGGTCACCGGCAGCACCACGTCCGCTTCCAGGTCAAGGACGCGGCCTCGGCGACGCTGGAAGTGGGTCCTGTGCGTCACCGAATCCTGTGGGCCGTCGGTCCCACGGCCACCCGCATCGACGTCGACGGGCGCACCTTCGCGGTCGTGGCGGCCAGCGGCAACGGCGTGCGTACGCCAGCCCCAGCGCTCGTCGTCCGCGTCGACGTGGCGCCAGGTGACGAGGTGCAGGCCGGTCAGCGCCTCGCGACGCTCGAGGCGATGAAGCTCGAGTCGCCGCTGCTCGCGGATCGGGCGGGCCGCATCGCGCAGGTCCTCTGCCGTCCGCATCAGCAGGTGACCGCGGGGCAGGTGCTGTTCGTGCTCGAGGCGGCCGGCGCCGAGACCGCCGAAGAGGAGGTCGTCAAGCCGCTCGAGCGGGCCGATCGACCGCTGTGGCGCCTCGCGGACGGGGCGCAGGCCCACCCCGCCCGCCTCGACGCGCTGCCAGAGACCGAGGCGACCGCCGTCATCCGGGACCTCGTGTCGGTCGTCCGCGGCGTGCTCCTCGGCTGGAGCCTGCCCGAGGACGCCGCCACGGCCGTCCGCGGCCTGACGCGCATCGACCTCGACTTCACCGGGCTGAAGCAGCCAGAGCGGTGGCTACCGCTGCTCGAGCTGCTCGAGGATTTCGTCGCGGTGGAGGCCTGCTTCGAGCGCGAGCCGATGGATGACAGCGCCCGCGGAACGACGGTGGAATTCGCCTTCTTCGACTTCTGCCGCCGCCTGCACCTCGGCGACCTCCGCACGACTGACGCCCTGAAGCAGCGTCTGCTCCGCGCGCTTGGCCGCTACGGCGTCACGACGCTGTCAGGCAGCGTGGACGTCCGTGAGGCGCTCTGGCGCATGGCGCTCGCGCGTCGCCACTCGGAGCTGCGCTACCGCTGTGCCTCCACGCTGCTGCGCGCCATCATCGGCCTGCAAGGCGTCGGAGTCAGCCTCGACGGCGCGCTTTCCGGTATCGGGGTTCGTCCAACCCTGGTGGAAGTGCTTCGCCTCGCGCCCGCAAGCCTGCCCGCCGTCGGCGACAACGCCCACCAGGCGCTGCTCGCCCTCGAGCTCGCGCCGCGCTGGGAAGCCCACCGGGCGAGCCAGTCCCAGGGCACGCCCGTGGAGGACGTCACGGCTCCCGAGCTCGAGGACCGCGCCGCCCTCGAGGCCCTGCTCGCCGCGACTGACCTGCCGGCCGGGGTCGACCACGACACCGCGATCCGGCTCGAGCTGTGGCGCTACCAGCACTTCATCATGACCCGCCTGCCAGCCCCCGAGCCACTGCTGGTCCTCAACCTGCGGGCCCGCGAGAACCCCGACGACGAGCGCATCATCGTGCTCGCCGACGTGGCCGACGCACCCGACACGCTCGGCTCGCCCGCGGACCCGAGGCTCGTCCCCTTCGAGATCGCCTGGCTCGAGGCGACCCGCCTGCTCCGCCAGGAGCAGAGCCGCCGCGACGCGCGCAAGCGATTGCACAACAACCGGATGGTGCTGTTTTTCCGCAATCCGCTGCGCCTGAAGCAGTCGGAGATGGTCCGCCTCGGGCGCCGCTACGAGCCGCAGACGCGGGGTCTCGGCCTCGAGAAGGTCGTCATTCACGCCCGCCTCGTCGACCCGCGCACGCAGGCGGCGCGGCCGCTCGCGCTGGTCATGCACACGGTCGGGCGCCACCGCCTTCAGGTCGCGGAGGAGAGCCTGACCCGCGACCTCGTGCGCCCGCTCGACCGCCTCGGGCAGCGCCGGGTCGCGGCGCGCCGCCTCGGCGTCCAGTGTCCCTATGACATCATGCACTTCCTGCAGCACCGTGGCAGCGCGGGCATGTCGCCGCACGTGGATCTCCTGAACGGCAAGGTCACCGAGCTCGACCTCGACGCGTCGGGCGACCGCCTCGTGCCCGTCTCGCGCGAGCCGGCGATGAACACCTGCGGCGTCGTCGTGGCGCTCGTCCGGCACCAGACCCGCAAGCACCCCGACGGAATGGAGCGCGTCCTGCTGCTCAGCGACCCGCTGAAGGCCATGGGCGCGCTCGGTGAGCCCGAGTGCCGTCGCATCCTCGCGGCCTTCGACCTCGCCGACGAGCGCGGCGTGCCCATCGAGTGGCTGCCGGTCTCGTCGGGCGCGCGCATCGCGATGGACAGCGGCACCGAGAACCTCGACTGGACGGCCCGCGTGTTGCGCCGCATCGTCGAGTTCACGGCGGTCGGCGGCACCGTCAACATCATCGTGGCCGGCACCTGCGTCGGCGCCCAGTCCTACTGGAACGCGATGGCGACGATGCTGCTCCACACCCGCGGCGTCCTCATCATGACGCCCGAGGCGGCCATGGTGCTGACGGGCAAGCGGGCCCTCGAGGCCTCGGGCAGCGTCGCGGCCGAGGACGAGCGTGGCATCGGCGGCTATGACCGCATCATGGGCCCGAACGGCGAGGCGGCCTACCTGGCACGCGACGTCGGCGAGGCCTGGCGCATCCTGTTTGACCACTACGCGCTGACCTACAGCCGCCGCGGCGAGTTGCCGCGGCACTTCGGGACGGGCGACCCCGACACGCGCGACGTGATGGAGTCGGCTTACCCGAGCGACGACACGGGCTTCCGGACGATCGGCGAAATCTTCGACGAGAAGACAAACCCCGGGCGCAAGCGGCCCTTCTCGGTGCGCGCGGTGCTCCACGCCGCGGTCGACCAGGACGGCGGCGTGCTCGAGCGCTGGGCGGGCTGGCGCGACGCCGAGACGGCGGTCATCCTCGACGCGCACATGGGTGGGGTCCCAGTCACGGTCATCGGTATCGAGAGCAAGCCATTGCCGAGAAGCGGGCAGATCCCGAGTGACGGCCCCGACACGTGGAGCGGCGGCACGCTCTTCCCGCAGTCATCGAAGAAGGTCGCGCGCGCCCTGCGCGTGGCGAGCGGTGTGAGGCCCGCGGTCGTGCTCGCGAACCTCTCGGGCTTCGACGGCAGCCCCGAGTCGATGCGGCGGGCCCAGCTCGAGCTCGGCGCCGAGATTGGCCGCGCGGTCGTCGAATTCGAGGGGCCGATCATCTTCTGTGTCATCGGGCGCTACCACGGCGGCGCCTACGTGGTCTTCTCGAAGGGCCTCAACCCGCGGCTTCAAGCGCTCGCGGTCGAGGGCAGCTTCGCGTCTGTCATCGGTGGTGCGCCTGCCGCCGCGGTGGTGTTCCCGCGCGATGTAAAGAAACGTGTCGACGCCGACCCGCGCGTCGTGGCCGCGCGCCAGACCCTCGAGGAGACGCCGCCCGCCAAGCGCCCGCGGCTCCGCGAGAAGCTCGAGGCGCTGCTCTCGGACGTGACGCTCGAGAAGCAGGCCGAGGTCGCGAAGGAGTTTGACGCCATCCACAGCGTCGAGCGCGCGGTCCGCGTCGGCAGCCTCGACGCGGTCATCGCGGCCCGCAACATCCGCCCCGCCATCATCGAGCGGTTGCGAAAGGCGCTGCGGCCGTTGTGGTCGGCCGAGGCGAGCGGGACATGAGCCCCGTGCCCCGTCGCAAGAGCCCGGCCGTCACGATCGAGCCTCCGATCGGCCCCATCGTCACGGTCGCCGAGCCCCCGATCGCGCGGAGGGCCCGGGCGACCCCGTACGCGGAGGCTGCACGTCCGCTGCTGGCGAGCGCGGCGCCCACCGGTGCGAGGCGGCCGCCCGCGCCACCCGTCAGCAGCCGCGGCGCGAAGACGCGCGAGAAGCTGAGGCAGGCCGCCTATCAGGTGTTCCGCGACGCAGGCTACGAGGCGACGACGGTCGACGCGATCTGCGAGGCCGCCTCGGTCAGCAAGGGCGCATTTTACTTCCATTATCCCGCCAAGCAGGATGTCTTCCTCGACATTCTGGACGTCTGGAGCCAGGAGATCATCGGCCAGGTCGAGGCGCAGTTCACGGCCGCGGTCGAGACGCGCGACACGCTCGCGGTGGTGCACGCGGCCCTCATCCGCGAGGTGAATCGCGGGCGCGTCATCGTCCCGCTGTGGCTCGACTTCACGGTGCACGCCCGCCACGATCCGGCCATCCGCGAGGCGCTCGCGGCCTTCTACCAGCGCGGGCGGAGCGCGGTCGCGGAGATCCTGCGGCCAGGCGTCCCGGGGCTGTCGCAGGACGCACTTGACGGGCTCGCACGGACCGTCTTCGGCGCCTACATCGGGGTCCTCATCCAGGAGATCGCCGACCCGGCGGGAGCGGACGCCGTGCAGGCTGTCGACGCGGTGATGGGGGTCCTCCGCGGCATCGTCAAGGGCCCACCGCGCTGAGACCGCGCGGCCGCTGGCAAGGCGGACCAGGGCCTTTCGGAAAGGGCTCGCCCTTTGCGCGCACCCGCGATACGTCGTGCCCATGTCCGCCCCACCGCCACGCCCGTCCGGCGCGAACCCGGAGGCCCTGCTCGGCCTGCCTCCCGAGACCATCGCCGAGCGCATCCAGGCCGCGGCCGAGCTGCTCGACGCCGTGACGCTCGACCGTGGCCTGCTCGCCCACGTCGACACCGAGACGCGCGAGTACCTGCTCGTCTCGGCCGGTCGCGCCTCGCGCCCCGACAAGGCCGCACGCAAGCAGCTCGCGCGCGCCCTCGAGCGCGCCGAGCGGGTCGCGCAGAAGGCCTCACGCGAGGCGCTGCTCGACCAGACGGGCATCCGCCGCATGCGCGAGAACCCGATCTTCGAGACGCCGCGCCGCCTCGCCATCCACGCGGGGCTGAATCCGGACGAGGCCGCGGAAACGCCACGCGACCCGCTCGGCGCCCGGCCCGACGCGCGCATCTGCTATGTCTGCCGGCAGGACTATCGCGAAATCCACTGGTTCTACGATCAGCTCTGCCCGAGCTGCGGGGACTTCAACCACGCCCGCCGCGACCCGCGCCACGACCTCTCGGGCCGCTACGCGGTCGTCACCGGTGCCCGCGTCAAGATCGGCTATCAGGCCGCCATCATGCTGCTGCGCAACGGCTGCCACGTCGTCGTCTCGACGCGCTTCCCGCGCGACGCGGCCCGACGCTACGCCGCAGAGCCGGACTTCGCCGCGTGGGGGCACCGCCTCGAGATCCACGGGCTCGACCTGCGTCATGTGCCAAGCGTCGAGGTCTTCTGCGCGCGCCTGCTCGAGCGTCTGCCGCGCCTCGATTTCATCATCAACAACGCCTGCCAGACGGTCCGCCGCCCGCCCGCGTTCTACGACCACTTGATGGCCCGCGAGCGCGCGCTGGCGGGTGATGCGGACCCCGTCACGCGGCGCCTGCTGGCCGAGCCGGACGCGGCCTTCGAAGACGTCAGCGCGAGCGCGGCCCTCGCCCTGACCGCCGAGCGATTCACCGGGTCGCGGGCGGCCGAGCTGTCGCAGGTCCCGTTGCTTCCCGAAGACTTCCGGCGCGACGGGCACCTGTTCCCCGAGGGGCGCCTCGACGCGGACGAGCAACAGGTGGACCTCCGCGACATGAACAGCTGGCGCCTCAGGCTCGCGGACGTCGCGACAGTCGAGCTGCTCGAAGTGCACGTCGTCAATGCCGTGGCCCCCTTCATCCTGAACGCCCGCCTCAAGCCGCTGATGGAGCGCGTCCCGAGTCAGGACACACACGTCGTGAACGTGTCCGCCATGGAGGGACAGTTCTATCGCACCTACAAGAGTGATCGACACCCGCACACGAACATGGCGAAGGCGTCGCTGAACATGATGACGCGCACGTCGGCCGCGGACTACGTCCAGTCGGGCATCCACATGAACAGCGTCGACACCGGCTGGGTGACCGACGAGGACCCGGCCGCGATCGCCGCCCACAAGCGCGAGGTGCACGCCTTCCACCCGCCGCTCGACATCGTCGACGGGGCCGCACGCATCGTCGACCCGATCTTCGACGGCCTCGCGACAGGTCGCCACGTCTGGGGACAGTTCCTGAAGGATTATCGCATCACCGATTGGTGAGGCGCGGCGCCACGGGACGTCCGGCCCGTTTGCGCGGGCCCGTAGCGCGGGCTAGACTCGCGGCATGCTGAATCGTGTCTCCATCCTCGTCGCGTGGGCCGTCGCGGTCGTGCTCGGCTCGGTCCTTGTCTCGCTCGCGCTCGAGGGCGGAGACGTCTTCGGCATCGCGCTCGCGATCGCGTCGGGCGCGTCGCTGCCCTACCTCGGGGCCTACCTCGTGCTCGCGCCCCGCATGACGTCCTTTGCGCGGCAGCAGGGGCTGCACCTCGGGCTCGCGGCGCTGACGCTCCTCGGGTTGCTGCCGTTTCTCGGTGGTTGGGCGCTCTTCATGTTGCCCTACCTCGTCATCGGCGTTGTCTGCCACGTCCTTCTCCGGCGCGCGCGACCCGCGGTCGCCGAGCCCGCGCCCGACGGCACCGCGGCCTGATACGTCCGCAGTCAAGTTCAGGGGAGCACGCGCGGCTGCGATCTTCGGCAATGTGTTGCAAGGATGTTGCACCCGCGCCCGCTTGACGGCCGCACGGGGCAGTGATGGGATCCGCCTGCGCTGCTTGAGGCGCCTGGAGAAGATGACCATGCGAATCGAACGCGCCACCTTCATCGCGCTCGCCCTTGGCGGCGCTAGCGCCAACCTCATCGCCTGCGGGGCCACGACCTCGAACCGCCAGGTCGAGACGAGCCCCCTCGAGGAGGGTGGTGCGGCGTTCGAGGAGGGCGGCGAGGCCTCCGACGAGGACGGTGGCTACAGCGGGCAGGAGCGCGGCCCCGTGTGCGACGTCTGGGCCGAGGACGGCTCATGCGAAGAGTTCCTCCCGATGCAGGAGTGCGCGGCCTGGAACGAGGACGGGTCGTGTGCCCTCTTCGAGTCGGATGCCGACCAGGAGTGAGCGGCCCTGACTGGCCGCCAGCACGGGTCCAGGCCGCGCTGGCACGACGCGTGGAGATGCGGACGCTCGCGGTCACCGGGACGAACGGCAAGACCACGACGACCTCGATGATCGCGGCGATCGTCGCCGCGGCCAGTGAGACGCCGGCCCTTCTGACGACCCTCGGCTCGTGGGTCGGCACGACGCTCATCCCGCGGCCCGCCGAAGGAACGCCCCGAAGGGCCCCACCCGGGCTGCATCAGCTCGAGGTCATCGAGCGGGCCGACGCGGCCGGCGTCCGGACGGTCGCGGTCGAGATGACCTCGCTCGCGCTCGGGAGGGGCCTCGCCAGGCGCTGGCGTCCGCACGTCGCGGTCTTCACGAACCTGACGCGCGACCACCTCGACGTCCACCCGTCGCCCGAGGCGTACCTCGCCGCCAAAGCGCAGCTCTTCGTCCATCTCGCCCCCTCGGGGGCGGCGGTCCTGAACGCCGACGACCCGGCGAGCGCGCTGCTTCGCGAAGTGTTACCCGCTTCCTCGAGGGTCTTTTCCTACGCTGTGACGCAAGACCATGACGACGCCGATCTTGTCGCCCACCAGATCCAGTGCGGATTCGGCAGCACCTCCGTCGAGCTCGTCGACAGCCCGCTCGCAAGGGCGCTCGGCGGGAGACTGACGCTCCGTACGACAGGGAGGGTCCATGCGGCCAACGCGCTCGCCGCGGCGCTCGCGGGACTTGCGGCCGGCTTCCCGCCCGAGGCGGTCGTGGCGGGACTCGCCGCCTTTCGGCCCGTCGCGGGTCGCTTCGAGCTGGTGTCGCCCCCCGACGATCCTGACCTCCCGAGGGTCGTCGTCGACTACGCCCACACCCCCGACGGGCTCGCCAAAACACTTGCGACGGCCCGCGAGCTCGTTCCGGCTGGCGCGCGCGTCCTCTGCGTGTTTGGCTGTGGAGGGGGGCGCGACCGGGGCAAGCGACCGGAGATGGGCGCCATCGCGGACGCCTCCGCCGACGGCGTCTGGCTGACCTCGGACAACCCGCGGTCCGAGGCGCCCGAGGACATCGCCACGGCGGTCCTCTCAGGCGTCCCGACGCCGCACGCCGCCTGGGTCGTCGAACACGACCGGGCGCGCGCCATCGCGGCCGCCGTCGACGCGGGAGGGCCGGGCGACGTGGTCGTCATCGCCGGCAAGGGCCACGAGACGACCCAGCTCGTCGGAGCGGTCGCGCGCCCATTCAGCGATCGCGACGTCGCGTGCGCCGCCCTCGCCTCTCGCCGACCCTGCCGCTGACGGACGCCACGCCTGGGGTCGCAGGCGCGCATCTCCTCGGTTCTGCTGGGATTTATTCGCCCCACCTGCACGCAGCGCCCCAATCAACCGAGGGGCCCCACGCCGTCAGATGTGCACGTCTCAGAACGCCGCGACGCGCGCCTCGAGCCCGAGCATCGCCCGGGAGCTGAACGGCGCCCCCGCAAGCGGCACCTCGACCCCCGCGGTGGCCCGAAGCGTGCGCGTCAGCGGCAGCGTGACATGCAGCCCGGCCGACGCGCGCGCGACGCCGCTGTCGGCACCGACGGGCGAAGAACCACGCAGCGCGGCGCCGACCTCCGCTCCGCGCGACCCGAGGTGGAAGACCAACCCGACCGCGCCCGTCAGCTCTCGTGGGTTCATCGGGTCAACGGCCGGCGTCCGCCCAGCCCCCGTCGACCCGGAATGGGCGTGCAAATCCCCACCCATCGTCATCCCGGCCCCCACCTGCAGGCCCGCGGACCACACCCCGAAGTCGCCCGTCATCCAGGCCGAGGGCATCAGCATCGCGTGCCCCATGCCAAGCCCCGCCACCGCGTCGCCGGTCGGCGCCGTGACCGCCGCAGCGAGCCCCGCCGAGCCCCACCTCGATCTCGCAAGCACCACGGACGCGCGCACGCCCGCGTCCCCGAGCCCACGACCGCCAACCCTCGAGCCCCGGGGCGCCTCGGGGGTCAGGGCCCAGACCGGCAGCCAACCGTCGAGGCGCAAGTGGCGTGTGGCCACCGCGAGTCCGACCTGCAGGCCCGTCACATCGGCCCGCAGGTCGGCCCGCGCGATCCGGGCCGCGATCCCATGGACCGCCAGCGCCGCGAATGAACGCTCATTCAGTGCACGCGTCTCCGCCATCCGGGCGGACGGCGGCTCGCAGTGCTCCGCCCGCGCGACGGCCGCGAGCGACAAGGTCATGCCGGCAAGCAGCCCCCCGACGACCTTCACGGCAGCCCGCAGGCAAGCCACTCGGCGAGCTGCCGCCGCGCTTCGAGGCTCGGCTGTGAGGGAAACGACGCGGGCGGCATCGCCGTGTTGGTCGCGAGAGAACCAGCCCCCGCAACAGCATCGAGGTGCCCGGCCCCCATGGCGAGCGCACCTCCGAGGGTGTCGAGGTCATGACCCGCTGGCGCCCCTTGCCGCTCGGCCCCGACAAGGCCGGCCGCGTGGCACGGCGCGCAGTGCTCGACCATGAAGGCCTTGCCGAAGGTCTCCCACGTCAGGGCCGAGCCCTCGGGGCACGTCGCTCCCGAGGACGCCTCCGGATGACGATGGTCGTGGGCGTGGTCGTGGGCGTCGCAGGCCGCGAGCGCGGCGGCTGCGATGATCGCTTGGCGGATGGGCATCGGCGGACTCCTGAAGCGCAGCCGCGCCCCATCTCGCATTCTGCGGGCGAGAGTCGCGGCCGGGCCCGTCCACTAACGCCGCCGAGCCGTCCCAGGGATGCGTCCAGATGTCGCATCCATGCGGCAAATCGTCGCGCGACGCGAGTGATTCAGCCCGCGTTGGGTCGCTTCGAGAGCTTGCGCTGCAAGGATCGCCGGTGCAGCCCGAGCAGCGTCGCGGCCTGCGTGATGTTTCCGCTGCACTGCGTCAGGACGCGCTCGATATGCTCCCACTCGACGCGCTCGAGGGACGGAATGCTCGCCGCTGGCGGCGCCTCGGCTGGCGTCCCGTCGTGGTCGAAGGCTGCGACGATCTCGTCGAGGCCGGCTGGCTTCGTGAGGTAGTGGACCGCCCCGGACCGAACGGCGTCGAGGGCGGTCGCGATGCTGCCGTAGCCCGTCAACACGACGATGCGCGTCGTCGGGTCGAGCGCGTGCAGCTGCCGCACGACATGCAGACCGGACAGGCGCGGCATGCGAAGGTCGACGACGGCGCACTCGGGGCTCTCGCGTGAGGCCGCGACGAGGGCCGCCTCGGGGTCGCCGTGGCCCGTGGCATCGAAGTCGCGGGCTACAAGGGCCTTGACGAGGCGGTCGCGGAAGATGTTCTCGTCGTCGATGACGAGCACGGTGCGGCGGTGGTCCGCGTTCGACTGAGACTCCATCAGAAAGCACCTCCGACCGCGTCCCGGGGCAAGATCAGGCGCGCCTCCGTGCCGCCCCCCGGGCGCGGCAGCACGGTCAGTTCGCCACCGGACCGACGAGCGAAGGTGGCGGCGAGGTAGAGCCCGAGGCCGAGCCCGCCCCGGTCCTGACGGGTCGTGACGAACGGCTCGCCGATCCGCTCGGCGACGGCGGCTGGCAGGCCTGGCCCCCGGTCGAGGACAGCGAACGTGACGCGGCCCGCCCCGCAGGCGACCCGCAGGGTGATGGTCGCGCCCGACGGCCCATCCTCGCAGGCCTCTGCTGCGTTCCTCAGGAGGTTCGCCACCATCTGCGCGAGCGTCCGGACGGTCAGAAAACAGGCGGCCGCGTCGACGTCCGCCCCCTCCCGAACCACCTCGACCAGACCGCGCACCGGCGCCGCGAGCAGCCCCACCGAGGCCTCGACGACGGCTCCCGGCGTCGTTCGCGAGGGCATCTCGCCCGTGGTCTCACCAGCGCGGGCGGAGAGGTCGGAGAGGATCCCGCGGCAGCGCGCCACTTCGCGGCACACGAGGGACGCGTCGGCTGCGAGCGCTCCGCCCGGGTCGGCCGCCTCGAGCGCGACCCGCAGCTCGCCCGCGGCGAGCGCGATGGGACCGAGCGGCGAGCCGAGCTCGTGAGCGGCGTTGGCCGAAAAGCTCGAGAGGCTCGCGAGCCGTTCATTCTGCGCCGAGATCTGCGCGACGTCGGCGAGGCGCCGCTCGCGCGCGCGCAGCGCCGATGACAGCCGACCCACAAAATGCGCAATGAATCCGGCCGCGAGCACATAGGCGACCCACATGCCGACGAGGTGCGGTGACCACGCTTCGTGATGGGTGGCGTGGTGCATCATGTGGTCATGGGTCTCCTCGGGCTGAACGAGGAAGAGCGTCGCGAAGGCGACGATGGTGACGCTCGCGACGAGCCACGCGCGACGCGCCTCGAGCAGCAGCCCCGCAAGCGCCACATACACCACGTAAAACACACTGAACGGATTCATCGGGCCGCCCGTCAGCGCGAGGACGCCCGTCAGGAGGCTGACGTCGAGCACCACCACCGCTGGCAGCCAGCGCGCCGTTCGTGTCTGTGGTTCACCGACGCGCGCCCGACCAGCGCCTTGCCAACGCGACAGCGCCGCGTTCGAAGCAGCCGACGCAACGAGCAGCCCGACGACGGGAGCCCACGGTATCGCCTCATCGAAGACGGTCTTCGCCACCACGAGGGCCACGACCTCGACAAGCAGCGCAGCCCAGCGGAGGCGCACCAGCCATGGCGTGCCGAGCTCGAGCCACCCCTCGGCGGGCTCTGCGAAGGGCGATTCCTGCGGCGGGGCGCCAGTCTGCATGGCGGACGAATAGCGCGTTTCCACCTGACGCGTCACCGCGGTCTTTCGTCGCGCTGTGTTTCGCGCCCGAGCCCCGGGATTTACAGGAAATCGACCCGGACGGCATTGACTTCGGGCCACCCGCGACGTCTTCTCCTAGCGCCGCGTTGCCCCGACGCGGCCGACAAGGCCGGTTCCCCCGGTCCGAGGCGCGGCCCCCTCCTGGGGCAAGCTGCGTCTTGACCATGACACGCACTTCATGACCTGCAATCATGCCTTATGCCGGAGGATCCATCACGATGACTCCAGACCGCGCCAATGCCCCAGACGCCGAACCCTCCCACGCCGCCGCGGGTGACGAGGACCCGCCTGAACGGCCGTCCGCCGACTTCCTCGTCGTCGCGCGTCCCGATCTCGGCCAGTCCAGCCTGAGGAGCCTGCGCGCCTTCGCGCCCGGCGACCCGCTCGCCGCGTTCCGACCGCACACCCTCCAGGCCGCTCCGACCCGCATGACGGTGCAGATGTCGGAGACCGAGCACATCGAGCTCGCCCCGTCGTGGCTCGCGTTCATCAACCACAGCTGTGATCCGAACGCCCGGTTCGACCCGGACGTGCGGCACCTCGTGGCCGAACGCGCGATCGCGCCAGGCGACGAGCTGACGTTCTTCTACCCATCGACCGAGTGGTCGATGGCGACCCCCTTCGACTGCCGCTGCGGCGCCGCCCGCTGCCTCGGCCGCATCGACGGCGCGGCCCGGCTCGATCCCGCGCGTCTTGCAGGGTTCTGGCTCTCCGGGCACGTCCGAAGGCTGCTCGCGGCGCGCAACTGACGCGCGCTGATGCCTCGGGCCAGCGCAGCCGGCCCGGACGCTTCCGCTCCCCTGTCAGGCCGGCAGCTTCGACGCCCGCCACCCGGCCTTGAGCTGGGCCGGCTCGAACAAGGCCTCGGCGACCCAGCCCGCAAGGGCCTCTGACGTGGCGTATCCCCCAAGGCGGTGGTCACCCCCTGGGAGGACCCTGAGACGGGCACCCGACCCCGCGACGAGGGCCTCGCTGTGGGCGAGGGGCACGATGTCGTCGGCGTCACCGTGCACGACGAGGACCTTCGCCTGCACCGCGGGCGGCAGGTCGCGCAGGCGCAGCATGCGCCGCAGGGCCCATCGCGCGACCTTGTCCTGGGCTGGGCAGAGCAGAACGGCTGCGCCCGTCCAGTTCCCGGTCGTCAGCAGGCGCACCGCGAGCCCGCCCCCGTTGCTGCTGCCGACCACCGTGGCACCAACCGGCAGCGTCGAGGCCGCTTCGGCTGCGATGGCGTAGCACGCGTCCTGCCGTCGCCGGACAAGCCACGCGTAACCGAGGCGCGCACCGAAGGCCGGCGACAGGGCACTGAAGGCCGCAGCCGTCACCGGTGCGAGCTGGGCGAGCCACGGCAGGACAGCGAGCACCAGCAACGCCAGCGGGACCAGCGGCAGCACGGGATCCCGCAGCAGGTAGGCCCGAGCGCTCGGAAGGGCCGGCGCCACGACGGAGAAGCCGGCCTCCTTCAGCGCCCGTGCCTTGCTGCCGCCTGGCCCCGACTCAAGCCCGTGCAGGAACAACACCACCGCTCGCCCAGGTGTCCCGCTGTCCATGCCCCGCATCTCCTTGCACGCCGCAGTCCCCGCGCCGCTCGCGACCCGATCGCACAAGGGGACGCGCCGATCCAGCCCTGAGGTGCCAACCACGGCCTTCAGAGGCCTTGCAGAGGGTTCGTGGCCAGCCGCTGCCGAAAAAGTTGCGTCATGCGTGCCGCCCAGTAAGGTCGACGACCCGCGCCGCGCACAAGCTCCGCTCGCACGCAGCGCTCGCAACAGGAGGAAAACCATGGAAGGCCTCTTCGGCATGCTCGCGGTCGCGGGCGGATTCGGCTTGGCATACGGCGTGACGGTCCTCGGGCTCAACGCGGTCATCTCGGCGATGCCGCGCAAGGCCTCTGGGCGTCCACAGACGAACGGCGCGACCACCGCAGGAGGATGACCCCGCTTGCGGTGAGCGGCGCCTGACGCTAGACTTCTCAAGTCGGTCCCGGAGCGCACCCGAACAAAGGGTGCGCGACCACTGCATCGCGCCCGAAGCGACGGCGCGAGGAGACGCACGATGGCGAAGCGGGACAATCCAGACCCGAGGAACGCGAAGGACCTCGAGAAGCTCGTCGAGGAGGGCCTCGTGGCCCTCGCCGACGATCGCGGGACGGTCTCCGACGACGAGCAGGCTGCGCGCGAAAAGGTCTTCGCAGAGCTGTCGGCCCGCCTCGACCAGCCAGGGCTACAGGACAAGATCCTGCAGCGTTACGGCGACTTCGGACGCACCCTGCTCGCCGACTCGACGCCCTCCGCAGTGGACCCGAGCATCGCCCGAGCCGTGCGCCCCTATCTCGGCGACGTCGGTGACGTCCGCGTCCACACCGGCCGCGTCGCCACAGAGGCCGCGCAGGCCATGGAGGCCCGCGCCTTCGCGATCGGCGACCGCGACATCTTCATCGACGCGACCGACTTCAATCCGGCCTCGAAGGAGGGCGGCGCGCTGCTCGCCCACGAAATCGCGCACACACGCGACGCGAGCACCGGCTTCGCGCTCTCCCGCCGCTACGGCTCGGAGTCGGCCGCACGCGAGGCCTTCGCCGAACAGGTCGAGATGCTGTACGCGCTCGAATACGAGGCGAACAGCGAAGACATCGTCGGCGGCCCGACCGAGACGCCGAACCCGATCGGCGGCAATGGCGTACCGATCGAGCCCGACGTCGACAAGCATGCACTTGCCCGCAAGATCTTCGAAATCATGTCGACCCAGCGCGAAGCCCTGCTCGATCGGACCGGCGGCTGGAACTGAGCGCGGGCGCCCCCCCGGACGCGGGGCTTGAACGGGCGCGCGGCTTGATCAGGCCG